>Ga0058698_10001256_pt1 | contig 11752 bp, 8 predicted proteins | sample AgamicAsSfe_FD_67288 | JGI IMG/M metagenome (GOLD analysis project Ga0058698, IMG submission 67288) | Agave microbial communities from Guanajuato, Mexico - As.Sf.e | ecosystem: Host-associated > Plants > Phyllosphere > Phylloplane/Leaf | place: Guanajuato, Mexico | collected 2012-05-30
CCCTGCAACAGCCCTCCCCGACATCTTCTCGCCGCACAAGCGGAAGCAACAGCGATATCTTCCCGGCGGCTTTGCGGATCAGGTAAGGGGGTGGTTACTGGATGTCGGTGCGGGCGGGGTCGATGTGCCGAGGGCGCTTGCTGGAGTTGCGGTGGGCAGCACGGGAGGACGACGAGATGGAAGGGGAGCGCAAGGGGAGGTAGAGCTGGAAATTCAAGATGTATGCACGGCTGCGGCGGGTGGAGGGGTAGGGAGTGTTGCTACAGGTGTTGCTCGATCGGTTGGAGCTCAAGGTAATGCACCTGTCCGAGTCGTACTGGCTGGGCATGGTGGTAGCGGCAGCGGCGCTGGTGGCAACGATTGTGTCATGCGAGCAAGGAGTGGGCGTGATGCAGACTTGAGGCCGGGGAGGAAGGTGGTTGTGAGGATGCCTGCTTGGGAGATTGAGGTTGAGGTTCAACCTGATGTGGGACCTGGTGAGGGGCAGGCTGGGGCGCGGGAGAGAGAGGAAGAGGAAGAAGGAGAAGGAGAAAAGGAAAAACAGACGTGGGTGGTGTGTCCAGCATGGCGAGCCGCATAGCCCGTGCTGGCTTCCTCCCGAATGTCCTAGGGCTTGCGAGCTCAGGACATACTATATGATACCACGACTGATTCACGCTACCACGCTGCCTTACTCTGCTGTGTAGCCGGGAGGGAAATCCGCGCTAATACGGCAATATGCGCTAGACTAACAGACTATAACAACCCAACTTCAACGATCTGAAGACAGTCTTGAGTGTGAGAATGCGTGCGCTATGCTATGTAGATTCGCACTGCCCATTCTCAGACCGTGCAACCACTCACTACCTCCTCCCTGCTTCTCTCCTCCTCATCCCAACTTCTTTCCACGCGTCCTCGAATGCTGTTGGCCTGCTCTTGCATCAGAGTGGTCGAGGGTAAGTGGAAGGTAAGTTGATATCGCAATTGAAGACCTTGACTGAGACAAACAGAGAAACTCCTGCGCTATGCTATACAGATCGTCTATCACCACCACCATTCAAACTCCTACACTCCTACCTTCCTCGCCCTAGCTTATTTCGCCTCAATCGCCCTCGTAATTCCTACCCGCACTCTTTCTCTCCTTCTCAACCTCCCTCCACGCATCCTCGGACGCCGTCGGCCTCCTCTCCAAATGCTCATCCTCCTCTCCAAGTCCTCATCCTCCTCTCCCAGTCCTAAGCCTTCCACTTCATTTGAGTGGGTGGGGAAGGCGGCGGCCAGGGCGGTGGTCCGGGAGGTGGAGGATGCTATAATATAGGTCATAGCTGGGCGGACAAGGTAGTGGAGATTTTAGTCGGGGATGGGAAGGGAAAGGTCGAGGAGGATGATATCACACTCTACGTACCAAGTAGGGCGCAGGCGCACTGAGAAACAAAGGAAGCCATGCAATTAAGATTGTTGAGAACTTTCAGCAATGAGAGAAAACGACGAACGCCCGCGCTATGCTACAAACTCTGAACTTGACAATCTTTTCACGTACCAACCTTCTACCTCCTCCCTGCACTCTTCCTCTCCTTCTCCACCTCCCTCCACGCATCCTCAAACGCCGTCGGCCTGCTCTCCAAATCATCCTCCTTCCACTTCATCGCCCTAATCATCTTCATGGCACCTGTGCCCAGCCCCATGCTTTGCCCCATAATGATGCACTCACTGACCCCCTCAATGGTATCCTTCTTCCCCTTGACCGCCGCATCAAACAAATGATCCGGCGTCTTCTCAAAACTCGCCAACTGCAACACACTATCTCTCATCTTCGCCAACCCAAACCTCGTAATCCCCAGCACATCCCCCTTGTACGTCATGACATCCGCCAGCAATGCCATATGTCTCGGATCGATATCCATCTGCGCGCCCATGACGGCGTCGAGTTCGGCAATGATGGTGGACCGCGCGGCTTCGATGCCAAGCACGCTGTTCATTTCCATGACGTTGTTGCATTTTGTTTTGGAGCCGTCGATGCCTTCGGTCGTCATGCAGAGTTTGAGGCCGTAGCCTTCGACGAGGAGTTCGTTGGGCTCGCCGCCTTTGGGGTATTGGCCGCTGACGCCCTGTTTCTTTGCGATGATGGCGCGGGCGGCGTCGGGGTAGCCGCGGATGACGACGTCTGGGATGGCGCGTTTGAGGTTTTGGAGGCGGATGAAGGGTTCGTCGTCTTTGTCTTTTGCGAGGGACTTGCTCTTCTTCTTGACGTCAATGTCGGCGTCGAGGGAGATGTTCATGAAGTTGCCGTTGATTGCGATATTTTCCTTCTCCACACCGAGCCCGCGCGTCTTATGGATTGCCTGAGCGATCTGGTCGGCACGTAGGTTGAGTTGCAGCTTGTTGACCGTTTCGGCGTCGATCTTGATGCGGATGTAGCAGCTGCTGGCAGACCAGGATTCGGAGACGTAGGAGATGACATCGCGGAGGTAGGTCTTTTCGATGCGGCCTTTGACGAGACGAGCGGCGTCTTCGCTGAATTGCTGGTACAACTCGCATCGGATGACGGGCGTGCTGATGCGTTTGGAGGCATTGATGATTTCCTTGATACGTGGGACACCCTGGGTGATGGACATGCCGGCGACACCGGCGAAATGGAAAGTCTTCAATGTCATCTGAGTACCGGGTTCACCGATGGATTGAGCTCCAACAGCACCGACAGCGTGACCTGGCTCTGTCTTGGCTTTCATGTATTTTACCTTGCAGAGCTCGAGAAAGTCGTCCAGACTCGTTCGGGAGACCTTTGCGATTCCGTCGGCAACGGCTCTAGCTCTTACATCTTCACCTGTCACTTTATCGCTCGCGCTATCGCCCCCTTTGAGACCAACATGTCGTCGAGCGTCCGAAAGATTGGCAGCCTGCTTGTTGACGAATTCTTCGACCTCGTTGAGGAAGCCTCGATGCGCTTCGAGTCCGTCGATGTGCATGGATTCGGTGGACTCATATGGTAAGAGCTTTTCGAAAAGATCCCTTCTCTCCAATTTCTTGCGTTCCAAGTCCAGTGTTTCCTTGACTTTGTTATTGATCTCATAAGGTAGCAGACTTCGCTCTTTATTGTCCCACTTCAGTGTTTGAGCATGCTTGAAGGTTCTTTCAAAGTGTACAGGTTTGGCCTTGCCTTCCATATCCACTGGGTCGAGGTTGTCGTCACCAAAGACGAACTGCACGATACCATGGCTGGAGTTCCTGACAGTAGTGTCATATTGTGCAGACAAGTCCTCGAGCGACTTCATAAGACGTCTAGACATGTATCCAGTTTCAGCAGTTTTGACAGCAGTATCGACCAGACCTTCACGACCGGACATGGCGTGGAAGATGAACTCATAAGGTGTGAGTCCAGAAAAGAAACTGTTCCGGACGAAACCCTTCGCTGGTGGTTGACGACCACCTTTCTGGAAGTGAGGCAATGAGCGATCGACGAACCCATCGATAACACGACTACCACCAATAATCTGCTGTCCGACAGTGGCAACCATTTGAGACACGTTGATGTTTGATCCTTTCGAACCTGACTTGGCCATGATGACAGCCGAGTTCCAGTTGCTCAACTCGGCAAAACAGATGGCACCAGCTGCAGCACGAACACCACTGAGTTCACCAGAAATCTTGTTCTCCATAGTTTGCTCTTCGTCGCATCCAGCATCACGAGCTAATCTTCCTTCCTTGTATTGCTTGATGTAGTCGTCTACTTTGGCGTAGGACCTCTCGACGAGTAACTGCTTCTCAACAACCAGATTCTTGCCAGGTGTGACATCACCGATACCAATCGAAAATCCTTCGTTAGCGAGCCATCGGGCAGAGAGCTTCGCAAGCCTGTTCATACATTGTACCGCACGGTCTGGACCATAGTCACGCATCAGGACGTAGAAGATTGAACCTTTCTTTCCTTCACCGACAGTCGCTTTGTCCATCACACCGCACATGATCTCCGAGTTGCGGATGACAAGCCAGGTGTCTGTCTCGACCAGATCGTTCGCGACACCTGGTTTCGGACGAAATTCCTTACAAGGTGCATCGAGATTGATCATTATTTCTGACTTCTTGTTTGGTCTCATCAGGACGTTGAAGACTTGCTTCCCAGTCCACAGGCGCTCTGGTTTTAGGATTGTCGGCTCTGGCAGGTCGATATCGAGTAGGCCCTTGGTCTTGCGCCACCTAGCATCACGGTCCTTCTCGTTGACAGGGTCGCGGACACCATCGGCGTTAAACATATAGCAAAGAATCTGCACAAATGTCTTTCGGTCAAAGAATCTATCCTTACTACTCAGAAGATATGTTGCTGTAATGAAGTCTTGCGTTGCAGAAATGATAGGAGTTCCATCCTTGGGAGTCGTCAGATTGTACTTCACACCCATCAATTCCATCGCTTCTGCTCTTGCTTCTTCTGTTTGAGGTAAATGTAGATTCATCTCGTCGCCGTCAAAGTCGGCGTTGTAGGGCGAGCAGACACATTCGTTGAAGCGAAATGTCCTCCACTCTCGAATTTTGGCTCTATGAGACATGATACTGAGTTTGTGAAGTGACGGCTGACGGTTGAAGAGCACAACATCTCCATCCTCCATATGTCTCTCAACGATGTCGCCGTCGACAAGCTGGTTAGCCTGTTGTTTGAGCTTCTCCACACCACCTCTGGCCATAACTTCGAGAACAATCTTTCTGCCTGTTGCCTTCTTGATGATATAATTTGCACCTGGATGCTTCCGAGGACCCCGCATCACGCAAAGTCTAAGCTTGTCGTGATTACCTGCGTAGACTCTTTCTGGATATGTCATTGTGACAGCGACTCTCGTAGGCACACAAACCTCCTCGATACTCAAATTAGGGTCTGGAGAAATGACTGTTCTGCTGGAGAAATCGACACGCTTTCCAGACAAGTTTCCTCGAAATCGACCTTGCTTGCCCTTCAGGCGTTGACAGAATCCACGAATAGGCTTTCCAAAGCCAGCTTGTTGCAAATTTGGAACATCACTGTTTATGTACATTGCCACTTGAATCTGCAGATAGTCCCACTGCTCCATGATGGTCTGTACTGGCTGACCTTTTTCGATCCCGGCACGAATGATGCCGCTTATCTGGACAATGTCACCAAGCTTGTTCGTGATGTCATCTTCATTGCTAGCACCTTCTTGTTGCACAGATGGCCGGATACTGACAGGTGGTGCTGGTACATACTGCCAAATGAGCATCTCAGGTTTTGTTTCCACGGGGTTCATGCCTAGCAGCTCGCAATCTGTATCTGTGATTCTTCTGAACAGGTTTAGCACTCGCAATGGATTCATGTCATCAACGGCCTTCTTGAAATGCTTCTCAATGTCAGCGTTATTCTTCTTGGCTTCCTCAAATGACCTGTCGTAGATGACTTTGCTCATCGGTGCGACCTTGCTTTTGGCTGTCGAGTTGATATACCATCTATACCGTTCATGGATGATCTTCAGCGCGTGACCAGTGACTTTTTTGACTGTGCCATTGACACTGTTGCAGTGCTGACAGTAATGTACTTTCCGAGCATCTGCTTGAACCTTTTTGAAGATCTGATCACGCTGCATATTATCTCGGGCCCGCCGGAAGCTCTTCAGATAGGATCTCCCAGCCTCCTCGTCGAGCATGACGCGCGAGCAATCCTAGAATAGTTAGAACGATGATACTTCTTGGATCATCAGGCGAATGCCGAACCTTGCAGATGCAGTGCAGAATCTCAATGATCTTCTTCAAGAATCCCACATGAAACGCAGGTAACGCAAGCTTGACATAGCCAAAATGGCCATTACAGTCCTTGAGCTGGCGATGACAGGTATCGCACTTGACTGCATTGCTGGATGTGCCCATGCGCTTGTCAAGCGGACCATGCCTCGTCACCGTACGCAAGCCATCGTTCGTGGGAGTATCGTAGGCATGGCGATCGGCGACTTCCACAACAGACTGCCGCACGATATCCTGACTTGATCTGCAAGAACAGTTAGACTACACTCTGATGTTGCGCCGATGAGAGAGGCAGTACAATATGCCGAATTGCAGGGCTGCAATCTTCTTTTTCGCTTGGGCACGGAATTGCGCCTTTGCTGTTCGTGACTCTTCGAACTCCATGTTCGGTCTCTGCTAGGATCGGTCACACTGTTACGTCCTGCAAAGTAAGGCGTATGCTACGGTCGCATGGTATTCTATCAATTCTTCGAGACTATCACAGTGGCGCAATCCGTCGAATGAATGAATATCGATGGAGGCGAGTCACAATTTGAGGATGGCAAAAGGTTCAAAGGTGGGGTACGAAACAGCAGGGGCATGACTCATGCAATTCTCTACACAACAGGGTCGAGCGACAGTAAGGTGTGGGTAGTGTCTTACTCAAAGTACGACTATCTTCGAATGTGATCTAGTGCGGAGCCCTCTCTCTATATTGACTCTAATCCGCAAGCAAGATTTGCTTGTTCCTGGTCTATCGTACAAGATCTTAGCCGTTGCATCTAATTCATCATGCTTCAATCATGTCCGTGCCCATGCTCTTTCTCGCCTTCTTACTCACAGTCCCACCATTCTCGATCTGTTCAGTAGGCGCTCGCTTTCTCTTCGCATTCGTAGAGTGCCGTCCGCCCTTCGGTCGATATGGTTCCTCACCAGCCCCGTTCCGTCGTCTCCCCTTCACTTCCGACGCATCAAACCCAATCTCCTCATCCAGCTCCTCAAACGGGTGTTCATGCCTTCCCGCATCCTCCCGCTTGACATTCGCCGCCGCCTTCGCACCCAAGCTCTTCCTCGACTTGGCCCCGTGCGAGCTTGCCGTTGCCTCAATCTCAGAGTCACCTCCGTCGAAGTTTCCCGTGATTCGGAATCTTTCTCGAGCGCCTTTGCCGTCTATTGCTGTTGATTCGAACACTTGCGGCTGGTTCTTCTTGAGCCAGCTATGTACGCTGACAGGACATCTCTGAGCGAAGTCGCGGTCTGTAGGTAATTGCTTTGTTCGTAATGGTTGCATTGGTGAGCCTACTGCTTCGACTCCTGGCGGCCCGTTGAATGCAAGCGGGTTGTTCATGGCTAGAGCATTGTCGAGTGTAGTCAGGTAGTCGGCTTCGTGTTCAGATGTGAGGAAAGATGGTGGTGTGATAGTCGTAAAGGTGTTGTGGTCGTCCAGATCGAGTAGATCGGGTGGAAGCACGTTGATCAAATCACCATCGAACTTCATCCCTTGGGCAGCACCTAGTATCCCTTCAGATGTATGTGGTGTGCTTTGATACAGCTCCGCCAAGTTCTTCGCTCCAGGCGGCGGTTCACTCGCCAGCCGAAGCGTTTCCGGATCACCTGGTAAACGCAGATCCCATCTCATATGTGCCGGCGTCTTCGCATCATCGTTCACATCCACCAGAATCTCCAATATCTGATCAATCTCCTCCTGCACGCGTTTCGCAACATTCCACGCCTTGTGCTCTGCAATAAACAGCCTGTTGGTTTCATCCATGACTTCATCGAACTTGAGGCGCATCTTGCGGTACTTCTTCCTCCATGACTTGTAACGGTCTTTGGCGTGTCGTGGTATTGTGTCGTTCATATCGTCATCATCGTCTTCTTGCATCTTGATGTGTGCACTCCTGTCGCCCGCGTATGCGCTTGGATCTAGCTCATGTATCTTTGAACTTCCAGTTGTGGTCAGAGCGCGTGCCTGTAGTTCAAGATCTTTCTTGTACGCATGCAGACGTCGTCGATTCATAGAGTAGGCGGTGAAGGAAGGTAGTGTGAACAAAGGTGTGACTCGATCGGGGTTGTCGGCGCGAGACAAACGCTGTGACGTTGACAGTCTGAACAGTGTCTGCGCACTCGCTGTTCGTTTTCCTTTCACAGGCCTCGCAGGACGTGAGTTAAGCTTAGCGTTGCTTTATCGAGACGTGAATGTCCAGCGGCATCGAACGTGATAGAAGAACGTGCAATGGTCACGGAGAGATAAGGGCGAGGAGTGTAGGTGGTGCTGAGTGTGACGGGCGGGACGCCGTGTTAAGCTGGGAATAATGACACCAATCGAGTTGAGCACTTCAAAACGAGAATCACGCTAATTACATCCTGGTCATCCAAAACCGTTAAGGCTTGGCGTTGTGTTACGACAGGCATGCACGAATATGCACAAGGTTACTTGTATTTCTTGGTGCTAACGAAGTACAAGACGTGGTTGTCAGTCTGCTGACAATCTTCAAGCAGGTAGCAACACGAGGCACTTGTTGTTGGTCTAAGCGATGTATAGTGTTCATGCATATCTATGGATTTGTCACAACATAAGTCAATCGTTAATAGTCTTTTCACAGAAAGTGCTGCTGATCTCGACTCCTCCTAGCATTACCATATCTCAATCGTCTCCATAGATGAGACTGCTCGCCTTTTTGCTCAATGACGAAAGCCCACTGACTCCATATGTCGTCGACTGCCTTCCCACATTGGCAAGCCCCGGACGTTGTGGTGTTGCTGTACCAGATGCTGATGCAGACGATTGCGCGGATTCCTGAGGTTCTGCCGCCTGTGTGGATGCGAAGATAGGTAGATGTGTAGCTGCTGGTTGTTGCGGTGGCGGTTGTGATTGCGACTGTGATGATTCAGACGGTTGTTGTTGCTGCTGCTGCTGTTGAGTCTCGGCTGGCAACTGCGCTTGTAACGGCGCGTTATCTGCCTGGTTACCAAGGCCCGATGCCAGCATTGCAGGTGCCGCCGGTGCTGTCGACCGGTCCACCAATGTAGCAGTCGAAGGTTGTTCTGATTTTGATGCTGCTGGCGGCGGCTGCGCTGCTCCTTTCGACCCTTTCCCGCCTTGCGGCTGGGGCGGCTTCACTGGATTAGGATTTCCACCCCACTGCAGTCGTCTGGGTGTCATATACTCCTTCAGCACATCCGGCGTGACCTGCTTCCTCTTCGTCTGGAAGTCCTCGACATATTCCTGCATGATCCTGATGCAGTACTGCTTCATCTCGCCCGTCAACATCTCGCCACTCTTGTATGCCGCACGCAATCGCTCAATCTCCGCATCATCGTCGAGGAAATATGTCAAATACTGGAACGGCACATCAACATCTGGGTTGCCTCCGTACATTCGATGCTCTTCAGCAGAGGTGCGTCCACCCGAGAAAGCGAACTTGTTGATCTTCTTCTGCACGTCCTTCTTGGTGTCAGACATGAAGATTGCGCTTGTCGGGTCACTGGCGCTCATCTTGCCGCCGGGACCTTGTAGTGCAGTGAGGAATTTCGAGTGAATGAGAGCTGCTTTGGGACTTGGGTTCTTCATGCGATGAGCATTCTCGCGTAGCAGTCGGAAATATGGATCTTGGTCAATGGCGCAGGGAATTAGGCAGGGAATAGTGGCGGTACGTTTCACGCGGTTGCCATATGGATCATCGCCCCAAATATGTGGATAGGATGTCGCAAAAGCAGCGACGCATTGTTTTGGAGGAAAGTCGATGCGGCCTGTATTCGTGCTGTTGTCGAACCCGAATGCGCCACGGACCTGGTTGAATGGTAATAGCTTGGAAAACTCGACCGAATTCTCGTAGAAATGGCCGCCAATGTAGCGGAAGTCGGAGTAGATGAAGGTCTTCTTCTGGTCGAAGCCCATAGATATGATGTCCATGGCATTCTCGTCTGCAAACTTCTTGGCTTCCTCGACTGACATGTTGTCTTTGAATAGGAACTTCTCGTCATCGGTCAACATGATGACTAGAGGACAATCGAAAACATCTTGTAGCCATTTCGTGAATGCAAAGGGTATCGTGTGTCCAATATGCATGCTTCCACTACTTGGACCGCGCCCAGTATACAGGAAGAACGGCTGCCCTTTTTCATATCGGTCAAGGATGTTGTTGAAGTCGCGATGACTGAAGAAGAGACCGCGCCGTAACCAGCGATGCGGTTTGTGTCCAGTCAGGCGCTCGAAGCGTTCGAGGAGAGCTTGATCTATGAGTGAGGTGCTCCATTTTTTCGAGATTGCTTCGTAGTCGAAAGATAGTGTGTTTCCTTGGTCGTCCACCGCAGCAGAAACTGACCAGGGGTCGATGTGTTGTTCTACAGCCGCAGTCTTGGATGCTGTAGCTCCAGAGTTGGCGGTGGAAGCGAGCGAGGCATTGGCGACAGCTGGAGGCTCAGCCGGAGCTTGAGAGGGCTTCTCAGCCATGGTAGTAGATGTCTCTCGTAGTGGCTCTGACTTCAATCGACAGCGGCGCAGTGTATCTGTTGTTGACACGGAGAAACTGCTTATATAGCGACGTCGTGGGAGCTAAGTATCATATCAAAGCAAATGCAAATCCAATGGATGAACTGTGGATGGATGGTCCGAGTTTCACAATTGTGCCAAGCCTCACGTGCCGTCATCTTCTTTGGCAAGCTTCACAGCACCCAGCACACAGGTCACACGACTGCCTAACTCTCATCCATTTCTTCCCACACGTTTCATATTGCCCTGGACCCTACTACCGCGACTCAACCATCTCGACATTCAAACCTCGACCCTCCATGCCAAGCTAAACCCACACCACCACTCCCACTCCCACGCCTCCACCACGCAATGGTCAAATTCCACGACTCCTCCTGCACCCACTCCTACCCCTTCCCAACCGTAACCCTCGCCTACTTCCTCCGCTACCCCAATCCCTACGCCTCCCACGTAATCTCCACTGACGTTCTCGACCGTTCCTTCGATCCCCAAACCGGCACCCTCTGCACCTCCCGCCTGCACCTCAAACAATCCAAGCTCCCCACAGCCGTCCTCCGCCTGCTCCCCCACTCCTGGCTCAACACCACCGACGGCAAGACAACCCAGAGTTTCATATTGGAGCGCAGCGTGGTGGATATAAAACACGGCGTCATGATGACCGAGAGTCGGAATCTGGACTTCCAGGGCGTGCTGCAGGTGGTTGAACGGCAGCTGTATAAGCGGCCGAGTACGAATCTGGGGCGTTGGTGGCAGGAGACGTGGAGGCCGCGGAAGGGGTACGGGATAGGCAGCGCTGTGGTGCCGGAGCGGGCGGGTCCAGGGGCGGCGGTCGAGCAGGACGCAGTCACGACGGAGGTGTATACGAAAGTGGAACTGCTATCACGGTTCGGCGAGGGACGGAAACGGCTGTTTGCAAGGGCGAAGACGGCAGGGGAGCAAGAAGACGACGCGGCGCCAGCGAAAGCGGGCTTCTTTGCGAGTTTGGGAAAAGGACCGATACAGAGGTCGATTGAGGCGGTGGGATTTCGGAGGACGGAAAGGGCGGTGCCGAATTCGCAGAAAGGCATGAATACGGTGTTGGAGCGACTGAGGTCCGGAGGGCTGATTGGGGTGTTCGAGGGGATGAGACGGGATAGGGAGATCGCGTTTGCGGGTGGAGGCCCACTATCGAGGAATCCGAGTGAGGAGGATGCGAATTCCACGGATATCTATTGATTGGTGGCATGATCTGGGGGGTGCGGGACCATGTTTGAGTCCTATTCGTTTCTGTAGGTTTCACAAACTTCAATAATCCTAGCGCAGGAGTTGGTCGAATGTATATAGTGCCGGGTTATGAAGCTTATGCAGTTATGCTTGTACGATAGTGTATAATATCCAATCCCACTCCCTCCCTTTCACCTTTCACCTTTCACCTTCCTCTCATCAGAAGCTCTTGCGCTTGACGACCGTTGAATCATTGATAGCAACAACAACCATATCCTGCGCTGTGGGACCACGCTGATCTCCCTACCTCTCATGATCACTTACCCATAAAACCAATACTCCGCCGCATAATCACTC
>Ga0058698_10001259_pt1 | contig 11748 bp, 15 predicted proteins | sample AgamicAsSfe_FD_67288 | JGI IMG/M metagenome (GOLD analysis project Ga0058698, IMG submission 67288) | Agave microbial communities from Guanajuato, Mexico - As.Sf.e | ecosystem: Host-associated > Plants > Phyllosphere > Phylloplane/Leaf | place: Guanajuato, Mexico | collected 2012-05-30
TTGCTGATGACTGGAATCACAGTCGTTCTGGTTTGCAGCTCGCGAAGTATGTTGAGATCTAGGCGCTCATCCAGACCACCGAAGATGGCACTGCCAGCATTAACGACGTTAGACTTCTTGCGGGCCTCGGCTATGTTCTGGTCCAAGCGAATCGGATCCAGGACGAGGAAGACGCAGTGAATGTGTGTATCCTTGACGCCTGGAGCGCGTACAACCTTTTGCTCCTCGCTAAATGTGTCTTCGAACTTGGACTCGAGGAAAGAGGTGATGATGGGTAGTTGGAAATCGACAATGTTCTTCTCCAAGCCCTCGGAGTCCCAGAGCGTGACGCCGACTCTCTCACCGTCTACTTCAGTCTCGAGGAACTCTGACGTGAAAGGTGAGTCGTCACCACCCACGGCTGTAGCGGGTGGGGAGGGCGTATGTGGGCGCTTTCGAGCCGGAAGTGCAAGCGCAGTGCGGAGGAACTCAATGAACGATGACTTTCCGCAGCCCTTGGTACCAATGACAAGGATGCTATGTAATTGTTAGCGCTGACGTCGAAGGGTGCGATGTGGAACCTACTTGAAAGGCGTGGGGTCCTTCCTCCTCCTCACACGGCGGGGGCTGTTGACGGTGCTGATCTGGCTGCTGGCATAGCTGTAGCGACCACGGTTGGTCATACTCTCAGTCCTCGGGTAAGGATCGTAGTCCATGTAGTTGGACTGCGAGGAACCAGGCACGGGCGGCGCCACAGCGGGGCTGGAGCTGGGGATAGGCGCCATCCTGTAGGTGTCGGTTGAGGGTCGGCTGAAGTTGTGGGCGCTGGGGTTGTAGGTGCCAGCTTTGTTGGAGACAATGGCAATGGAGTCTGGACGGGCGTCTTCACCTCCAAACGTGGCAATTTGAGGAAGGGCCGAGTGAGAAGGCAGGCGCGGCGGCTGCTTAGGCAGCATGGTAGCTTCACGCTGCTTGCGAAGAGCCTCCTCCTGGGCGAGTTGCTTCTGCTTCCTGCTCATCTTGCCGATTGAAGTGCTTCGATTACTGCTATTACCGCGAACTTCGGAGGAGCTCTTCCCGCTGGTTCGGCGCAGAAAGTTGAAGCTGGATCTGCGTGGTCCTGCTTGGTCAGAGTTGGTGGACTGGGCTACTGATGGGCGGCCAGAGGGATCAGGAGAGCCGTCTTGGTGGGCCAAGGTATTAGGTGGATTAGGGGACCGGTCGTCGATGGTGGTGGCCATGGTGGGCGGCGGAAGGGCTCTTAATATCAGTGGCTGCGACTTCGCGCGTGTAATCTTAGCAATGGAGGACTGCAGCAGCGTAGCGGACAGTCTTGCTGGGTCGGGCTATCCTGCGCACGGCACAGCAATTCGGACCTCGCAGCGTCCTAGTGCAAGTGAAATTGAAGGAGGAGCTGCCGGCGGGTGTCGCAAGGTCAGCACCTGCTCAAACGCGCATCTCGATGGCGCGTGCGGGTGAAAGGCCCAGGGTCTAGTCAGAGGCTTCGACTAACCTTTTGGCCCGAGACACTACTGCAGGAACGATACGGCGCAATGGCACCCCCGGATTCTCGACAAAAGTAAATCGCCGGTAGTTTAATCGCGCAAGGAGGGTGAGGTGGAGGAGTGGTGAAGACCAGCCACCACAAGAAGCAACACCACAGACGTCAACATCGGCGTGACGCGTCTCGGAAGGAGCAAGGCTGCAAGCAGCCGTGCCATTGGCCGTCGCTTCTCGACGTTGGACGCACAGCGGGAAACCGCGATGGTGACACCGACGGGGGTGCGCGCCCGAAATCTCAATGCGAAACATCTGGCCTGACCAGACAACCACCGGCAGCGCGCCAATTTGCATCCAGCAGCCAGTCATTCTTCACTACGCGGCAGATTTGTCTTGTGCAATCCTTATCGCTTCGGCGGCGACGTGCAGCTGGGTTGCCGGTCCCTGGCGATCGTTATGCACATGAATAGGGGTTCCCGCTAGCCGGAATCCTCATTTTATGAAGCCTCGGTGCCCAGTGCAGAGGGCTGGGGGACGCTGAAGCCATGTGTTGTTAGTAGGCAAGGAGCGCATAAACGCCATCTCCGATCCGACACAACGCTTCTGGGGACACCCACGATGCCGCGTCGCAGAAAGACAGAATAGATGTAAAGAAACAATTCTGGCGTCATCCTACTCTGTTTTTCCATCAAACACGAACAGGAGTGCGTGCTGGTTCTTCCGCTTTTGGCTTCTGCGCCAACGCCAACAAGCTGCGCCTCATGATAGTCCAACCAACACGTCTCAGCTGTAGATAGCATCATCACGCAACACGTGCGCCTATCGATAATGCCCCACACAGTGCGATTCAGTTGTCCCATGGATTGATGATGCTCTCCCGGCCCGCTCGATCCTACGTCAGGCGCAAGCCTCCAAACTCTATCCAGTAAACCTACCACTCTCCGCGATCTTGCTCATGACCTCTTGAGTGTGTTCCCAAACCTTCTCTATTCCCCGTTCTTCCCTCAGCTTCTGCGCTTTCCTAGTATCTGCCAGGATGTCCCCATTCCAGTTCAGGACATAGCCTCCACTTCCCTTCACTCCGTCACTTCCAACAACTTCTGTCTGAGCGCCATCTGCCTTGGGGGCGTAACGCGGTGCAGTGGCAGCAAACAGGTGTCTCTCGCCGCTTTCCACCTGCGGAACATAGAAGAGACGTCCAAACAGACCACCTAGCACGAACGTGACAGCGTTGTTGAAGCGACCGAATAGTTCTCGCGTTATGCCCGTATCCACAGCAGATGGGTATTCGTGGATGTAGCTTGTCTTAAGGTTCTGACTTGCCAAGTGAGTGACGGAGAGGTTTGTCATGGCGCTCGCGTGCAGCAGCACCTTTTTGAGACTAAAGTTATGCCTCAGGGAGAGGTCAGAGTAGTCAAGGCCGCCCAGCCTCAAGCCAGCCTGCGGATCCAGAACATTGACAACGCGAGAGAGGTTGTTAGCTTCAGAGGCATTGTCGAGCAGCGGCGTGAGCTGAGAAATAAATCGCATCCGCGAGTAGTACTGGACAGCCATCTTCCTGTCCAGACCTTCGGATGTCTCGTTTCTTCCTTGCACCGTAAGGTATCCACACGTCATGAACAGTACATTGACTTGCTTTTCTTTGCTCTTAATCTCGCTGCATGCTTCGTCCACATTCTTCAATAGTGAGAGGTCCTTCTGGATGAAGCTGATCTGGGATGAGCTGTTGATGGAGCTGAGCTCTTCCATGATCTTTCCAGCCTCTGTTGCATTGCGGCCAATCAAGTAAACATGTGGTGATGTAGTGTTTCGGACAAACTGTAGAGGTAGGAGTTACCTAGTCGGTATATATCTTGCATGCCTTCAAGTAATCGCGACTTACCTCTCGAGCTGTGAAGAAGCCAATGCCACTTGTACCTCCGACAAAAACTGCCACTAGATTTGGCGGTAGGCTCTTCAACGATGCGTTGTGAGCGCGGACAACGTCAATAGCAACCATGGTAACGGCGTGCTAATCGAGAAAGTTGGTTTTGCGCAGAACTGTGAGATGAATGAATCGCTATTGAAACTTAGGGTGGTTGTCCTTGATAAAGTGAGTGAATGCCTGATGGATGCAGCTTAAACGAACGTGCCAGTATTCGTCCGTCCGTGTCAACGGAGTTACCATCACCCAAAGCTGGACATAGCGGACTGAATCTACCGGAATACTGTTCACTCATGCTAGCTGACAACTTCCAGCGATGCAAACATTCATGGTAGTAAAAGACTGCTGATCTGGGCTCAAAGAAGTTCAAGCTTCCGCATCCGCCGAAGACAACGCTAGTCTCCACCAAACCCTCACTCTTGACCCCACCTGGTACATTTCACAACATGGAATTTACAGCTTGCACGATCCTCGCTGGAGGGAAAAACGCCCACTATGAACGCACTCGGTGATGTGTCTCCCACCTTGGGCCCAACTCAACTTGCTGCCGGAAATGCTCCTCCAACGCCTCCGCACGAGAATGCGCTCGACGATATCTACGGTTCCGCGCCCGCGTCACCCACTCTCGCTGCGAACATCCCACATGCACACAACCATGAGATACTCTCAGACCTTCCATCCCGTCAACGTGCGCTAGACACAGATGCATATCGCGAGGGTCTAGCGAATAGTAAAGGGCAATACGTACAGGAAGGCTTCGATGAAGGCTACTCCCTAGGCGCAAATCTGGGTTTGAAGGTGGGCTACATACTAGGAGTCCTACGAGGTTTTACTGCTGCATGGAGAGGCCATGACGAGCAGATCCACAAAGAAGTAGCAGAATTCTACGAATCTGCGCGCAAGGAGCTTGCAATCGAGGAGTTGCTGGGTCGCCAATGGGTAGATGAGGAAGGAATATGGAAGTGGGGTGTTGTAGGGAAGGATGAAGATCCCACATTCAGAGAGGTATCGGATCAGCATCCCCTAGTGAAGAAGTGGATGGGTGTCGTTGAGGAACTGGCAAAGAGGTGGAATGTTGATCTCCAGGCTGTGGAGAAAAGTCAAGTGCCACAGGATGACCAGTCGTGAGGAGCATTTGAAGATTGGCCTTCTCCCCAGTGCCACTTTTCGATTGCATCCTCAAGTAACGTCAACAAGCGCCAGATGGTGTGACAGTGCCTTATCCGAATTGGTTCGCCGCTTCTCAAATCAGAACGTTCTACAGTTTGGTTAAAGAAGGGGGAGGTTCTCATCAACAGGCACAGGATAGTCATCCACCGTGTTCGGCGAAGAGACAGTTCTGGGTGTAACTCTCCTCATGACCGATCACGCGAAGACAGAGTTTTTGACTCCAAGAAAAACATACATGACTTCAAAGCCGCAGACAATTGATTATCAATCCACAGAGAGTCAAAGGTTCGGGTTGGATCGGAAGATGGAGTTGGTATGTCTTATTGTGCACGGACGAAATAGCGGTTTATTCGGGCGGCGTTGAAAATGCCGTCATGACTTTAAGTCCGACACTGCGCGAAAGATAACTGAATCTCACAACGTAGTCCTCATGTCCTACCACACTTTTCTCGTGCTGATTCCGTCCTGCCTTCGACAGCCATGATACATGGCCTGTCTGCTCTTCGAAGAGCACCTGCCCAATATGCGACATCACGACTGCTGACGTCAACCTTGGCCCCCACGCGACTCTACCAGGCACCCATCGTACGCCGCCTGCAGACACAACAATGGGAGCCTCTGCGCCCTCCCAATCCCGCAGACCTACCAAAGCCGAGGCAGCGCAAAATCAAGCCTCCGTTTACTCGCCGAAAATGGGTGCGCCGCCTTGCCGTCGTTTCTGCGCTGCTCGGTGCGGGATGGCTGGCTGACAGGCAATTCTACGCTTCATCCATCACACGTAGTTTGCGCACATTCAAGACTGGTCTTTTGATAGGCATAGACTACAAGATCAACTTCCGTGCGCACCCACCGCTGGCGAATAGCATCGAGGATCTCCATGCAAGGAACGCACAGAGAATATTCGATCTGTTGCGGTACAATGGCGGACTATACCTGAAGATTGGGCAGGCGATTGCCATGCAAAGCGCAATACTACCGCCGCAGTTCCAGAAGATGTTCCAGCAAATGTTTGACGACGCGCCGCAGAATGAATGGTGGGAGGTTGAGCAAGTCATAAGAGAGGACTTTGGCAAAAGCGCCGAGGAAGTATTTGGCGTCAGCTTCACACGAGAGGGACAAGACGGTCGAGGTATAATGGAAAAGACTGCAAGGGCTAGCGCAAGTGTTGCGCAAGTCCACTGGGCAAGGTTGGCAGACGGAAGAGAGGTAGCGATCAAGATCCAGAAGAGAGAGATTGCGCAGCAGGTCGGATGGGACCTGTGGGCCTTCAAGGTTGTTTCCAAAGTCTACACTTGGTGGTTTGGCATCCCTGTCTACACCCTGGTCCCATACATCTCCGAGCGCCTGATGCTGGAAACCGATTTCGAGAACGAAGCGGACAACGCCGTAGAAATGAAGGGACTTGTGGCTGCAGAGCCGCGGCTCAATGGTCGAGTCTACATTCCTGCGGTATATCGCGAGCTTTCGAGCAAGCGTGTCATGACTGCTGAATGGATTGAAGGAGTGCGGTTGTGGGACAAAGAAGGCATCACAAACAGCTGGAAAGGCGGATGGCGCAGAGGCAGCCCTGGTGCTGGTGGCAACCTTCTTCCCCCTATCCCCAAGGACGCCAAGGTTGATACACATGTCCCAGAGGACGCCACGCAGTATGAATGCTTCAAGCCGGACCGTAACTCATGGCGAGGTAACGATGGCAAAGGCGGTCTCGGTGTTTCACTGAAAACTACCATGAACACCATCGTCGACCTCTTCTCAGCACAGATGTTCCTCTGGGGTGCGGTACACTGCGATCCTCACCCTGGAAACATCTTCATTCGCCGCCTACCTAACGGACAGCCTGAGGTTGTCCTCATCGATCACGGTCTGTACATTCGCATGGACCCCAAGTTCCGCCTTCAATACTCGGAATTCTGGAAATCACTCCTCGCCTTCGATAATGCTAAGATTGAGGAGATTGTCAGCAGCTGGGGCGTCAAGCACGCTGACATCTTCGCATCAGCAACGCTCATGCGCCCATACCAAGGTGGTGACAAAAGCGTAGCAGAGGTCCTCAAATCCGAGAGAAAAGGCAAAGATCAGGCTGAACGCGCCTTCGAAATGCAAGCCAAAGGTCGCGACGCCATCAAACTTATTCTCGGCGACGATGCAAAATTCCCTCGTGAGCTCTTGTTCATCGGCCGCAACTTGCGTATCGTACAGGGTAACAATCAGTTCCTTGGTTCGCCTGTTAACCGTATCAAGATCACCGGATTGTGGGCTAGTAGAGCGTTGATTGAATCCAGGGACCTTAGCGTGAGCCAGAGATGGAAGAATTGGGTCAACCATCTGCGGTTCCGGTGCGTACTGGCACTTAGCGATGCGGTGTTCTTCTGGAGTAAGCTCAAGCAACTGGTTGGCGTTGGTGGAGGTATGGAAGACGATATCGAAGCGCACATGCGCGTTATGGCCAAGGACTTTGGCGTTGAGCTAAATCATGGAGTCTTCGAGGGTTAGCAAGAGTAGATGTATGATAGATGTATTTATCCACTCCCATGAAGAGAAAGGTATATTTTCAGTCCCTGCAATATATGAATCATTAGTTATGAATATTACTCAATCTGAGTGGCGTGTCGTTATGTATGTAAAACTACAACTCAACTGAGAGTACTTGCAGTCATCTTAGCTAACGATGTTAAATTGACTTCTCTTTATTATTGTCTGCGTGCCTTAGTCATGGACGTAACGCCCGTGATGACGTGCAATAGAAACGTGCCGAGGTTAAACGCGAACATGTCCTTATCAGTATCGTCAGCAACCCATTCACGCGTAAGCGGCTGTACAACGTCGCTGCATCACTTCCATCACACAATTGGCGTCTCAAGCTGATATCCGTAAATCACCTCTCCAGAGTTTTACAAAAATAGTTTAGGTTGACGCGTGCATAGGTACGCCCAATAATACCCCAGCTTTGTTACCGAACCGAGGCCCGTCGCGTCCCAGGCGGGGAAAGCTTACTATTCAATCACAACTCAGCTCCTAGGACCGAAAGTCTTCAGCAGGTCGCCATTCCATCGAAAAGAACGACTCAACAACAACTCTTTAGAAAAAAGTGTACTGGTCATAGCTAAAATTCGTCTACTTGTCTCAAAGAAGCTAGTTTCTGAAACATCATGACTTCTTCATCAGACTACTCTGACATCAAGTTCGAGATCAAGGGACAGATTGGTATCATCAAGGTAAAAGATTACCCCAATCATGCTCTTTCTGCCGTGACAGGATTCTGGAGCATTCAACGAAGAATTCTCTCGTCGAATCATCGATATCCGTGTCATGGTATATGTCTAGAACTAACACAACTCCCTAGTTCAACCGTCCCAAGGCCCTCAACTCCTTCGGCGGAAATCTCATCCCAGACGTCATCGCCGCACTACGTGTTCTAAATGAGCACCCAGATACCGTCTTCACCGTCCTGACAGGCGAAGGCCGATTCTTCTCCGCCGGCGCAGACGTCAAAGGCATCCCCGGCGGTGGTGAAGTGTTCAAAAATGATGGAGAGAAGAAACTGAGTTTCATGACTCGGTTTGGCTATGCCACGGAACTTCTACGCTCCATGATCGACCACCGCAAAGTCCTCATCCTTGCCCTAAACGGTCCCGCTGTCGGTGGTGGTGCAGCTTGGTTCCCGGGTATTGCGGATATTGTCCTTGCTTCCTCAACAGCCTGGCTGCAATGTCCTTTCTCAGCCCTTGGTCTCGTCCCTGAAAACGGATCCGCTTTATCCTTTGCCCAATCCATTGGCATTCACCGGGCCAACGACTTCCTCATGTTCGGCCGTAAACTCTCGGCACAGGAGCTTGTTGATGCGGGTCTATACAATTATGTGTGGGACGCTACGGGTGATGAGTTCCAAGGCAAGGTTGTCGAGTTCTTGGAGGAGCAGCTAAAGGGGAATGATGGAAAGAGTATGATGGAGATGAAGAGGTTGCAAAATGCGCCGATTAGGGATGCGCGGATGATTGCTGTAGTTAATGCTATTGATGCGTTGGCCGAAAGGTTCGTTGAGGGTGCGCCCGCGGAGAGGTTCAGGATCAAGAGAGAGGAGATGGAGCAGAAGAGTAAGGCTAGATCGAAGATCTGAAAGTTGTGATACGTAGTGTATCTTCCTGTATTCTGGCTAGCAAGATTTCATTCACGAAAAAGTAGTGACGTATTTCTTGAATCAATTCCGGGATTTATCCGTTCGTTCAAGCATACTCGACCGTATTCTTCAGCGTGCCAATCTCTGGACTCAGGTTTACCTCAACCACATCGCCCGGCTTCAAGAACTGCGGCTCCTTCATCGCATAACCAACACCCGCACACGTACCCGTCATGAACACAGTCCCCTTCTTTAGCGTAGTGCCCTGACTGCAATAGCTCACCAAGGTTGGGATCTTGAAACACAGGTCGTCAATGCCCGAGTTTTGTCTCAAATCGCCATTAACGATGGTCTTGAGATGCAGTTTGGACGGGTCAGGGATAACTTTGGTGGAAACGAGTTGGGGGCCCAGAGGCGCGTAGGTATCGAAGCCTTTTGAGAAATTCCATTGTGGCACTGTTCCTGCTAGGAGAGGGTCTCGTTGAAGTTTACGCGATGAGACGTCATTGCCGGATGTGTAGCCGCCGATGTAGTCGAAAGCTTCAGCTTCGGATACGTCTTTGGCGTCCTTGGAGATGATGAAGCAGAGTTCGCCCTCGTAGTCGGCTTGGTTGTCTTGTGCGATTTTTGGGATGACAATGGGTGCACCATGGTCGTTTAAGCATGTGTTTGCTTTTATGAAGGTGGATGGGTATGGGGGAAGGGTGCGGCCACCTTCCTGGACTATGGGAAGTTGTCAGCATGGCAATGGGCGGAACTGTATAGCAGAGAGGTAAACTTACTGTGCTTGATAAAGTTTAGACCTATGCAGCGGATGATAGGCACTTCATCCACTGTTACTGGGCCGAGCAGTTTCTTGACTGTTACTTCTTCGTCTGTGACCTTGGTGGCTGAGTCGAAGATGTCGTTGTTTTTAACATCGATCACTTTGGCCTTTAGTCCCGTCTCTTCTGTTGTAGTACCAACGTCAAAGTCTGCCGAAGGGAGAATTGGCTGACCCCGCAGCTCACGGCCATCTGTCGCAATGAAGCGAATAAGTCTGTCCCAGTTTGGTGCCATTGTTGCGATATATGTGAAAAGATGATAGGAATCCTGGGGACACTTCGAGCAGGGTCCAATACGTATTTGTAGGATTAAGATGTGAGTTATGCTGGATATATATTCTACCGGAACTTGCTAACGCTGAGTCGGAAAGATGTGGAGAGGCTCGGAGGTGTCGCGCGGCAGGCTAGTGCGGGGCATGTTCTGGTAGAAGGTAATTCAGGAATGCGACGCTTATTCTGTCGGCGCTTGTTATGAGGCCGGAACACATATCAAGAGGCTGGTTTTCACATTTCCTGCTCCACGCGTCCCTATATTCCATAGCGCTCTTCGGTAGGAATTGACGGTACGTACGCGGATTCTGTCGAGGAGAGGGCTGGATTATCCGTCCACGGACTTTTTTCCGGTTATACCAAGAACGTCCCAAGAGTCTGAGAGGAGCGTCAATGTCGCTTCTTTGGATTGAATAGGTCTGGCATGAAGCAGCACTTCACCATCAGACAGCTTCAAGCCTTAATGGTTCAAGTTATTGACGGAATGTCACAATGTAATTTCTAGTCCCTCTGACCCGCCACAAGTCCTTGCCTCTCCTCTTCGTCCTCATCCTCCAAATGCTTTGCAGGACGTTTGTACAGCACATAATGCTGCAGCATAAAGATTATATCAAACACAATAGTAATGTTTCCCAGCCCGAACTTGACTGGGTTGCCTGTGACACCACTCCAATCGTTTTCCAACGCGGAATCGATGCACAACTGCGCAAGCGAAAGCCAACCTCCCGCGAAGTCCAAGAGCATAGGATATATACTCCATCCCAGCGTAGATTTGCGCTTGTAATTGACCCAGGCTTGCGGTATGTATTTGAGAAATACGGTGAGGAGTTTGACGTAGCCGAGCGTGTATATCTGTTCGATATTAGCATGAACTTGTAAGGTCAGAAGGTGTAAAGTTGGATCAACTCACAACGTCGATCCATGCCCACCCCTGTGCATCATTTCCTTCTGTTCCTCTGGTTTTTACAAGCATCACCACGACCACGATAGCAAGCACACATCCCCACCAAACTCCTAGTATGACCCGACTGACCTTCTGCCTCTTGCCAATCTCGAAGCCCCATATCTTCTCGAAGAACTGACTGTAAATGATCACGCACATGACCGCGCCATGTGCTGCGAACAGGAAGTCATTGAATCGTACTGTCGTCTGAGGCGCTTCCGGATGACGGTACGCATATTGCGATTTGATAGTAGGCGAATATAGGAAGCAGGCTGTAGAGATGGTGTAGCAGGTGAAGCCGAGGACGTTGAGGGTGGGGAAGTCTATTGCGAGACCGAGCGTGGATTTGCGAATATAGTTTGATATGGGTTGGGGGTAGAAAGATAGGGACCTGACTGTGAGTTAGAGTGGGATCATAGAGTACGTGGCGAAGGATGGCTGGTACTGACCACGACAGGAAGTACGCCCAGCCCAGTACGCGTGATATCGCTCGTGCAAAGGCTTCGAGCTCAGGACTTATCGTCATGGTGGAGAGAGGACCTCAGAAAGAGCTATGTACATGGGCGATAACGATTGTGCGGCATGCGACCTTGGGGTGTCGCGATAGCAGAAGCGGGAATGTGACTAGTGCCAGACCAAAGAGAGAGTGTTATAAAAGACAGTCAGAATACAGAGACATGTTGTTGAGACAAGGCCTCATGGTGGGTGAGCGCCTGATGTTACACGCGTGTACTGCACATGTGCGATTGCGACAGATGCGCGCATGCCCGCGGAGCGGCAGGGATCCCGGCATGGCTGTTTCCAACGCCGATGTGCTCCTTCGCTCCTCATCTGGGACTGTTCCGACTACATATCGTATCAGACTTTCACATTATCTATCTCATCGGAATGCCATCAACATGAAGTAGAACGAGTTTGGTATGCTCAAGACAAGATGCTAACGTATCGCAATCCTACGCTATCTATTTACCTTCAAGGTACAACTTCAGCCCCTCTCCTTGTGCTTCGAAAGATTCCTGCA
>Ga0058698_10001260_pt1 | contig 11744 bp, 10 predicted proteins | sample AgamicAsSfe_FD_67288 | JGI IMG/M metagenome (GOLD analysis project Ga0058698, IMG submission 67288) | Agave microbial communities from Guanajuato, Mexico - As.Sf.e | ecosystem: Host-associated > Plants > Phyllosphere > Phylloplane/Leaf | place: Guanajuato, Mexico | collected 2012-05-30
CTCGTCGACTTCGGGTGGGGTGGTGACGAGGGGAATGGAGGCCGTGGGAGGATGTTGGATGAAGGTCTTCGTGGTGCCGTCTGGGCCGGTGGCTTCGTCATCGTCGGAGGAGTGGTTGGCGCTTGCGTGCTGTGGGCTGTGATCTTTTGGTTCGAGGGGTTGTGGTTGATGGCGAGAGTGTCTCTTGCAGAGCTCGAAGAAGCTGAGCATGTTAGCCGCTACTTAGGTACCGATGTAGAGCTTCACTTACTTTAGATCTCGTCTTTCACGACGGTAACTCACTGTTCGTTCTAGCTCTTGATGAGTGAAAAGCTTCATCGTTAGCTGGATATAGTTGGAATCCAGCAACAACTGTGACAGATACTCAGACTTGAGCACGTCTATCATAGTCCTGTTAGACAGTTTCAGGCACATCTAATAAGTGACAACTTACGAGAAGCCTTGAACCATCTCAGCAATAGCAAGAGTATAGCTGACATGGCTTTCAGAGATATCTCATCGCCGCGCAGACTATTCATCTCGTGTACAGACATGCTTGATAGCCGTGCGTTATCAGCAGCATCCTCTCCACTCGTTCCAGGCCGTGAGCTTGTATCAGTCTCGGGTGCACCGTCCGGCGAGTCATTCGAGATGCTCAACGAAGTAGCCAATGTCGTTGCAGCTCGCAGAGTTGTCCGCAGAAGAACAAAGACCAGGGATTGCAATGTCGGCAATACGTGTTCCTGATGACGATGTGGTTAGTAGTGCTAACATAAACCAGCTTAATTCTTTACTCACATAAAACTCATCCACTACATTCAGTCTCGATCGCAAATCTTGACTCAGACCTTGCAAGTCGATATGTTCTTCCTCGACAGGCTCATCCGCATGTTCCTCAGTGCCACGATCATACTCCTTGAATCGAATGCGCTCCTGCCATAATTGCTTCATGGCACGTGTGGCACGCATTCTCGCAGAGAAAAGCGTCGCAGCTTCTAAGATGGAAGCTGGAACATCACTTCCTTGCCACTTCCTGCCAGCTAGCAGATCTTGTAAAGCAGCAGAACCTTTCCCGCCAAGATCGTTGCTGGACTGCTCGAGAGGTGGGTACAGAAAAGGGAAAAGCTGATTTGTTTGGTAATTCTGCTTCTTGATGCCTTTACCACCAGGACCCATGGCAGGTGATGGTGGAGGTGAAGGCGCCGGCGTTGCAATGTGTATTGGCTGATGGATGATCGAGCCAGTTGCACCACTCAGTTTTGCAGGACCAGCCGCTCCCGTTTGACGCAATTCATCTTGGACCTTTGATGCTGCATCATCAAATGGTGGTAAGGTAGAGCTGTGCTCAGGTTCATACGGGAAGAGTGGTTGAGGAGGATCGAAAGCAGGATACTTTGATATTATTTCCTGTCTGAAGAGGTGATAGTCTAGTGGAGACGCAGAGATGACTGGTTCATCATCTTTGGTCTTAGTCGTTGGGGACAGCGTCGATTTGATGGCCTCGAGGTGTGATGAACCACCAAAGTTAAGCAGCAAAGTCTTCCAGTACAGGAGAAGCAGTTTCTTGCCAGGCGAATTGCCGTGAGGTGCCCATCTTGAGCGTACAAGCCAGTCTGTCAAGAATTGCAGCAGATTGGTGTCAACTGTCATGATAGCATTGCGCAGGAGATCATCACCACTCTGACTATCACGAACTGCAACATCTACAATGAGATAGACCAGTGTCAAGCAAGCTCGCAATGCATCTCGTGCATCGTCAAGGTAATCCTGCGACACAGGCTCTTCCTCGATTTCTGTCGCATCCTCAAGACGTCTACGATGGAGTTCAGCAATTTATACAACATAACCATTGAAGTATCACTCACGGTTTGCGGTCGTAACTTGATATAAGCGTATCGAGCAGTGTCTTTGCACCTATAACTTTGACAAGCAAACGTATATTCTCGTTGATACACTGCATTTGTATCTGAGAGTACTTCCACTTCGACTCCGCGATCTTTCCGCTATTCAGGCCCTGCGCCTCGGGACTGACAGCTGGTTGCCTCGTCTTTTCAGCATCAAGACCAGCTGTTTCGTTCCAACAACCTAGAGCCAGGTATATGAGGCACTCCATTGTGCTCAGATCGACCAGGCCATCCGCACTGAACAGAGTCTGAGATACAGCTTGAAGAAATTCCGATTTCTCGCCTTCGCTGGCTCCATACCATCCATGTTCATCAACTCCATAGTTATCCAAAGACTCATTCTTGTACTCTTGCCACCGTCTGCCGAAGGCAGGCTGACACCTCAACAGCCAAGACCGTTCATCCTCGCTATATCCAAATAAATCGCTGACTTCCTCTTCATGACATGCCATGTCTTCATACTTGAAAGCATATGGCGCGGGCTCGACCTTTGGCATCTCAGTCACGAGCTTCTTGAGTTGTGCCAGCGAGAGTGAATCTGTGGCCTCGTCGATTTCATCCTGAAATGAAGTGGACGATTGTTGCGGTGCTGGCTGTACCGGGGGTGCCGGAGTCGATCCTTCACGTTTGAGTCCAGGCCGAGGAGGTACCTTTATAGTTTTCGCAGCCTCCAACGAAAGAGGTGATGTTACAATGGAGTCCAATATAGTGTCGCGTGTAACGACGGGCAGCTCTTCTCTTGTCTTCAGAATCAGCGGACCCTCTTTCGAGGACTCCGAACCATCTGGTCGCTCCGTCGAAACGCCATAGTCATGAGTTTCGACAGTCTCGTTGTCTGTGCTGTTGAAACTGGTAGCCACAGGCTCAGTATTGACCTCTTCGTTCATCGTTCCAGCCCGGTGTGCTCCTGCAACGACCGCTGCCTCGGCGTCTTACACGGTATATGAGCACCTCTTGTGTTTTTTGGGCTCATCATGTCCTAACGCCCTCCAGTACTGAATGACTCCCCATTGTCTGGTTCGTAGTCGTCCAATGTCACTCAGATCACGACTCACGCGAACATAAACAAGCACATGTCAATACTTGGCGCAACGGACCCTTGATTTGTTCTCTCGTGCATCGGCGACTTCCAAACCTCATATTGCCAATTCCGGCATGGGCAGTGTTGATGGCTCTTGGATCTTCATGCATCATCTCGTATACAAACACGTTAAGCATAAGCGATGCCTGCACGAGGTCAGATAGCCGCGTACACATCTCGTAAGGAGTGTCAATTGGCATGGATCAACGCGAGCAAGATATCTGGCCTTGATTGCGATACTGCAAGATGGACCAGGGCGTCGTCGCCATCGCGAGGTCAATGTCTCTTTCAATGCACGACAAAAGACTCCATAGCGACAGAGCAGTCAGCACGAGCGAAGCATCGTGATGCGAGGGTGATATCCAATCTCAACGTGGGAAGGTCGCCTCCGTCGGAGACTTCGCGATCGCCTCTTCGACAGTCTTGGAAAGCAGCGTTGCTGAGCTGCGCCTGCTGTTGTTGACATGCATGCTGTGCTCGGCGTCATCTCACGCCACAGCCCGATTCAATAAAAGCAGAGACGTCTGCCACCTCTTTTACGAGGCTGTGAGTTCTCGTTCTCTTGAATTGCTCTCCATCCACTCTCGTTGCTCTAGCTGGATCTTTTGCTTTGCCTTGCTCTGCTTAACCTCCAACAGTCACTCGCTTTACAGTCACTCGCTACTTTTCACGCTTTTCTACGAATAATACTTTTGCTTTCTCACTCGCTTTCACCTGAAACCTCAAGCTCAAAGACTTCTTCACATAATACCACATCAACCTCCAAACAACAAAATGCTTTTCTTCCGCATTATCAGCTTTTTGGCTGTCGGCACACAAGCAGTTCCTTTACTGCCGCGTCAATGGAGCAACTCAACGATAGCTGGTACAAACACTACTCTGCCATCTCAGCTTTTCCAAAACTCTTCCCTGCCTGCTCAGCTCAACCAAAACAACTGGGACATTCGAGAAGCCATTGGCCAGGATTTCCCCGACCCGGCGATCATCAAAGAAGGCAACACATGGTATGCTTTCTCGACGGCGTCGAACGGTGTGAACACACAGGTCGCCACATCACCTGATTTCAACACTTGGACTGTTCTTCAGGGTCATGATGCTCTTCCCGTGCCTGGTGCATGGGTCGCCTCTGGTCAGGCAGGAGCTTGGGCACCTGATGTCTTCAAAAATGTAAGCTTCTGGAAGACTTCTCCGCGAGAGAGTAGGAGACTAACAAATCTAAGAACGCCGGCGAGTACATCATGTACTACAGTGGCGCTTCCGCTTCGTCACCAGCTCATCACTGTATCGGCATTGCCAGATCCAACACGATCATTGGCCCATACACTTGCGACCCCAACCCTATTGTCTGCCCATTAGCGCAGGGTGGCGCAATCGATGCAGCACATTTCCGCAATGACGATGGAACACGGTACATGGTCTACAAGGTCAGTACATACTACTACTATGGCCGAACAACAGCTGACATATACCCAGATCGATGGCAACAGCATCGGTCATGGCGGATCCTGCAACAACGGCGTAGCACCCATCGTCCCAACGCCCATCATGTTGCAACAAATGAAGAATGACGGGGTGACCAAAGTCGGCAACCCCGTTCAGATCCTCACCAACCAACCTTCCGACGGTCCTCTCGTCGAGGCACCCACTATTGCCAAAGTTGCTGGCGGCAGATTCATGCTCCTCTTCTCAAGTGGATGCTACGGTGACGCCAACTACGATACCAAGTATGCTCTGGCCAGCAACATCAAAGGCCCTTACACCCGCGGTGGAGCACCGCTCTGGGGCACCAACAGTGACAACCTGTATGCGCCAGGAGGTGCAGACGCTGCTCATGCAGGCACGCATGTTGCGTTTCATGCTGGTCAACTCGGGTCGAGGTTCATGTACACGGCGATACTTCACATCAATGGTGGCACGGTCAGTGCGCATTGAGTGAGAGACTGGAAACGGAATGTATTCTGGTGGCAATCATGGCAATAATGACTCTTTCTTGTATTTTTGGGATGTCTAGAATGGATGAGACATTCTGTTTGATGCGTACTTAGATAGCCTTCTTCACAATCAACTAGATCTTGCTTGAGTTTTGACACGCCATGGCAACAAGCAGATACTGCTTCTTCATTGTGAGGCCTTGATATATCATGTCATCCTTGTCATGTACTTGGTACTCTCAGAAGACCTGCCCGTCGACGCTGAGCCCCAAACAGGCACGAAACTCGCTTCACCAGAGCACGCACGTGTGCAGCCGACCTCACGACCTCATTGGACTGCTGCTCAGCTAAGCGGGGTACGGCACGCTCTCACCTGTCACAATAGGCAGCTCATTCGTAGCCATGGGGTGCGAAGCTCAAGGCCAAGGCCAAGGCCAGCTGGCGAGCAATCGAGCCTAGTCGTCTAATCCTGTGTTCTGCTCCGTTATCTCACCTCCCAGAGTTGCGAAAGAAGCTTTTGCCCTCAGTTGCCCTGACCACCTCATTATTTATTGAACATCGAAACATCTCGTCACGCTCTTTCCTTTTCATCTCACTCTATACATTCCGTCACCCGTCTCTCTACGATTCCCTTCCCAGCACAAAAGTGTCACGCGACACAGACACATAGATACATCATCTCGCCTCCTCGCCTCCTCCGGCACCACTACACCGTTCGCCCCTGCCCGCCATGCGCTTCACGATGCGCGACAGCGCTGGCTATCCCAATGCAACGAAGCTCGTGCCCGGCGTCAAATCTGTGGATGTCGAGGCAAAGTCTGGCAGCGATCCTGAGCTCGATACGGATTTTTATAGTGATGACACTAGCTCGATTGCAAAGTCGGACTTGCTAGGAAGGGAAAACCAGGATCCAGTATTGCAGAATAAGATGCGATTAGTTAACAATGCCATTGATGAAATTGGGTTTACGTAAGTAGAGCGTCTGGTCATTCAAAGAGACGTTGGTGGCTAACATGCAGAAAAAGTGGTTATCATTGGAAGTACGTTGGACTAGGCAGGCATAGTGACCACTACTGATGTGACTAGGCTCTTTTGCCTCAATGGCTTCGGGTGAGTACCGTGTTGTGCCGTTGCGATGGTGTTGGTGATGTGGCGCGATGTCTCGATGGCATTGGGTCTCGATTCCAGGACCGATCCCAAATTTCCATGGTATCCATGTCACAATGAAGCGCAACACACTCTAACACGTTCGCAGCTACGCCGTCGACTCTCAGATCCTACTCGTTCAGTCCATCATCGCAACAAAAGCTGGCTATGAGTTCAATCCAGCTTTCAAGGATGGCTTGACGATTGCCGTGTATGTCGGTATGCTGGTTGGTGCGCTATTTTGGGGTCTGAGGTACGTCTGTATGCACACGAGAGAAGGATCTGAGCTAATGTACAAAATAGCGCGGATGTGATCGGTAGAAAGTTCGTCTGTTTTTAGGAAGCACCATGGCACGTATTGCTAACGTGAGACTAGGTTCGCCTTCAACGTCAGTTTGTTCATCTGTTCGGTCTTCGCCATCGTAGCTGGAGCAAGCCCGAACTGGATCGTTCTGGGGCTTTTCACCTGTCTGTCAGCCTTCGGCGCGGGCGGCAATCTGGTGCTCGATACAGCTGTCTTTCTGGAGTACCTCCCGAGTCAAAAACAGTATGTGCTGACACTGATGGCCGCATGGTGGGGTATAGGCCAGCTCGTCGCTGGTCTCTTTGCATGGGCATTCCTCCCCAACTACTCCTCCGCCTGCATCTCTGTCGCAACGTGCACGTACGAAAACAACAAAGGCTGGCGCTACGTCTGGTACGCCAATGGCGCCCTCGTCTTCGTCATGTCAATCGCTCGCCTTACAGTCATTCGCTTGAAAGAAACGCCAAAGTTCCTCATTGGCGAAGGCAGGGATGCGGAAGTCGTCGAGACACTTCAGGGTATTGCTACGAAGTACAACCGTCCATGCTCGCTCACGCTCGAGAAATTGCAACGCTGCAACTTGTTAGGAACGGGTGGTACGGGCTCTCATGCAAACACGCGCTTCTCTTTCTTGGAGGTCTGGGTGCATCTGAAGGGCCTGTTTGAGACAAGAAGGATTGGAATATCGACATCCCTGATCTGGTTCTCGTGGCTGTGCATTGGTCTTGCTTATCCGCTCTACAATGTGTAAGTCCTCCATAACAGGCGCCATAGGTCTTAGGGAACTATGCTGATCACGATACATGAACAGTTTCCTGCCGACTTATCTCGCCACCCGAGGTGCAAAGTTTGGAGAAACCTCGCAATCCGTCTACTGGCGCAACTATGCCATTGCAAACGTCTGTTCGATCCCTGGGCCAATTCTTGCTGGATGGATGTGCTCGACACGACTCGGCAGGAAGTACACCATGGTCATCGGTGCTCTGATCACGATGATCTTCTTCTTCGCATACACTCAAGTTAGAAACAATGCAGAGAACCTGGCTTTCAGTTGCTTGATTGGCTTTTTCCTCAACGTTTACTATGTATGTCTTGCGTGGACGTATTGCATTACTTAGGAGAATACGGCTAACTCGATCTAGGGCACTTTATACGCAGTATGTTTAGCGCAAAGCAACCACACTTCCTGAGAGATGGTAGCTAATTGTTCCGTAGTACACGCCGGAAGTGCTCCCTAGTGCGCATCGCGGAACTGGTAACGGTATCGCCATCGGGTTCAACCGTGTCATGGGTATAATGTCAGCCATCGTGGCTACATATGCTAATGTAAGTCTTTTCTGCACTTGGGAAGGTTGCTACACATCCCGCTGACATCATGCCTCGCAGACGAGCACGCCTGTTCCTATCTTCATCTGCGCTGTGCTCTACATTGTGCTCGCGATTGTGGCTGCAGCGTTCCCATTCGAGCCTTACGGAAAGAGGAGTTCTTGATGGAAGAGAGTATGAGAAGGTTGGAGCACAAGCTTCAGTCAGATGTCTAAGTCGTGGACATGAGGTATATAGGAGCAGCTCATGAAAGCATATACCCACAATTGATATGATGTTTCCGTTTCAGTCTTCGTTGTCGCTGTCTTGCTTCGAAGGGCGTGATTAGTAAACATGATCCGCGTTTGGGGTTTGGCTCGTGCCGTTGCCCTGTTAGGTTGGGCTTCCCTGTCGTTGTCAACACTCTGAAACACCTCACCACTACAATGTCACCGTAGCTGTACAGGAACGAGATACCTATCTACACAAGCCGGAAGATCATCTCAGACAAGCATGAAGATACGACTCCCATTCCTCTATCCTTTCCTCTGGAAGCGGAAGCCAGCAACGAACCCGCTCCCGCAGTCCTCCGCTTCCGCACCACCGCCATTTCCCTCCAAGGTAGCTCAGAGACCACGGCGCGACCTCAGCACCACTCCCTTTGGCTCCTCAGCAGACGTTCTACTCACACCACCTCCTATCGCCCATGTGCGATCCTCTGCTACCTACGCACCCTCAAACCCTCGCCCCTCACGTCTACATACCGCACAGCCTCCGATCCGCACATTGCCCCTCAGCTCTCACAAGATCCCCAGTGAAAGAGCTGGCTTCAGAACATCCGTCAAACGGCGGCGGCCAGACACTTTGCCCCAACGTTATGGTGTCGCTAATGAGCCTCCACCTCAGTTCGCAGCAGATAAACGATTACCACCGCCGATGCAGTCATCGAAGCCACCTGCCAGGAAACTGTTACCAGAGCCGGAGGTTGTTGACACGCCGAAGCCATCGTCGGCAGTAGAAGCTATATTGCTAGAGGCAGACGGACGAGGACCTCCGGATGAACGGAATAACAATACAACAATAATGGGAAACGATGAAGCACCACATGCAGGAACGGCACCGATGGGTGGCATCGCAGGCACAAATATAACTTCAGGTGTCATCCCACTAGCAGCACCCGAGGTCAAATCTACACCTACTGCACAGAATCAATCTGCTCTCGGTCTGATCCTGGGCATGGGACCTGTGAGTCAAGGTCTGGACGAGACGAAGCCTCCACATCTGCAGCCGCCGCCATATGTACATCACTTCGACACATACACTCTCGTGCGCGATCTTGAGAAGGGCGGGTTCAGTGAACAGCAGGCTGTCACGACGATGAAGGCTGTCAGAGGTATCTTAGCCGACAACATGGATCTAGCAAGAGCGGGAATCATGAACAAAAGCGACGCTGAAATGGTTCGTTGAGCTGTCCTCATCATCGGGATTTGTCTTCAACACCAGTCTAACTCTATCCAGGCCACCTATCTCTTCCGCGCCGCTTGTCACGAACTCCGCACCGAGATCCGCTCCAACCGCCACTCGACCTCCGAGCGCATGCGCGGCGAACGCACCGCAGTCCAGCACGAAGTCGACGTCCTCTCCCAGCGCATCACCGCCGACATCCAAACCCTTAAGGACAATCTCAAGCTCACCTTCGACGACCGCCGCCAGTCCTTGCGCAATAACTCCCGCGATGTCGAAAACCGCATCCAGGAACTAAATTATCGCATCACGTCTAGCCTGACTAGTGAGATGAGGAGTGAAGTCGAGGCCATGCGGTTCGTCTTAGTGAGGAGGACGGCGATGACGTTGGCGATGCTGGTGATTATTGCACTGTTGGCATTGAGAACGACGAGTGTGAGGGCGAAGAGGATGGAGGAGCTAGAGAAGAAGGCGAAGGAGGTTGCTGTTGGGAATCAGGATATCAGGTCGGATCTGGCGGCGGCGGGAGTCGGCGGGATCGTGCAGGCGGGGTTGGGGAGTGGAGATGATTTGAATCCGGAGCTGGTTACGCTGGGATGAGTGGGTGGGAGGATCATGAGGAGGGGACATTGGGTAGGAACTTGAAGGACGTGGTGCGATGTGCCCGACTGGCTCGGACTTTCCGCATGGAGTATCTGGTAGCAAGAGGCAGTACGAGTATGAGCATGGTGAATAGAACACAGTGATACCCCGAGTTACAGTCATACGACGAAATTCTGGGGAACATGCTGGGGGGAGCGCCGTATTGGTTCTGCCTAGACCTGAGACGTCCCACGTGGTTTCAGGCGTGTTTTACGACAATTTTCGAAACGCCAAGCTTGACGTGTTGAGGCTGCGACGACATTCCAGAGTCAATTTCAGCTTCATCTCCAGCATTCTTGCTTGCTTGCTTTCGTCCTTTCCTTCTTCCTGCAACACGCTCATCACGCTTTTACCCTTTTTTACTCTTCACTTCTTACAGCCTTTCTTCGCCTGAGACAATGGACGGCAGTCCGCAAGACTGCGAGCGTCCGTATATTAATGTCAAGGACTGTGTCACTAGCAGGAGCTCAGGACCAGAACCCTCGAGCGTCCTCCGATTCGCAAAGTTATTTACTTGACTGCCGCCAAAGACGAGAAGGCTCAATAGCTGCTCTCTCGCTGGCCGCTGACCGCTCTTCGGCAAGCGTGGGAGTGGTCTGGCGTCGTGCCGGAGTGCTCGAGCGTAATTGGCCGGGGACAGCTAGCTACTTGCGTAGCTGCCGGCTTTGAGACTGCGCAAGCGTGCTCGGCTTGCAACAGCTATTTAGCTGCCAGCTATGAGACTACGCAATGGCCGCTCTGGCGCTAGCAGCTCGGCGCTCGAGTGTGCCCGGCTCCAGCAGGAGATGTTACTGCTGGCGCTTGGAAGGCTCACGGAGAGTGCCGGCGGTGCTGGACTCTTCAAGATGTCTAGAAACTCTGGTGTCTTCGATATTCGATTTGCGATGGTTGGGAGTTGCTTGCTGAACACTGGGAACGCTACTCCGTCTTGATGGCTGCTCTGGGGCGCGCAGGATGTGTCTCAACTCCAGCGCATGAGTGTCTACTTATTTGACTTCTGGGATCTGACCAGCATCGTTCAGGTCAGGGGGAAGAACGCAGGAGTGAACTCATCTCTGGCAGACTACTCAGCTGCCAGGCCCGAAGTGGTTCCGGATTGTCACAGCGCAGCATCGCGATGCTAGCAATCTTCTGCCGGCCGACTGAAGCCGCTAGCATGCAGCTCTGGTTCGCCAGCATGGCAGTATTACTTCCAGCAATAGCGTCTGAGCTGGACCCGTCTGACGGTACTCTCCAGACTGCTACCGTGCTCGTATGATGCAGTCGTGTGACCGCCGTTATCGAGTGCAACAGATAGGTTGGGCTACAATGTCAGCTGAATCTGATCATGAGTTTGGAGTCCGCATCGTTGCACTGTTACAGAGCGGGATTCTTCCTCTCTTATGTACATTCACAGTATCGTAATTGGAAGGATCACATCCAGAGAAGTGGCCGGGATTGGAAGAGCGCACCCATTCATGTCATTGCTTCAGGACGAGGCCTGGAGGGGGGTTTCCTTGGTGAATAATGCTTTGTGAGGTCATATAATCTTGTATTGTGTCCTTCTTCTGTGCCCTCTATTGACCGCACTCTGGCTTTGACTTCTATCGTGACTGGTGCCTGTCCACCTTTCACTCGTGACAATTCTATAGCAAGTGACTATCTTCCCACTACGCCGCGTATCTCTCTCGCTTGGCCTTCGTCGGGTTGTTCTCAAAGCGGAAGCGAACGAGGTGACAAGTGCCAAGCCTCCCCGGACGATCCAACTTGATGCTGATGCCGACAACAACAACTAGTTTGTCAGCCCTCTGACCTCATCCCTTGCCGTGACAGCATCATGCTTCAGCATTGCGACGCTGTCCACCTGCTGATGACGATTGTCTGTTATCCCTGAGAGCATGACCATTCGTGCGCGGGCTGTCATCACAACCTCGCACTTTCACCTCTTCATCTACCTGCTCGCATTCCTCTCGATACACCTGCGACACGTCGCCGCGCAGTCATGGACA
>Ga0058698_10001261_pt1 | contig 11738 bp, 14 predicted proteins | sample AgamicAsSfe_FD_67288 | JGI IMG/M metagenome (GOLD analysis project Ga0058698, IMG submission 67288) | Agave microbial communities from Guanajuato, Mexico - As.Sf.e | ecosystem: Host-associated > Plants > Phyllosphere > Phylloplane/Leaf | place: Guanajuato, Mexico | collected 2012-05-30
ATTATGCATATTAAAACGACGTCGCAGCTCCTGGCTATAGTATGGCTAAGCCGACCTAATCAGCAGCACGTCTGTATCTGTGTCAAAGCAGATGAAGGGATGTGCATGTTTTTGGCTTCCTTCTGATGGTGGAAGCGAAGAGTTCACCAGAGACGTTGTTTTCTCCAACACCATTAGATACAACTACTACTGTACTTGCAACACTCCCTTCTGCTGTCTAATTCAAAATCTTCGAGAAAAGATCAACCTCAACCTGTACTCGCGACATCTGTTCCTTTGATCTGTACCCACTAACCACCTCTTAGACTTTGCACTGACTCACGGAGATCTCCAATTTCCTGTCTGCACCTCAACCCTCGTATGCAGTGCAAGGGGTTTCTCTCCCATGAACCTGTGACCGCCGGGTCTGCATGACCTAGACGAAGAATCCGCCGCCGCTGCAGCGGGACAAGCGTTGTCCGGACGGCTGACGCTTCTGGCAGTTATCGATGAAGCCCTCAACCCACTTGACACCAGCGTATGACTGCTCGCGGTGGCTGTCGGCGTACCAAGTTCCAGTCTGCTTGAATGAGCCAGGGCATCCTTCCAGAACACGTCCAGATCTACGAGTGGTGATAGGCTTAGTGATCACGGTACCACAGTTGCCTTTGAAGACAGTCGACTTGTGGGCGATGAGCGTCGACGAGGTGTAAGTGCGGCTGTAGTCGACGTTGAATTTGGCACCAAGGACATCCTTAACGAGAGTGAAGTCCAGTCCAGCACTGCCGCCGACTTGGTTTGCAACACTGTACCCCGAAGTCACGGTGATATCGGTGTCGCCGAACGTAGAGCAGACAACAGGAGACATTTGGACGTCCCAGTCGACGAATTCCTCGGTCTTGTCCACGATAACCGACTTGGTCCAGCCGCAGCTGGCCTGACGCTTCTCGAGGGGCACATCCTCTTCCGAGACCTCAATCTTGTCCGCAGCAGGCTTCTCAGCCTCATCAGTGGACAACACGGTCCAGGAAGGGTCAAGGGCTGGAGCCTTGGTCGCGATTCCAACAGCCTCCAATCTGGAGCGGTATTCATCCAGGGTCATGTACTCGGCTACATAGGTGTTAGCAAAATTGTTCCATCATCTGGTAGTGCCACCATAGTTGCAGTATGTTGGCTCTATTGCGACTCACTGGTTCCATTGATGCCAACAAGGCCTTTGCTCGCGTTGACATCAGTAGCGTCGGCTGCCGTCGGTGCGGCGTTCGAGGATGCTGCCAAGGCAGATAAACCGATGAGGGTAGAGGCAAACTTCATTGTTGCGGAGGGTTGGTTGCGAGTTGTCTGAACGAGTGTTGGTGAGTTGGCTTGGGTGTGATGGTGGAGAGAACTGCTGTGTCCTGGAGCTACGATGGGTCTTTATATAGTTTCCCATCACCATGAGGCCATCAGTTGCTGATTGAGAGTTCGTTTTGCCGTAGTTGTTCCTTGGACACGTGTGAAGGAATCAGCCTTACTACTTTATCATGGTTCAAGGTTACCAAGCCCCATACTTCCGCAGTTCAGGGTTATTGAGAGTCGATTACAATTACCCAAGGCTGAGCCGCGCCACTCTCAAATTGCCGATTCGGAGCCTCCCGCAACGTGCCTCGCGACATTGCAAAAGGACTCGTCCAAACTGCGATACACCTCATTTACACTACTATATCTGACTTTTAGGCCCCCATAATTCCAGACCGCTTTCAACTCAGATACGAGTATCCCAGGTCACGCGCTCGTGTCACGGCCTCATCCTGAGATTTCGAGAGATATCGCGAGAGATGCCGACAACATACCGATCTTGTATGAGTTTGTGGCAGAGTCGACAGAACAGCAGTATATTAGATCGTAGACTCTCCCTCCTTTAAGTGTTTTTTTCATCAATCAACTCAGCATCTTCACACTCAAGCATCAACTCATCAAAACAAACACGACGAATCATCACCAACAAGATGTTCGCCTTCTCCTCTCTCTTGCTTGTGGCTTCGGCTCTTGCTCCTCTGTATGTTGCAACGCTCGAAAGTCCCATCCACGGCATTGTGTATTGACTTCACTTCGCATCTAGCGCATCTGCCAAATTGCACAGCTCAGCCGTCTGTGTTGATCACAGACACACTGCACCCGTCGGTGGTACTGGCTGGAGCGTCAGCTACACTTGGTCCAAGGACTACGAGATCCTGCTCGATGCTACCAAGTGCGCCTGTGACTACTACCGCAACCGCAACACCGGCAACAAGCAGTGGGACCAGTGCCCTGATTGCAACTTCGTAAGCATTGAGCACTGATCTTCCTAATGATGACACGCTAACAATCGGAACACAGGATGGCATTCAGTGCAACTCCAAGGACTGGCACATTGGTGGCGACGAGGTAAGGCTAGCAGTCTGGCGTCGCAAACTACAACCACTAACTCATCTTGTCATAGTTCACCTACTACTGCGAGAACAAGTGCGGTGCTGAGGGCGCTGAGGCCAACTAGAGTCAACGCGATGCAGAGAGCGTGTGATCGGATGGGGAAAAGAAGGTGTTCACGGTCCTGGCACTCCGGTTTCTGATACAGTAGCTTCATCAATCGATCCATAATTACCACCCTAATGATCTCCAAACGAATAACCCACATTGCTTCCCACTGTCATCGGATAATCCTTCCTTGAGACCTCTGTGAATCCTCATGCATCTTTAGACGTCGACGTCAACATCGTGGTCTATGCCTGGAAAGTGGGCCAAGTAGGGCAAATCAGATATCGCATTGCAGTGTTCGGTAGGTACATGCAAGGTTCAAGGCGTAATACAGGGCTAAGAAGTGCATGGTCCCACGTGGGGATACTCGGGGAACGTTATGAGGCTCGTTACAGAACCTTAATGATGTTTTAAAGTTAAGCTTTTGTGCGCTAGGCCTCGAGAAAAGGTCCAAGCTTCTCGGGTCAAACTGTCGTTACACGTCGAAACGCTGCAGCACTTCACCGTATTTGAATGTGGAGTAAGCTTCATCCAGAAGGATGGCGCACTTTGAATTTGTTTGAGTAAAATCACGGCTGCCCGTGATCATGCATGAGATTGGAGGAAGATTGTTCTCGAAGGCCATCCTTCGACAAATGCGACCTCCTTCCGATGACATGCCGACGAGCTCGCGACATGCCAGGCGCAGCGCTTGTTTCTAAATACGTGCTTAGCACGGTGTCATAGCGTAACCGTCCATAGCCTATACCTTGATGGCTTAGACTTGAAGTCGCGCTGGCGTTACGCGTGGCTGTCGTTATAGTTCTGATTGATGGAAACGCATTGAGCCGACGAAAGCCGTTTATTGTGCCCTGCATGTCGTGGTGACTGAAGACGATACGTCACATCATACGAGCGTGATATTGGTTCCTGACAACTCAACAGGCGACAAACGCAGTGAAGCAGACAACGACAATGCGGCTATCTCCGGTATCGCAAGCGCCAAGCCTCGACACTGATCCGAAGATCTGACGCTTTGATTGCGGAGGGCTTTGCGGAACATCTTTACATAACGCGATCAATTGTCAAGCTCTTGTGTGATGATCTTGATATCAAGGGCCGGCTAATAGCTATTCATGGACCATACCAACTGGACTCCTTGTCAGGGCACTTCCACTCAGCGAAGATCACAATCTTGTCATCCCGGCAAAAATCCAAGAAGTCAATACAATAATATCGGCCCCACGATTGACACATATTCTTTGCTCGTATCCGATAGCAGGTGCTCAAAGCGAAATGCTCAATGAACTTTACAGCTTTGAGGCCCGCTTCAACGATCTTTGCTGAGGCAGTTCCCAGTGCGAGTGTTGTGACGTGCTCGAAAACAACGCACTTCTCAGAAGCGGCGAGCTCGTTCGGTCCGATGGATGACAAGTCAATGCGGTCTGCGATTGCGATGGCTTCGAATTTTTGGAAGCCTTATCAGCTCATCGTGATGCCAAGAAACTGAATGTAAGAATACACCAGCTCAACTCAGTGTACTGCAGCAGCGTTCTTCGTGGACCCTTGCCATTTGCTTGCCGTGGAACTCCTTGTCGACGTATGTTGACGAATCCACAACTGGATCGCGCTTCTCCACAGGTTCCTCATACAGATCGGGGTACAGTAGATGAAGAGTGCCGCTCGCGGCATGTTCAAGCTCAAGATCGGCAAGCCGGTTATACTCATCCCAGTCAATAACATTGCCATATGCATCGTGAAACGATAGTGACGAAGAGAGGCCTCTTCTTGGTCGGTGATATCCAGGTGTTCTTGCTCGGAGGACTCAGACGTCGAGCTAGTGAGACCGTTCAAATCGCTGATTTGATTATCGATGGGTGCTGATCTTCCATACAAACCCTGATCTCTGTCGTCCATGACTGCGGTGGCACAAGTTCCACCACATGATGCGGCGGTTCCTATGTCTGATAGCATGTTTCCGAGCCCCAAAACTGATTTGGATGGCCGTTCCATAGCACAGCACTGTGGGAAAATGGAACACATCTCTTAGAGCCCAATTCGCGACCAGTTCCGTTAGGCGTACGACTGGCTATACCGATAGCGCTCTCTTCTGTACCATTCGGGAGATTCTGGACCCTTAAATGTTGCAAACCGTGTACTGTGGAGTGGTTCTCGGACTCGTGTCCGCGAAGTGGATCTCAGTGAGACTATCGGGTTGATCTGAAAAGCTTGAGAAGTTCAGCTTCCGGCCCGGCTGTCCACAGTGTCGTCGAAACCCGCCGAGCAAAGCGATGTTGAAGATCTCGAATCCTTTGCCCGGGCAGAGCAGAGTCGGTGAAATGTTCGAAAAGAAGTGGAGGTCGCACGGTGCGTGATTCTGCTTGCGGAGAAAAAGTGGAACTGCCTCGTACAGGCTCCAGAAGTTAACAACCGAGATTGATGCGTTCTTGTTTGTCTTGATCAACTGGTCGTGCCGCTTGGTTAATGTGCTGACGGGCTATTATCCAAAACATGTTCGTCACGAAGACCGGTTGCCTCTCTCGCCCTAAACCTCCAAGGAATCGGTCCGACGAATTCTTCGACGGTTACACCAGACGACAGAGAACCCGTCCTGATCTGGAGACTGCCGGCTTTGCGTTGTCGAGGCTCTTGTTGGCATGAGGCCACAGCCCAGGAGATGGCCTGAATTTGGCCCATCGCCTCGAGAGACCAGAATCTGTATTGAGGTGAGGTGGTTTGCTCACCGACGTTAATGTAGAGTTGATTGCTTCGTGCGAGACTTCGCGATTTGAAATCTTCGATGCGCGACTTTCAAGCTCGCAGCCAACCGGCCAAATCTTGCGGAGTGCTGCTCAACTCATCCGGTGTGAAGCTGGACTCATAGAAATGATTCAGAAGGAGGCAGCAAGCTTCTTCTTTCCCATCTACTCCCATCACTCCTATAGGAAGCTGTATGTGTTCGTGCCACTCAGACCTGAGGTTTTGCCAGATGTCGTAGATCGTGGAATCGCCCACTCCGGTCAACCACCAGAATGAATCAGCCAGTTTCAGGAACGCAGCATAATGCGCGAGGATCACCATGGCGCGAGGTCTTTCTGCACGTGCAAGGACCGTGAAGCTCGCAGGCACCAGAGTAAACCATGTGGCAATCCGCATCACCATCATGTTGTCGATGCCATGTTCAAAGAGATGATGATACAGGGAGCCTAGGCATCGCAGTGTCTCGTAGTACGTACGCACGTCCGAGAACTCCTCGTCGTCTGCGGTCACGCGCGACAACATCACCAGCAGTTCTTTAGGTACGGCAGCCGATGTGGCGTGGGGCTGGACCTCAGGCCTGGAAAACAAAGCATCGAGCCCGTTAGACTCAATGCACTCGGAGCCGGTGATGGTGAATACAGAGGAAAGCCCACGCCACATTAACAGCCAATCGATAAGCAAGATTCGCGGCTCTCCAGTCCTGCGAAGTGTCGGAGATGATAGGAGGGAAAGGAGCAGCGCATTTGTAAGGAGGGCGCCATATGTTTTCGGATGCGCTGTGGCAATAGCTTTGCGATGGCCCTCGAAAGCCATGCCGCAGTAATGCAGAGCTTTCTTGGTTCCGACATCCTGGCCAAGACTCTTCATGTGAAGGCTAGTCAGAGCTAGGAGGGTGCTCATCAAGAAAGGGGTCTCGAAAGCGGACTGCACGACTGCATTCTGGAGTGTCTCTTGGAGAGGTTGTTGATCGGTACCTTGGCCGGAGAGAGATTTGCATGTGGCCGAGGTGTAGAACCATAGCACTTTCATGTCTACGTAGTCAACAGGTCCGAAGTGTGCTGAACTCAGAGCATCGGCGCAGAGCGTGTTGGTGACAATATCTGGTCTGCGTGCGGCAGCTTCCGTTCTACTGACTGAGAGGTCTGCCGAAGTACTCGGTTTTGCCTTACGTGAGAGGATAATAGCATTGCTAGATGGACCAATTTGACTCGGAGGGTATTCACAGTCGGCATTTCGTAATCGACAGGTTCCACAGATAGGGCGTATCTCATCGCATTTCACCTTCCGTTTCTTACAGGCAGTGCACCCTAGCCTGGATTTGTTGTGAGGCCGGAGGGTTCGAAATGGTCTGTCTGCAGTAAAGGGTTCTCCAGTATCATCCGCCATGCCACGTGGAGGCTTATAGGGTGATAAGTTATACTTGTGCGTAGATCTGAAGGACCAAGAACACGATGATGACAACAAGGTATCCTCAGCCGCCGGCTAAATTTCGGGAGGCTGGCTGAATGCAGCTCGTCATAGATCTTTACTTCTAACATGTACCTTGATAACGGTACAGCTATCCCATTGCTTTATCGCTGCTCGTGATCGCGAACCGATATTCTCAGAACTCCATCATATCCAATGTAGTTTGTGTCAAGCTGGCAATCGGCGCCACCACAACCTGTCTCGATGGTCTTCAGTGTGACTACAGCCGACTCAAAGTCTGCTCGCGTCTGCACAAAGTCATGGACATCATCGCTCAACACGTCCTGTGACAAGAGCAGGCAAGTCATGTCCTGGTTAGAACGTTCATCTAAGATAATGATGTTTGTTGGTGAGAGATACGTTTGATGGAGGCGTCGCCTTGCAAACTCGATCACCTGATCGGAGCTGTAGCCTAAGAACGGCCAGTCCAGGAGAACTCGATTTGCGACAGGAGGCTCGGTCCTTGTATCAACGAGAGCGATATCGTCTGAGTCCATGAGTGTCGACTGAGGTTCGTCGTACTCGCACAGTCTGCACGCAGCATTTGCTTGGGTGAAGAAATTATCCAGACACTGATGGTGCGTAAGAGTGTCAGATTTGAACGACGACAACAAAAGTCTGGATATAGAGTACCTCCTTATCGATACGAGCCACTGGAAAAACCGGAATGGTCGATTTGATACAGTCTCGTGATGATGGAGATCTAGCCATGCTTTTTCGGACGTTCAATTGGTGATCTATGAAGGTACTGTATCGGTCTCGCAAAAGTACGCAACATGAGCCATCACCATTCGTGACGGCATGACGGAGTGGCCTGCGCTTCGGATTCGGATTCTGCCGTGCGATTGTCAAGTCCCCCATCTTCTCGCTTTCGGATCCAGCCTCACATTCTTGCCGAATCGATCAACCGATGGTAAAGACTTCGCGACTTGCTCATCTCACATGGGTGTAATGACAGTTATGCTAGGTATATATTGGCAGTCTGCAGAGCGCACATGGATCCTGTATTTCTGTTTCTTTCAACGACCACTTACGAGTCCGTCTGGCTAACAACTTCAACAACGTGTACAGACATCACATCCTAGTCACCTGAGACGAGGGAGCCTTGCGCGCTTTATGACACCATGGTGAATATGGACACGGTGCACTCCGTCAATCAAGATCTCGTGCAATGTCAACCTCTGGTCGCAGTCTTTGCTGGTGGTTCCGGTGGTATTGGGGCACTGAGTCTCAAGGCTCTGGCTTCCACAGTTGGCAGGCTCGAAGGCAAGGGCTTGCGAGCATATATCATCGGCCGCAATGCTTCAGCTGCGGAGGAAGTCTTCGCCGAATGTCGAGCGCTTTGTCCCACGGGACAGTACCACTTCATTGCAATCAACGACTACGCCCTCATCAAAGATGTCGACGCAGCCTGTGAGGAGCTTGTCCAAGCAGAAACCTGGAACGCTGCACTTACAAACGAGAGTGCTCGTATTGACTATCTCATGCTGTCGCATGGTGGACCTCTCTTTCTTCCGAGACAAGGTTTGTCTGACGAGCTGACGGAAGTCATCGTGCCGATCCACTGACTCTCACAGATACCGCGGAGGGCATTGATGGAACCATGGCCCGCTTCTACTATAGCCGAATAGCTTCCATCACGAAACTGCTACCGCTTCTCCTCGGATCCTCACACCCCGCGACCGTCGTCTCTGTCTATGCCGCAGGCATGGAAGCAAAACTGTATCTCGAAGACTTGTCTTTGCGACAACCATCACATTACAGTTACTTCCAAGCACGATCGCACATCGTATACATGCACACCTGCTTTTTCGAGGAGCTGGCTAAGAGGCATCGCGGACAATTGCGCCTTGTCCACATCTTCCCCGGGCTCGTGGTGCACAAAGGCATGTACAGCAAAGACAATCCTTGGTGGCTGCGCTTTGTCTTTACAAAAGTCTTGCCGTTCTTTGGCATGAACATGGATCTGGAAGAGGTTGGGCACAGGATGATCGCACTGGCTTCACAAACCATATATCCAGCACTATCATCCGGCGAGACCGCGCCCTCTAAAGATACTATCAAAGGGACTGATGGGGAGCCTGGAAGTGGCGCATATGCCCTCAACGAGAAAGGTGAGAGCGTATACCCTGCGAAACGATATGTGAACTTGGACAAGCAGGACCTGAGAGAGAAAGTATGGAACCACACCACCCTGGCATTGAAGCAAATTCGGGCAGGAGGAAAATTTGAAGGTTAAGAAGATTGTGCTACCATATCGATTCATCTTTCCTTGGCGCTCGGTTTCCTTGAAGCCATTATTGCTGAGGCGATCAGTACCTCATCACATCCCAGCTCGCGCTCATCCACTCTCTCAACGCGATGATTTGCCATGAGCTTGAAGTATTCTCCCGTTGGTGTCCCGACCCGCTCTGCCTTCCTTGCCGTTTGTCATTTACTGGGATGTCTCTGATCCTAAAAAGATATTAGCAAGTCCTTTGCGCTTGCCACCAAGTCCAACCTTCGTCGGAGCCAGTCCAAGGTAGAACATACCAGTTCTCAGGAATGGGACATTTTACGAGACTCTCCAATTGTCCTCCTTTGAAGAACTCTCAACCCCACTGAGGAGATACTTGATGTGAGAGTGTTCATCTCCCACAAGGTCCCTGGGTTTTCTACCCGGGTTCCGGGCCACCTCGTCAACCGCACAGAAAATCACTGTATCTTCGCTCTCCAAGTCAATTCCGTCCTCACCAGCAGAGCCTCCATGGGAGAATCTGATCTGAGCCTCCCACAGCCATGTTATTGCGGGCTTCCATGTCGCAAGGTTAGGAGGATCATCCTCCATGGGGAACTCGCTCGCCATGATCCCGGGCTGAGAAAACAGATGCACGAGCTGGTTCTCCCAGTATGTCATCTCATTCTCATCATAACCATACGCAAACACCACGACTTTGCACGGGCGCCTCTTATAGAACATTCCCTTGGCTTCGCGCCTAATTTTCCGGCAGATCGCCAGCAGAGCAGGCTCGCACGTGCGGTACTCGGCAGTGAAACCCACTGTGTGCAGTCTCTTCCTGCATGTATGTGAGGAGGCGATGCGCGGCTTGCTCTCGATGGCGTATTCATAGATGCGGTTGCGGAGCTCAGCTGGGAGTTTGAGGGGTGGCGAATTTTGTGCTATTTCGTGGTGACTGGCGACATTGTGAGGCTCACTGCGTGGGTGCGGCGTTCAACTTGCTCGGGTGAGCCAATGTGCTCGTCTTGGTGGAGATTTGGTGGCAAGATATTGCGCTTGGTGAGGAAGAATGGACCGTGGTGCGTTTGGTGGCGCAAGATGTCGTGGAAGTACAGAGACGTACGTGCGTGCTTTCACGAAGCGTGTAAAGGCTCAAGTGTTATTGCAGCGTGCATGTGCATGGGAAACTACAAGTAAAGCGCAAGAAGCTTGGCAGGCATGTGACTGGTGAGTGTTGGCTGACTTTGAAATTGAGGTGTGATATCTGCAGAGTGAGGATGTTATACATATATTCATTAAATTATGCTCGCATACAGACCTGAAGATTCCTCACTGAACGCAGCAACGGTATAGAAAAGGAAAGACGATCCTCATACCACCATGCAACGACCGCAGTCCGAAGCAACACCATCATCCCCTCCCACCCGCGCGATCCACAACAGCTCAGATATGGCAGCTTCAAACCCTTCATCACCATGAGCAGAGCCAACATGCTGCCATCCGACAACTAGCTCACTAGAAGGAGTATGCGCCACTCTCCCATGCAAGGTACATGGAGGCGATCACACGGTCAAGCATCTCAGATGGCATCTCCGGACAGCGCTCTACAACTTCGAATAAGCCTAGTAATACAGACATCTCGGCCTGCGCGTCACGGCCATATTCACTGATGCAGTCCATTCCGTGGAAGAACGACGGACATCTCCGTTTGTGGCACAAGTGGAGCCACGAGGCCACGTTGTCCCAGGTACCATGGCTGATATCGCGATGGATGCTGCTGATGGTGATGAACATCGGATGCTTGCTGAACGGCATTTTGAACTTTTTTTGCAAGAGCAACACAGGAGCTGGGTCGAAATTGTGGACTTGGCATTCCCAGTGGTTTTCGTAGTAAGAGATTCCCAAGGCTTCGGATCGTATGACCATGTTGCTCAAAAGTAGAGCGGGTTCAGGGACTCCATTGGCCTTGTCGACCACGACCGGTTCGACGCCCCAGAAATCGTAGTCCTCGACGAGCACAAGACGATAAATTGTATTGCGCAGCTCCGCGGACAGCTTGAAAAGAGGCGAGTGCGCGACGCTGCGGCCGAGGCGGGCGGAGTTGCCACTTGTGGTCATTGCAACGGTATGCTCACAGTCTGACCCGGAAGACTTGTCGCTGCGCATGGCTGTTTTGCCGTTCGGAGCCGTCTCTCTGGCCATCGTGTGGTGTGTTTGTTGTGCAAGCCGATGCCAGAGTCCACGGTGGCGTATAGAACAGTCAGGTGTTGCGGTGGCGCGATGGTAGGAAGAGTGAAAGTACAGTGCGAAGGGAGGCACTTGACGTCGCGTGGTTTGAATCGATGTCAGGATGGGCGGCGGCGCTGCGACAGAGTGGGCGACGTAGAGGAATGTCGTGGTCATGTAGAAGTGCAGGCGGAGGTGCAAATGGCACAACTGATGAGGTTCGAATTTAGCAACGCAGTTGAGGCAGTCGCGACTCGGTCAGCTAGGCTTGCCAATAAGCTGGCTTCATCGCTCGCATCACGAAGCAGGTGCGCAAGCCTGGTACAAATGAACTGTAGCTGTAGTATACAGGTCCGCCTATTATTACAGATGCCCGCGCCCGCCTCTACTTATCCGACCTATGCACCGGCACCCGGTGCCAACCATTCGCCAAATTTCCTCTGAAATTATAATACGGCTCGAAGCCTTCAGGCTGTGTGTTGTAAGACTCATCCACAGCCTTCACACAGAAGTACCCTCGCGCCTTGCGCGCAGGAATCGCAAGCTCCCACTGCTGCCAGCTCCACGACTTGCTACCTTTGCTCTCGTGCTGCTTGAGTTGCGCTTGGGTCCA
>Ga0058698_10001263_pt1 | contig 11733 bp, 12 predicted proteins | sample AgamicAsSfe_FD_67288 | JGI IMG/M metagenome (GOLD analysis project Ga0058698, IMG submission 67288) | Agave microbial communities from Guanajuato, Mexico - As.Sf.e | ecosystem: Host-associated > Plants > Phyllosphere > Phylloplane/Leaf | place: Guanajuato, Mexico | collected 2012-05-30
CCACAGTCAGCTGAAAACTGGGCATCCCGTCCGCTCTGCCATACATAAGCAGTTGAACGGCAGATTAGTACTACGGTGGGTGACCACGTGGGAATCCCTGCTGCTGTACGTTTTGTTTTGGCTGATTTCTCAGTATATTGTCGTGAATCTTTAGAAACTACAGGTATACAATGACCGTTATTGACGCTCTATTTCCCACGCCATCTTGTTACTTAACACCTGGACCATACAGCATGCTCGAACAGCGTGCATATGCGCGATTGGAATTCGGAATTATCACCAGACGTCCCACCGCTGTGCTCCTTCACTACTGTCGGTCTCGTCCTGTTCTATATTTAATCATTTCCCTCATTCGTGACAGGAGATGTGATTTCTCTTTCCAGAATTTGCCCCGTTCCCTTCGATCGAAGACTTCTTCGAGACACTCGACCTCGCTCACGCTCACGCTCTGCGTTGAGCCCTTGCACAGCAACCTGGAAATCACCCTGTGAATTCTGTCCGAACCACGCCTTGAAGTCAAGCCCATAGGCGTTCAACTTGAGCAATCCGAACAACACCACGAAACAGACAGGCTGCAAGTAGAAGTCAGTCAAGATCATGTAGATCATTTGACACTAGCTTACAGCAAGGTAGCCAGCGATAGCCTCAACTGACGTAGAGCCTCTATCATCCCACAGTGCAGCGCCACTTGCTCCGAATAGGATGACTATGCACATGAGCAACGAAAGCCAAGCAAGCAATGGTTGGCCAGCTGATCTGTATGGGTAAGTGTTCTTTTTACGTTGTAGATATTGCATGCCTTCGGTGTTGGATTCGGCGCTTTTAGAATTAATCCAGGTCTTGTTCTCATCCATGCGCATGCTGTGTTCAATCAGTGCTGTCAGATCAGGAAGCTGTTGGTTGCCTTACTATCTGTCATACTTGATAAATGCATAGCACTCGCATGCCCAAACCATGATACAGCACTCTGCTGCCATCTCACCAAGGATGAAAATGAGCTAGTACGTGATGATCAGCCAACGAATATCTGAGTCGTGAGATTTTGGAGACTCACCTTTTCAATGTTTTGCGACGTACTACGTAGGGACAGATAGGGAACCCACACAAACATGGCTGTGCTAGCAAGCAACGCATAGTGTGGCACACGTCGGTTACCGACCTTGCTGAACTGACTGAGAATCTTTCTGGGCCATTTGATATGCCATGGTCCATTTCCAGGAACTCGAACTTGCTTGCCAAGATCATACAAAGTTCTCGAGGCAACATAAAGTGCTGTGTTTGCTGAGCTGAGCGCTGTCAAGATCAAGAAAACGGTGATTGCGTCCGGCAATCCTGCTATCTTAGCGTTATATGCGCTGATTACAAAGGCTGATGTTGAGTTTGTGCAATTCGCAGGCCGATTTGGGCATAGGATCAGGGTGGTGGTGTCATTTCTACACCTTTGATCCCAACCATTCGAAGGCAGACTTCGATCGCTTGAAGACACGTTTAAAGTGACAAGAAAGCCAGCGACAAGGTAAATGCAGGCTGTGCAGAATGGGAGATAGACAGCAGAGAACTTCAAGACAGCATTGGCGGGCTCCCTGTTGTCCAGGCTGAATTTGTTTCCAAGTCGTCGAAGGAGTGTAAATGGAGGTAACGCCTTTACGCCCGTGAACTTCTCTGGTTTCTGGTTGGGTGGTTGCATTATTTCAGCCTCAACAGCCACAACCGCTGGTATCTCGATACCTATGAAAGCAAAAGCGGCGGTCTGGAGCGCCATGAAGAAGGCTTGACCCGCGCTCCCTGCTTGATCGGTGTCGTGACTGAAAAAACTCTCGGTATAGGCCTTGAAACCGATATAACCACAGCTGCCTACTCCCACGTTGATTAGGACCATCATGACCATCACAACGAAGATAAAAAGCAGTTTCAGGGTACCTCCCAGTACTTCAAGCCGTCCGTAGTTTCGGACACTGAACATGTTGAAAACCAACAAGACAACCCAGTTCAAGGTAAAGAACACTATCGCCTGGACAGAATGATGTTCGGCGACAGTAGACCACATGCGTGCCTCTCCTGCCGTTGCAGAGATGAGCGCCGCGAAAGTCATCGAATAAGTGAACCAGTATGCAACACTAACGGCATAGCCGAGCTCCTTGTCAACAAACTTCTGAACAAAAAGTCGTAATGCTCCAGAGACAGGCCAAATCAGTAGCATCTCACTGATGCACTGCATCACCATCCAGGCCAGAACTCCGAGGACTAGAAATGGCACTAGTACAGCTCCAGGACCACCCAGACGTAGCATGTTTGCGCTTCTCACATAGAGTCCGATGCCGAGGATACCGCTGACTGATATGAAGAATATATGGTATCCCTTGAGAGCTCTTTCGACATCGTTCGGTCTCTGGCTCTCATCTCCACTTGACTCATCTTGTACCATCTCAGGTAGGTGTCGATTTACATCTGATCTAGAGGAAACGAAAGATGCGTCGTCGTAGTCTGGAGCTACTTGCGGAGTCGTCGAGATACTGTTCATCTCAAGGCCGTTGAGTTCTGACATATCGAGTTGCGATTGTCTGGCGAATCTTGATGCTGGTTTGTCGGGTACTGTTGCGAAAAGAGTGCGGAATCTCAGGCCGTTTTACTGTCGGTGAATTTAGTGCAGTCTCAGTGAACGTGGCTTTTCGTCAAATTTCCACGCCGATCATGTGCTGCTGTTCCTTCTATTAACTAAGCACAATGCATGAGCGTCTACTGCATGCGTTGGTTGGCCCATGTGTACGTTGGGCGGCTGGGCGGCTGGGTGGTTGCCTTATCGCCTTGCATGTGCCGTTCTGCAGCCTCGCTGCATCAGCGTCAAATCAGAAAGCACTTGATTCAGTTGGGATGTCGGCATTGGTCAACCGCGCATTCCTCATTGAGTCACAAGGCGTGTGGCATCACATATGCCGCTACACAGCCCACGCTTTGCTCGAAGAAGCTCGGGGCTGAGTAATGGGCAGTAACACTATCGACCAGATTCCCCGGTGTAATCCATTATAAGATCCACCAGATTCCTGAATCTTTGTAGGCAGACAAACGGCTTGCCACACAGCCCTGAGTTCGTCAATCATGGTGCGACAGGCAGTCTCCGATTATCATATCAGCATGCTCTCGCTGCAAGAGTTGCTGGCTAAACTGTTTCCCGAGCAGGCAAGCTTCAAAATATCGGTATGTCCTGGAGAGGAAAAAGCTGTTAGATTCGTTTGCTTATGATTGTGATCGGAAAGATACAGAACGATACTTTCGCTTTCGAGGTCCCACGACTGGTCACCGAGGTAAGCTGGTCTTTCTACATGCGGGAATTTTTTTCTGACACCATCCTGAGGACGAGCTAAAGTACGAGTGATCCCCGTCGACAGCCCTGAGGCTTAGCACTGACTCAACCTAGGCAGATTAGGAAAAAGTGATTTCCGAATCACTCGGCGGGATGTAAGCTGCATGCTGCAGCCTCGCGTGTTCGTGATGCATCTTCTGATCAGTATCTATATATCGCATGAATTTTATTCAATCGTCTCATCTTGCTACTGATTCCCCTGAACGCTCTTGCTGCTTGTTAGGAAATGGCACACACCAATAATATATCACTTACAGATCTGTGTGCAAACGGGTGTATTGAGGACAATGAGTTGCATCCGTATCGGGTTGAGATTTTTGATCTTGTCGTTCCAGGTCGTTCGCGCCTGTCAATTTCGTAGCGATTACTGACTAGCTTATTAGACCCTACACAAGGAACATGTCGGCTTGAACACCACAAAATCAACCAGATGTCGGACGTCGATGCAGCTTTGCATCCACCAGACTATATGTTCCAGACTCGAGTGTAGTAAGTTTCATATCTTCACTCTAATCGATCGGGACTCACAAGACAGTTCAATTTCACAAACCACATCTTGGTCAACATTAAAGATCTCAAGGTCGACACTGGAGACCATACTAAAAGCGCACAATATCATGCCAGAGTTCAGCTTGATCGCAAGCTTCTTCCGGGAAAAGACGAGGCTTGAAGATATGGCTCATTGTGCGCCCTTCGTGGAAAGGAGAGGCAAGGACATATATGGTAGGTCAATTGAGTTTATGATCGCCGAGACCATGAGCTGACTGACCAGAATATATGTACAGCTTCAAATACCCCGAGATGAATGATCGGATTGACAGGGGAGAGCGGTGGTCGATACGGCAGACTGCGGTTTATCATCAACACAATTTACGAGAGCAGCGTTGTGTCTGGATCCTACTGAACGCAAGGCCACAGTCTTTGGCCTCCGCAATCGTCAAAAAATCCCTCAAAGCTCCTGATGCTATGAACGAGTGCATTCGAAATCCATTCACCATCGATGAATTGCTGATCACGTCTCATCTTCGGATGTGGACACAGTATATCCGGTCGTACGAAAGAATTATCATCGATCTTGTCAGTGCAACCATCATTCCTCATCTCCTGCTGACTTCAAAAGTCGATCCTAAGACTGACACTAGGCCAGTCAATCGCCATGCGCGGTCTTCGATCGAAGGACCCCATTGGGCTCAACTACGAGCATCTCACCAATGTCCGGTATATTGAGGACCGGTGTCTTTTCTTGAGTGCGATCTTCAATTCATTTTCAAGGAGCGCGGCTTGTATGAGGCTCATCAGAGCAGCATTTTCCGCCAGGAGAAGTTTGCAAATTGTTGGCTCTGTCTCCAATCCATCGCTTGAGACTTGGTGCGATAACCTCCAAGAAGAGATTGCGTCCTTTGACAACAATGCAAATTTTCTCTTGAGAAGATGTGGTAATACAGCCCAGCTTTTGTCGGAGACTCTGGATTTCAAGACCAAGCGGGACCAAGAGATGCAGACTGCATCGACCTATGAGTTGACCCAGCTGACGCTCGATGACTCCGCTACAATGCAGGTCATCACGGTCATCACATTGATATATCTGTCCTCAACCTCCATTGCCGTAAGTTTGAACTGAGAAAAAAAGCGCTTCTTGACACCGTGTAATGCTAACTTCTTCGTGTAGACCATTTTCGGAATGCCGTTTTTCTATATTGCGTCATCTTCTGACTCTCTGCTCGTATCCTCCAACTTCTGGATATACATAGCAATAGCGGCGCCTTTGACAATGCTCACTATCGGTTACTGGCGATGGAAGATTGGTACCAAGCGACGCGAGCGACGACAACGTTTCGGAATTGGTATCTCGAGATTAGGCATAGAGCTTTCTCCGGTTTAGATCTCAACAACGAGGGCTCTCATCTTGTAGGATAACGCATGATCTCAAACCTGCCCGTTCTACCGTTGCAACGGGCAAGAACCAGAATTCCGCGCTTATGTTTAGGCGTGTAGCAGATAACAGCGCAGTCGTTGGGCTTGAACATTAATCTTTCTCGAGCCACCATTATCGCAAAATCAGAAGCTGGGGTTTCGTCGTCGAAAGAGATGTACTTGTGCACACTGACAACTTTATTGCCAGGGGGTATCTCAAGCAGCAAACACTTGCCAGCTTTTTCGGACATACACCGAAGATATCTTGGGATATCTCTGCCTATTGTATCCTCCAGCGTTGTCGTCTCAGCCGTCCTAAAGTTGAAGGTTTTCACAACCGACTCTTGCACGATGAGAACAAATGCGGGTTGGTCAGTAAGATGTGCGACCGATGTGAACACTGTTCCTGCAAATCCTGGTGGGCTCCTGCCTGCGAATGTTTCCATGGTGCGTTGCCTTTTGCTGAGCCATAGATTCCAAGTGTGTACGCGGATCATGATCTTCGCTGGTCCGGTCTTCAATGTCGTCTGCTCGACGATCGAGACGTACTGACCATCGGCAGAGATGTTTAGATCCTCGATTACACCAGTAAGACCGTTCTTGAGCTCCAGTCTCGTTGGATTGGGTCGCGAAGTGACTTCTCTAGGAGCAATAATATGTTCGAAGCAGAAGACTGCTCGGCTCTTGGACCCCTCGTCTTGAGTCTCGGCCGCGTAGACGATGATGACTGCTTTTGTATTCCTTGCATGACAGACAGCAATTGCAGTACAATTGCCATGGTTACATAAAGCTTTGTTCAAGGGCTCAACCAGCTCTTCGTCCTGTGTGGTGAGATCATAGATGACGAATGTTGTTTGGTCTGGGTTAAGCGTTGCGGCACATAGAAACTTGTTACTCAAGCCGACAGTTGCCCATAGTTGATGGTTCGGTGGGCATAGAGACCTTGCCGCATTGTTCTGTGATCTCAAGCTCGAGTTCAAGAGTGAATCATCGAGTGAAGTTAAGGAAATATTGCGTATATCAAAGAATACGAAATGCTTTCCATCTGGTGAAGAAATGCACCTAGAAGCTCCATTCCTGTTTTTGAGTTCTACCTCCACGATACTACTCTTATGACCTGCCTCAGATCCCTGATATGGTTGGAGATCAAGGAGCTTGGGCTTTGTAAGAAGACAAGCAGGCTTGAGTGGTTGAGTGACGGATGATGACTGAGCTGTGGATGATGACTGCGCCGTGGATGGTGACTGCGCCGTGGATGGTGACTGCGCCGTGGATGGCGACTGAGCTGTTGGTAAAGGATGGGCGCCCGGTGGTGGACGAGTATCCGGTGATGGACGTGTGTCCGGTGTCGATGAAGGTGAATGTACGGTTTCGCTCAGAATGTTGTCTATTCTTCTACAAACCGTTTCAATTCGTTTTCTGCTCTCAGGATTGGCGAAGAGAACATCGGTACAGAGCATGTCCCATATCTTCTTATACATCTTCTGCTCCATGCTTTGACTGTCAGCCACTATCTTCATGAACCAACGCTGGACGGCAGGATTGACTGTAAGCATTCGATTTCCACGGACTTCCTCTATCATCGCAACAAAGTCGTTGTCCGATTTTTCTTTCCCCTCTTGTATTGGAGCCGGGGTGAAGAACCAATCTGCCGATATGTTGGAAGTGGACTCGTTCTCCTGTGCCCTTTCCTCACGGAATTTTTCAACGGCTCCGTGACTCCCGTACAACCAGGCGACAACAATGCTGAGAACGCATCCGAGAGCCCATACGTCTGCGCTAGCTTTCACACGAGCGCCTCTTGCGAGGGCTTCGGGAGCAAGACACTGATTAGCGGCACCCACCCGGTTCGTCACAGACACGTCCCGAGCCGATTTGTCTTCGCTTTCGAAATGTCGACCAACATCCGTCCCTTCGACATCCTTCTGACTTGGACGATGCCGATACGATATGCGGGAGACACTGAAGTCCGTTATCTTGAATGATATATCGTAGAGCGGTCTCCCCGTAGGCTTTTCTGCGTCTACTACAAGAATGTTGGCAGGCTTCAAATCAGTGTGAAAACAAGATATTCGGTAGTGTTCCGCTGAGTCGTCCTTGAGTTGGTTGTGCAGATAATTTAGGCCGTCAGCGAGTAAGAAAGTCTGGCGGAGGATATGGCGCTTCCATTGCCAATCATGTAACCGCTTACTGTCATCTTTCATATAGTTCGAAAGATCACCATGTGCGAGATCAAAGAAGACACTGAAGGTTTTACCTCTTTGAATGCTCGCGCTTGTCATCATCACGAGTGTCGTCGTCGTGAGATTTCGGACAAATCGCTGTATCAGAGCCCATTCCGCCCCGAGTTCCTGATTATCCTCGGCTAATGTTTTGAAGTCTTTTCGCGCGAAGTCCACAGGTCGTCTATTCGCAAGGCCTTTGTTGTCCTGAAAGTGACGCTGAGCGACCTTTACCTTGTAGACTTTTCCGTGAGATCCTTCTCCAATGTTCACATCTGTCTCCAAAAAGGGCAGAATGTGCTGAGGTTTGAGAGTAAGTAAAACATCTTTGCATAGGATGACTGGACAAAAGTGGAATTGAGCCGAGTATAAGTGCTTGGCTCTAGCCTGCCCAAAATGCTTCTCGATTGTCGCTCGATCCAATGGCAGGTCTTTGTCGCAGATGTCTCGACTCGTCTTCCCGGAATTAACCAGTCTTTCAAAACCTCGCCATTCTTCCGATCCGAGATGGGTACCGGAATCGATGAGAAGGGCGAGAATGTTGCTGAGAGCACTATTCTCTCTGTCTTCCTGTATGACATCGCTAGCGACGACTGCTTCGTAGAAACGATTGCCATCATCTCCTGAGCCGTTACGTACGAAAAGCGATACGACGTCGCTCTTGTGTGAAAGGAAAACAAGACGCGCCTCACCGTGTGGTAGAAACCATTTGTCGTCCAGTGTTCCAGACTCGTTCGAAGGTAAAACAATTTTTCTATCGATCTCAGCGGCTAGAGCACTACGGGTCTTTTCGAACTGAGCCTGAATCTGCGAAGGGTTGGGGGCTGAGGATGGCTTTATTGAACGCGCGAGTCTAGAAGCTTTTGACCACCATTTTTCAGAGTTTGGTGGAGACATTGAGAATCAGACCTTGACACAGAGCCGGCCTGATCGCGAGACCACAAGGCTGCTAGGAGCTGAGATGACCAACGCAGCGAAAAGACTAGCTTGTACGCTGCCTTATGACCCCAGGACCACGAGCCGCTGCCACAGGTACACAGAGATGACCAGCGCGTGATCGGAACTTGTGGCGAACATGCAGCAAATCAGGTTGGTGAATGGCTTGATTTTTGAGCATTATCTTGCCGTCAGCCTGGCGCGAGTGATAAGATCCAAATACGTCCTGCAGGCTGCAGCGGATTCAAGGAGCCCCGAAACTGGGACGCCACATAGATCATCAGGCTACCGTTCATTCCTGAAGGCGCTCAAGGTTTCGTGCGGTCGCAAAACAATAGGTCCTCTGTGTCGCATGAGGTCGACATGCCAACGGACTCACACAGCAGCAGTGCAATTCTGGCGATCGCTCATCGGCGCACTCATGACCCTTGCAATAGCCATAGCCATACAACTAGTCAGGGATGGACATAGACAAACTAAACTTGGTTATCCAGTGGACTTGGCCAGAGGTTTGTCATAGACGAACGACCACCTGGACTGGATTCTGTTTGAATCTCCTCGAGCGCCACTGGATTGTTTGCCAAGCGTTCAGCTTGGACAAGAATAGTTTGTCACAATTTTTTGTACATTTTATGCTCAGTATATGCTTATTGTGCGTCCAACCTGGCATAAGAAACCGAGTTGAACATTCGCAATTGGACTTTCGATAGACTCGGTCACAGGATTGTCTTTGTCCAGTACATCGAAGTTCATCACTAAGCACCCTGACTAATTAGATCGCCGCTTCAGTCCTTACCTTTATTCTTACAGGCTTTCTACCGAATTATTTTGGCTCGCTCTACTTTGATCACTCTGCACTGGGAACCAAGTGTACTGTGATCCAGTAAAGTAGTGCAAAGCTGCCAAAATCACTCCTATAGAGTTTATGCAACATTCATGACTAGTGCCTTCTCATGTCGCTTGGATAGCCCTGCTATAGGTTAGGTCTAAACGCTTTGTAGTGTAGTAGTACCTCCAACACTTCTCCGAATATGTCACATGCGCTGTAGCAACGGATATTGGTCTTATGGATGCCTAGATTCTCTATATACTTAGTGGTCCAAGACCCTCCAGATCATGGAGCCGTTATCCGCTCTGTCCGTTCGTACGTGTGGATCGATTCCCAGACTTCCGACCTCTGGCATCTCCATCATCCCCGAACCGCCTTGTGGTTCTGAAGCCCTGCGAGATGTCCTGAGATTCCACAGACTGCGTGCCATGCGTACAAGAATCGATCGCATAGATCTGACTCTCTGAGCAACTCTCTGCACATATGTTGTGGTGAACGTGGAACTGACAAACACAGGGTTGGCAGTGTTGTTGTCGAATGTCAACTGCGTGCCTGCTGGTACGGTTGCCGCGTTATAAGAGTACTCGTAGTAATTTCTCGTAACGTTGGCTGTTGAGAGACAATTCAGTCAGCAAATCAAGTATACGGGAGGGAGTTGCAATGATACGTACAATTATCGCATTGGTACCCAATGGTTGCTCCCGTGCCCTGTTCGTCAGAGTTGAGATACTGCAAAACAAAAGTGTTTGGCCGGTTCTCGAAGAACGTCAATGTGAAGCGGTAGACCTTGGTCGTGTCTCCATATCTGTTTGCATACCATTCGAAGGTGATGTTACGATTTCCAGGAGTCGAGCTTTCGGTGACTGTATAGAACAGACCTTGGGTATAGTTGCCACCTCCATTGACATAAAGGTCGTCCCAGTACGCAAACACGCCCGCAATAAGAACCTTGCTGTTTTGCACTGGAAGATGCGTGTTGTCCCATGCATTGCCGTTGATACCGTTCAGACCTGCGATAGCGAAGATCTATGAACAGAAGATTAGCATGCTTTCCTATAAACAAATAAACGAGCCTCACCCCGTTGACACTCATTTGCACAGTGCTGGTTGTAAGTCCGCACATAGTGACGGGTACTGGGACATTGAATACTGGAACTCCATCACTGCCTTGTCCTGAAGGAAGAGGGCCCACTACCGCAGTTCGGTTCGTGTTGACGAAGCGGTTGTTGGTTGGAGGGTACTAAGACTTTTGTATAAGCATTAGAATGAGCTCTGTTGTTCATCAGTGCAGTACTTACATTTGTGCAGCCAGAAACACAACCCTGGGATACTGCACAGTAGGCAGTCGAGTTGCCACAGTAGCCATATTGTCTGTTCAAGTCAGCAAAGAGGAGAGTATACAAGGAAGCAGGCGGTCCTACGAGCAACAGGGAGCGTAATTGTACTGATCACATGGAGCGTTGCCAAAGCCAGGTCCACATCTTCCATCAGCTCGAACAGGGACTGGTGAGGCAGTGCTTGTCACCGTGCTAGTGAGCGTGGTCGTACTGGTAGTGGTACTGGTAGTCGAAATGGTTTGAGCAGGAGGTGTCGCAGTAACGGTGGAGTACAGAGTCGTGGTTTGGACCTGGATCTGAGTCTGGGTTTGTGTCTGGACCTGTGTCTGCGTCTGCGTTTGGACCTGTGTTTGGGTCTGCGTTTGGACCTGTGTTTGGGTCTGTGTTTGGACCTGTGTCTGGGTCTGAGTTTGGATTTGTGTTTGGGTCTGCGCAGGTGGTGTAGCGGGAGTTGCGGCAAATTGGGTATAAGTCTGAGTTTGGGTCTGAGTCTGGGCCGGTGGGGTGGCAGGAGTTACTGGAGTAGCAGCGTACTGAGTATAGGTCTGAGTAGGTGGAGTAGGTGGAGTTGCTGGGGTCGCCGGAGTCGCGGCGTAGGAGATTGAGGTTTGGGTTTGAGTCTGTGTCTGAGCCGGTGGTGTAGCAGGGGTCGCCGGGGTAGCAGCGTATTGCGTGTAAGTCTGAGTGGGAGGAGTTGCTGGGGTCGCTGGCGTTGCAGCGTATGATATCGAAGTAAAAGTCTGTGTTTGGGTTTGCGCAGGGGGTGCCGCTGGGGTCGCTGGAGTTACAGCATACGAAGTTGTGACAAGAGTCGTTGTCTGTGTCTGCGGGCTTGGTGTCGCGGCATACTGCGTACTGACCAGCGTTGTTGTATATGTGAAAGAGCTGGCAGGCTGAGTGATGGTGTACGTTGTTACATACGTCGAGATTGCCGTAGTACCAGGAGCATTCGAAGTGACAGTTTGCGTCGTTACGAAAGTCGAGGCTGACTGTGTGCTCGTTACAGTGATTATCTGGGGAGACGGGGTGGCTGGTGTGGCAGCGTAAGAGATTGTAGTGACTGTCTGAGCAGGAGGAGTTGCTGGTGTGGCCGGGGTTGGAGCATACGATGTACTAACTAATACAGTTGTGTAC
>Ga0058698_10001265_pt1 | contig 11715 bp, 14 predicted proteins | sample AgamicAsSfe_FD_67288 | JGI IMG/M metagenome (GOLD analysis project Ga0058698, IMG submission 67288) | Agave microbial communities from Guanajuato, Mexico - As.Sf.e | ecosystem: Host-associated > Plants > Phyllosphere > Phylloplane/Leaf | place: Guanajuato, Mexico | collected 2012-05-30
GGGGGGTGGGCTGGCCGGCGGGCGTGGAGAGGAAGGACGCGAGATTGGGTGAGATAGTGGTGTATGAAGTGCGAGGGAAGGATATCCCGATTGTGCATCGTGTGGTGAGGCGGTTTGGTGGAGGGTGAGTGCTGTTCCATTTTACCTTTGCCCATATCCCACCATCAACACACAAAACCACTAGACTAACACCCCCTTCTCTCCTAGCGACACACCCCTCCAACTCCTCACAAAAGGCGACAACAACGCAGCCGACGACACCGAGCTCTACGCACGCGGGCAGAAGTATCTCGATCGCGATCGCGACGTCGTGGGTAGTGTGGTGGGATACGTGCCGTATGTTGGGTATGGGACGATTCTGCTGTCAGAGTATCCGTGGCTGAAGACGGTCATGTTGGGGTTGATGGGCTTGACGGTGGTGTTGCAGCGGGAATGAAGAGCACTGTTGGAAGACGAGAGGTGAAGAGTGATGTGTAGATGAGCGCGATGTTCCTTGTAGACAAACACACTTATTCAAGTCAAGCACGAGGTAGAGACAGCACAAGAAACGTGAAACAATTCCATGAGACTATCAAGCTAGAATGACACAAAGTCGCGTGGCAAGCCCGCTCACTCTGTACGTGGCCGACATTGCATGCTTGCGACTGTGCCAGGTATGCAAATCTCATTGGCGACGACCCTTTTCGTCCCCGAATCCTCTAGAAAGCAAAAGCAAGAAAAAACACAGTGCGCCACGTGAGTAAAACACAACCACCCATCGCTTGAAAGCACCTTGGTGCAAACAGCGTCACCATCCGACAGCCATCACAACGCCAGGCGACAAGAATCTAAGTTCGCCAGACGTGATATTCCCTGCATCATGTCACATTGATGGAACGAGACGATTACTCCTCATCCTCATCATCAGCGGCACCAGCACCACCCTGGGAATGTGTGAGTAAAGCATATGAGTATATGAGAAAGGAAGGTAACATACGGCGTAGGACTCCTTCTCGGCCTCATAACGCTTCTTGTCGACCTCGGCCTTCTTGTTGTAGGGTGCCTTCTGAGAGTCGGTGAGTTCCTTCCACTTGGCACCGAGAACCTTGCCGACCTCGCCTGAGTATGTTAGTGATTGGAATTCTGCGACAACAGTGATGATGACTTACCGAACTTGAGGTCAGGCTGCTCCTCCTTCAGCTTGCCACGCTGCTCGTTGGCGAAGATCATGTAGGCTGAGAGACCACGCTTAGGTGCGTTGGGGTCTGGTGATGTTATGTTAGCATTCAGCGACGGCGATGTGATTGGGATGTGGTTGCAGCGATCGACTCACCCTTCTTCGCCTTCTTAGCAGGGGCGGCCTTAGCTTCGGCCTTGGCCTTGCGTGGTGCTTGTGCCTTGGGCATGTTGAAGTTGTTGTTGAAGTGAAGTTGTTGAAGATGTGAGGTGACTGAAGTGAAGGAAGAGAGAGTCAGCGAACGCGTGCTCTATATGTAAGCATGCTCTTCGGTGCAGAGCGACAAGCAATATGACAGATCCATAGAGCTTGAGTAAAAGATCGTCTCGTGTAGTCGCTCTCGTGGGGGATCGGATTGAGTTGTGTTTTGCGACTTGAGAGCGCACGTCGCAGAATCGCGCAACTCTTGATTTGATGTTGTCAGGAAGGTATCTTACCAAAGTCGCTGAGCTACTTCGCGTTGTGTTGTGAGTGTTGTGGTGGCTGCTCAGATGAGGTGGTCAGCTCATGTTAAGATGAGACGAGACGATGACATTGCCGGCGACGACATGCGAAAACGCGACATTTGAGACCTTGCAAGCGACGAGAAGGTCATCTCGAGGTGCAGTGAAGCGAATCGCAAGGGGAAAACGCGTTTGATTGATGTTCGATGGATGCGCAGTCTTCTCTTGGTGGTGTTTTTTGGTGGAACGGGACTTACGTGAGGACTGGAGTTATCGTACGCTGTGTTGCTTTACTAGAGGAAGAGTAAGAGAGGTCTCTCACCAAAACTGGAGGGGAGTCTCTACTATAGGGAAATCAGGCTGGACCCTGTTCGTTTTCTCTCCCAAATCAACTCGTGGGGATGATCGCACGCATTCTTCTCACATTATTCCTGATCTCACTATACGTCTTCCTCCAAATTGCCTATATAACCAGATGCAAAGACGCAGAATTGACATCTCGTCCTACTGCGACTTTCAAAAATTTCTCGCGACCACTTTTGAGTTGTCTATATGAGATTGAAGCAATATTGAACACCTGTCGCTCTTACCCCGGGGACTTCCTGCTGCCGTAAGGTACCTTAGTCTGTTTACGATTTACCCCCTTTTCGGTGCCCCGTTGGACTGGTCGCTCTTTCCTCGTACTCCTCCTGCCCGACAACAAGCAGCTGTGCTGCAACCTGTGAGTGCTCAACGAATCGATACGTGTAGGCAGTGCCGTGAGAATACAGGTCGAGAAGTAGGCATGGTGTTCATAAATGGAGACTGACAAAACCGAGCTCGGAGAAAAGGCTTCTGGTCGAGCGAGATAACTATAGAGGTATAGGTATAGGTACTCTTCACAGTTGTGGATAAGTAGGACCAAAACACACAAATGACACTTCCTCTTGACCTTGCCCACCTGTATGAAAGTTTCAATTCACCTTTTCCTAGTCGATCGAGACGATACGGCACTCTTTATGGCCCTCACGGGAAGATGAGCACGACTATCACTCACACACACGATCTGCATAAAACACCAATCTCTACGCCACATCCTTGATAAGTTATCTGTGAAGCACTCGCCAAAAGCGACTGTAAATTGGACATGCACAAGATGCGCATCTTCAACCTGCAACGGAGTTGTCGGCAGAGTGGAAGCGCTCGTGCGCAAGTCGTGCGAATGTCGGTATGGAGGCGCCACAGAGCGGACATCTATCGTCTGTCACCGTCAACTCGTCCTCCTGGTCTTCCCATGCGTCGACCTCAGCATCGTTCTGAACCGTCGCAACCTCCCCTTCATCTGTCAAGTGGTCGCCGGGGCTTGTTCCCTCCAGTACCTCCTCTTCCTGTACCGTGTTTGGGAGTCCATCATCCTCAACAGCATCGTACTCTCTTAGCGGCACAGTCTTAAACATCGCACCAATATCCCGGCCTGCACCACCCTTCCCTTCATCAGACATTCCTGTCACAGCAACATTGAGCAAGCTGAGGTTCCAGCCGGACTTCTCAGGATGTAGCTTCCGGAAAAGTGGTAGCAACGATTCTTTCACGAGTCGCTCGGCGAGCACTTCTGTTGTGTCTATTTGTGAGAAAATAAAGGAAGGCGTTGCAGTAGAGCGGGATATGCGCTTGAAGCTGCGTTGGCGTGTGCCATCAGCGTTTAGCGGGAGTCGAGGCCGTGTCGTCAAGCGTAGTGTAGGTGGATGTGCAAGCCACTTCCACTTGTCTTCAGTAGAGGCTTGGGCATGCTCCCCTTGTGCTGGTGTAAGATGACCAAGCGACTCTGTCAGATCGATCCGCATCCTGGTGATAAGTCTCTCGCTCAGACTGTGTAGTTGTGCTAGAAGTTCCTTCATTGTGTCAAGCCGGAGGTAGCTGTCCTCGATTGAAATCTGTTTGGGCACGTTACGTGCTTGAGACACTTCTGTCGCGTCGATGCCGTTGAGTAGCCCAAGCACCTTCGCGCCGATGCCGCTGGGGGTGCCTGTCCCAGCTAGAATCTTATCGAGTAATGCAACATCGAGGCCTGGCAACTGTCTGCACTGGCCGACTGTGATATGTTCTTTTGTGCCGCCATACATAAGGCCAGCATCGAATTGTGCAGGACGACTCAGTACGTATTCTCGTATCTTCTGGGCGAGCTTGAACCCTATGCCCGGTATCTTGCCAATGTCGTGGGGGTCCAGAAAGGCCAGGATAGTGCTGGAGTCCACATCAGAGCCATCATAGGGTGGCACAAGAGTGGTCTGATTCTTGGGCTTGTTCACGTTGCCGACAAGTTTGGAAACCAGTTTGGTCGTGGATATCCCCACTGTAGCTGTGTAGCCATACTGTTCTTCCATTTGTAGCCGGATGTGGAAGGCAAGATGAGATCCAAGTGTTAGTCGCGTGGACAGCACATCGTCCAGGGGTTGTACTGGAGCAACGTCACCATCAGAGGCTACCTCAACAGGGAATACACTACCGGCGTATGTCGAAGCATCAAAGAGGAAGCCCAGCGTAGGATCAGTAGTAGACAGCTGGAAGAAGGAATTGGCAAGGTCGTTCTGGTTCAACAATTGTACATTGTAGTCAATCATGTCGGTTACATCAAGCCAGACTTCGTCAAACCCCAATCGCTCAGCTTTGTCAGACCATACAAAGGCACGAAGGAAGTTGTATAAGGTCTTGGAGGCATCTCTGAACTTTGTCAAATCCTCACCGAGCACGATAACCGCATCTGGACAGACACGCTTTGCCTCAGTGATCAGCTGAAGCTTGCGAAGTCCCCGTCGACGAGCTTCATAGTTGCAAGTAACGACAATCTGTTTCTGCTGTACTGCTAGAGGAAGTGATTTGAGAGCAGGGTTCTCAGCCTCAAAGACCGCGGCGTAAAAGCAGTCGTAGTCGAAATGAAGGATTACGCGGTCATCTTTGCGTTTGAGCTTCACAGTGTTGAATGTGCCATTTCCACTGCCTCCTCTTGACATAGATGCCTATGAAGCTGCGGCATACCGCGTATGCTCGAACGCAGCAGCCTTGTATTGTCTTTTGGCCTTGGCGGGTTGACACCTCAATACTGTAATGCCGCTTCAGGCATGACGTGAAAAGGCGGAGAATCCACAAAATCTCGTCGATAAGCCTTGATGAGCTGCAGCGACTTACCATCCTCCGATGCACGGTAGCCCCGATGTCGTCAGCATCGATCAATTTACATACAACGTGTAGTGCTGCGAGTTCGTGAAAGCGTGTGCTGGGAAAGATGAAAAGCTTATTGTGATGCCAATACGCCGATTGTGTTACTGTATAGTTCTACAACGCGATTATTAAAATCAGCCCATGCAATTACCTATGCAACGATCAATATTAGAGTTTTCATGTACTGCTCCCTATGTAGCCACCGAGTGTGCTCAACTTTCCAGTCACCTACACACTGATGGCGTTGCGAGAGGTGTGCCCGCGTGGCCGGAGGACAGTTTCGCATCTTCATCAGATCAGACGTTCTATGCACACGTACACCTGAACCACACTCCTCCGATTTTCAACCTCGGACGCTGCTTGCTGCCGCTGGCGCTGATCCCTCACGTCGCCCACTGATGAGCTGCAGCTACCAGTCACGATACCATGCACGACAGTTTGCATGCCCTTAACGACTGCTAAACCTTCTTAGTCATGAAACAGCCTTCCGATCGTACAGAGTTTCTCAAGCTCCGTGCTGCTGTCGAGGCTTACTGACATTACTCCATCTCTCTCAGCATTAGCAGGCCTTATGCCACCGACGCAAAGCTCCACTTGGTGACGCTGGTTTGCGTCGTGGTGATGTAGAAGTGCAGTAGCACAGGTATGTCCAACAGAGCTTCGGCAGATTTATGACAATGTACTGATATCACAGGCAGCGTAGTCTCGACAGCTTCTATAAGATTGCCTCAGTGCCCCTGTCACTGTTACAAATAATCACCCAAAGACCTTTTCAGTCACTTGAATCAACTTTCAATCACTTCCTATCCCGCGCCGTCCACCATCACTATGCACTCTTTCGCTATTGTTGCTCTCGCTCTCGCTGGCTCTGTTGCTGCCCTTCCTAACAACTACTCACCCCAACAGACGACCACCCAACACTACTCTTCCGCATCTCACACCACCTCTCATTCCTCTGCCACTCCAACCCCTACCTTGAACTCCTTCTCCTACGGTAAGTCAAGCTCGCGTAGTGGGCAACGATAAGTGCTGACAGTGCTAGACGCTACTTTCGACGACATAGAGGCCGTTGTCCCTGTCCTTTCTGGAGCTACCCAGTTCGTCAACACCTACGATAGCCTCTTCTTCCAAGCCTTCGCTTTCGTTGCCACCAACAATGTGAACATTGCTGGTCTTATTCCAAACAGCGAAGCGAATGTAAGCGAGATCTCACGTCTGTCTAGCCCTCTCTGGCCTTGTGAACTGCAGTAAATGATCAATCCCAGCCTTCTCTTCGAACGATCTCGCCTTCAGCATTGATTGATAAAGTCGTGAAACTCACAAACCCCTCTAGTACGCCTCCTTCGGGACCGAATCCGAAAGCGAGCAAGGCACCGCCGAGATGACTGTCGATTATGTCGGGTCTACGATTAGTTATTTCCATTTACAATCATTCTACTACGGCTGCACTGCCGAAACTGAGGCGAGTACCGCCGGTGTTCTAGTCCCTTGCACTATCACCATCGAGGGGTACAATGTCAACCAAACCAGCGTGGCAGGCCCGCAAACCTTTACTTTTGACCCAACAGGTCTCTCGTCGCAGATGGACTTAGCTGTTGTTGAGTCTGCATTCCAGCAGGAGGAGCTCTACGATATCACCTTTGCTGTTGCCGGCACCACTGCTGCTGCGACTCCTCTCACTCTGGGTTTTATTGATACTGTCAAGTACACTGTCTTGTAAGTTGAGACTTCTCGATTTCCTATTCTGATCATCTTTCTGACACTTTTCCTGTAGTGGCACTGGTGCCATCACTGGCAACTCCAAGTAGAGACTTGAGCACGTAGTTGAGCTAGTGCTGGAGAAGGGGAGGGGGTCGAGAGAGGACTTGGCTGGGTGTCTACCCCTCATTTGCTCAGGAAGGAACAAGGAGTGTAGACACACTCGTTGATAATGACCTGAATGTCATGATTAGCCAAACGAATATTTGATTATGTGACGTATACTCAGAACGAAAAGTCCAGACACATGGCCGTTTCCTGGGGAAATGGGGGCCAAAGGCAATCGCAGCCGCAGGGTCCAATGCTAGCTATTATTGCGACGGCGTTGATCTCTAATGATCTGCGCATGTCCCGCCCACCTATTTCATACCTGGGCTCTTTTTCGCCATATATACCCATTCAGATTCCCCTGCTCCCTCTTTCTCCTTCTTACCCTTGTCCTCGTCTTCACCCCCACCCTCATCCTCGTCTTACTCTTATTATTCCCATGACCGTGTTTGTTCTCAAAAGCTCCAATCACCCAGGCCACTCGCAGATTATCTGATTGCGGAGCTTAACCATCCGCACTGGGCAGCTCGTGTTTGTGTGACAGCAGAGTCTCACGACCATACAGCACGCTCTCACGCGACCAGAGTGCAGCACCGAGAATTGGCACGTTACCAGCGCATGGTTTTCCATGACCGGCGCATAGAATCTTAGCAAAAACCCCGTCTGACCAGGTTCTGGACTCATTGCAACACGCTCATGAGACACTGCCTCCAGGCTGAGCTGTGTATAAACCTGGAAGCATTACAAAAGACCCATCATCTCGCCAACGACGTTCCTGTCCTACAAAGCGACACCTCTGCTCCACTCGAACCCACCACAATCTATACATTGCAAGCATGTCGATTCTGTTGTCACCATCACCACTAGGAACACCCCTTGCTTCACCAGCTCCAAGACACTCTACATCACCAGCAGCACCAAAGGGAGACCTTCTACGACCATCGCCGTTACAATATCCAGCCATTGCAGCTCATCTTCCACCAGATTCTAGCCTCGCGCGACGGCCTCGTCTATCTCTCAGCACAGCATCGTGTCTGCGCACGCTAGGAAGAGGGACTACTGGTCTTCGACTGGACACAACGCATGTCACCCCGACATACACGAATACCTACCAAAACACGTTTGAGCGCGGTGATATACATCATGATTATGACGCAAGGATCGAAGCAAGAACGCCATCATTCTGTGAAGGCATGAGAGATACGGTAGCACCATATACACGGACTCCGACTCTACGATCAGCTCTGAAGAACGGTCCGATATTATCATTCCACAACTCCGCCGCGCGTGGCAAGAAGATTGTCAGCTTCAGTGACACCCCCGAAGAGATCCATACCACAGTATACCAGCTCCGTCACAGCGACATTCCTCCATCGTCGCCATCGACGGGGGTGATTCTGGCTAGCGGGCAAAAGCACGCCTTGTCGCCGTCCTCAATCAACGACAGTGCGTACACTCTTGCGTCAAGTCGCCATGCAGATGGGCATCACGAAGGCTTGGTTCTAGCCCAGACACCCACTGCTAGGCGCCATAAGAGGATACGAGAATGGGTCTGGACACTGGGAGAATCCGATGATACTATGGAGCAGACGTCAATAACTGTTGAGGGGACAGCGCAGACGTCAGACATGCCAAGACAGCGTGCTTCAGGAGCTGACAATGTAGAATGAGCGTCTCGCAAGTGCTGCTGGACGCTTAGTTGATACTAACATTACTTCGCTTCAATATACCTCAGGGCCAATCTCGCTCATCGTCATCGCAGAGGTGACAGTCACGTACATAGACATAACATATTTTGTACATATAGACACACATATTTAGACACTATTTTCAAAGTAATTCTCGCTTTCATGCTTCATCTTCCATGATACATCACTCCGTAGCTGCAAAGCACTGATACCTTCATGGACTTGAAACCTCGACATGCCGAATGAGGCTGATGTGACACAAAACGACCATCTCCCCATCACTCCCAAACCTTTTACTTCCTGTGACACAAGATCGCGCGACTATATGCGTCGAACCAACCCGACGACGATGGATAACTCCAAGTTGACAACTCTTCATCGCACCGGAAGTGCCGCCTGCGACTGTTGATATTCCTCGGCGTGTCGTGGTAGTCCACGCGATGCTCTAAGCCTACGCAGCACAGCGGAGGTGAATACCGAAACTGTCGCCAACCTGAGAGTCGCTTACGTCGCTTACTCTTCAGGGCCGATTCGGGCTGTGCATGATCCTGCCGCCAGAAGATCATACCGTACTTTGCCTCTGTTAGTATATCACCTTCGAGGCACGGCATCTCTTGCAGCGGCTCACTATTGTTGCAATTACGCTTTTCAGGACCACTTTACGCACGCATTCAGCATCAGCGATTCACCCTCGTCTGAAGCACCACCTCTTCGCCGGTCGCCATAGCCTGATATTCACTCGGTCATTCTCATCAGTCTAACACAATCTACAAGTTTTCATCATGTGGGGTCTGCCACCAAAGCCACGTCTTCAGGATCGCTATCAGTATGTGGGCTTCATCAGTAGTGGGACATATGGTCGTGTGTACAAAGCTGTTGGCGTAGATGATGGTGCTGGAAGTGGTACGGGCGGGCGGGGGGCGGTCTACGCTATCAAGAAGTAGGTTATTACCTCCCGTGCTTGCCACTGGAATGCTTCGTGCCTCTTCACATCATGTTCTCAGTATCGTGTATCGAAGAAGAGATCGGCTGTAAGAGAAGCCCAGGCCAGGCCAGAGCTTTATTCCCTTCGGTCATGCTTCTCCTCCACTGACCAGGCTTCGTGCCATGATGTAGCTGACCATTGACTGTCCTTTGAGTCCTCGCAGCTTCGTTTCTCACCCAATCAAGCATAGCCATCATCTGACAGTAGATGACCACCAGATTCAAGCCCGAACGCGAGAATGAAAACCTCTACACTGGCATCTCGCAGTCAGCCATCCGTGAAATGAGCCTCTGCGCCGAGCTGAACCACCCAAACATTATACGCCACATCGAGACCATCCTCCAAGACCGCGGCATCTACATGGTCTTCGAATACTACGAACACGATCTCCTCCAAGTCGTCCACCACCACTCCCAGCTCAGCGCCACCACACGGGACACCACCACAACTCCCGGCAGCAGCAATCCGGCCACCCCCAACATCCCGCGCCCTCCACTCCCCTGCGCCTCCTGGGCCATTCCACCCACCACCATAAAATCAATACTCTACCAACTCCTCCTCGGCACCCACCACCTCCACACTTCCTACATCCTCCACCGCGACCTCAAACCCGCCAACATCATGCTCTCCTCCCGCGGCCTCCTCTCCATCGGCGATCTCGGCCTGGCCCGCCTCTTTCGCGCCCCGCCCGCCACACTCTACACCGGCGACAAAGTCGTTGTCACCATCTGGTATCGTGCCCCTGAACTTCTGATGGGTGCGCGGCACTACACGCCTGCTGTGGATCTGTGGGCTGTCGGATGTATATTTGCAGAGCTGTTATGTCTACGGCCGATCTTCAAGGGCGAGGAAGCGAAGATGGAGAGGAAGAGCGTTGTCCCGTGGCAGAAGAGCCAGGTTAGCCGGATTTTGGAAGTCCTGGGCACGAAGGGGTTTGAGCAGGGATGGACTGGAATAAGGGCGTATCCTGAGTGGAATAATTACGCGGCATTGGCACATGGGTCGGCCGGATCGAAATATAGAGCCGTTGGTGCAAGCGGCGGTAGTGCTAGCAAAGCGGGTGGTGATGACAGCGGTAGCAACATACCAGCAGGTCTTGAGTCCTGGTATAACACCACACTCTCAAACGCATCCTACAACCTCTCCCCCTCCACCTTCCCCAGCGCATCCGGCCTCGCACTCCTAGCAGGCCTCCTGACCACCGATCCCACCACGCGCCTGACAGCCGCACAAGCCCTCGCCCACCCATACTTCCGCGACATCACCGAAGCGCAGAAGAGCAGCTGTTTCGACGACACAGTTGGGTCCGAGGGCGCGGCGGCGGATGCAGGTAGCGCTTATACGCAGACGCAACCGAGAATCAGATATCCCAAACGAAAGATCACGCAGGATGAAGAGTCGAAGACTTTACCGGGGGTTGCAAAACGCGCTGCGCTGCCGCTTGAAGAGGCGGAGGGGTCGGGTAGGGGTAGTGGTACTGGTGCGCTGGCTGTCACGAGCGGGACGGCACGGCCGAGTAAGAGGGTAAGAGAGGTGTGATGTGTGATGGCTTTATGCCACATTGGCTGAAGGACGGCGCCCGACAGGGCCGGAATACATCAGCTTTACAGTACCGCGCGATACTGAGCAGATTCTCTATGGCACTCTACCCTGGATCGTGGAAGGTTCTGTTCAGTCTGTTGTGTTCGGTCTATACTACACTTTTCAGGCACCAAGCCACGCCGTCTCACGATTATTCCAAACTAAAAGCTCGCCACGTCTACGACCCTCTCCTGACCCTTCCTGGATCCCCATTACTCACTAACACATATATCTCAATGCTCATAGACCAGATCCCCCTTGATATGGCTCCAGAATTCCTCAATAAACTCTTTTCCTGCGCCAGCCCGTACGGCTAGATATGTCCGCTTCATCACATCAATCTCCCACGTTCCCGGATTCCCATCAACGACCATTCCGCCCGCCTCGAGCAGAATGCACCATCCAGCAGCGACGTCCCATGCGTAGCATCCTGCGCACATTGATGATCAGCTTCCTATCTCATCAAATCCATCATTTCACGCTATCATTTCTCGCTGGCTGACAGCACTCACGCGCTGCACTCCGCAAGCGGAATACAAACCAAATCAAAAGACAGAGACTCACCGCCCTCCCAATAAGCATCCAAACCGCCCTCGGCCACATTACACATATTCAGCGCCGCACTCCCCAAACTCCTCGCACTATGCACCATTGCGCCGCCCTCACTTTCATCAGCACACAAACTTCTGAACGTATCCACCTTGACTGCATAATTATGTCCGGAACGGTCGGAGCCCCATTCCAGGGCTATCAGGGCCTGATTGAGACGCGTGAGGGGTTCGGAGCGGAGGGGAAGGC
>Ga0058698_10001268_pt1 | contig 11702 bp, 13 predicted proteins | sample AgamicAsSfe_FD_67288 | JGI IMG/M metagenome (GOLD analysis project Ga0058698, IMG submission 67288) | Agave microbial communities from Guanajuato, Mexico - As.Sf.e | ecosystem: Host-associated > Plants > Phyllosphere > Phylloplane/Leaf | place: Guanajuato, Mexico | collected 2012-05-30
GGCAGCAGCGTCGGCTACACGTGTCGGCCTTCTGTTGAGCCGCCTCCAAAATCTCTGCGTCAAAGTGTTGAACGCGCTTGGAACAAGCAACCACGATAAAGACGTTAGTCTCCGGGCCTCCCCACTGTGCCATCGCCGATCCCAACTGGCCAGCCTCGGAGGCCTTCTGGGGTATGGAGCTGTGACAGCGGACCCCGGCATTGCGATTCGCATGGCACCAGTATGCCATTCTGAACGCGGTCGTGTCCCTGCTTCCGCGGCATGCAGCACAGTTGAGGACAGTCGACATGCGCATCGCGTTCTACGCTCCAGACGCCAATTCACGTGATGTACCACCGACAACCATGGGCATACCCGCACCGATGCATGTCCTGAAGACCACGCCTAGCCTCTGGCGCTAGGTCCAGTGTGCGTGATGACGTCACTGATCGCGAGTTGCTAGATGCGGAATTCCGAGTTTCTCGGAATGAGTTGTGCTGTGAAAATGCAAACATGTGAACTGAATCGTGACGGTTGAGGACAAAGCATTGACACCGGCAAACACGCTAGCAGCCAGCCACAGTGCTCTTGCTTACCATGGTACCCTTTTGTTGGACCAGTTGCGAGAGAGTGCTCAACAGCCATCTTTGATACATCTCTCCCGGCATTGCGGTCGCATAGAGTCTCTCCTTGAGCAATGCACACACCAGTTGGAAATGTTTAGTCGTACACTTTTGGTCTTGTCGTCAACTCTGGATTTGGAAAATTTCCCCTAGCAGCACTCGTATGCTACATGATAGTTGTAGCCAAGTCCACTCCTGTGCAGATGCCGGCTGATTGTTCTATATTCTCCAGTGGTCGATAGTTGGTAAATTATGCAAGGCAAAAGTAACAGGCTGTTGATCACTAGAGACATGACGCCCAGACAAACCTCGAACGACTGAATTTGAACATAGCAGGAACAGACTTCCAACTAAGTAATGATTCGCAGGTACTCGGTAGTTTGGACGAGGAGATTCGAGTTCTCTTTTTTTTCTTTGGAGAAGGTTTACAGGCTACATTGCATGACATATCGTGGTTGAGCCGCAGGAGGCAGAGAGTGTAGAGGCCGGGAGCGTGAGGGCTAGCGCCAAAAGCCCACGGCGATTCTTCGGGCCGCGCCAATGATGGTCAGGTACGCGGCTCAGCTGTACCAAACAATACACGTACGTTCCTGTAGTTCGACAACCTCAGACACTTTGACACAAAATGCTCGTCTCTCTCACAGTCGGAAAGGTCGACGCCGGAGTAGCCGTGCTACTGACCGAAGACAAGCGTCTTGTGAGCCCCCTCAATGCCTCGCAGCGCCCAGCTCAGCGCAAACGCACCCTTGCAGTTCATCCTGGCTGACGTAGAGCTAGATCGAGTTCCCCTCCATATTGCTACCCCCGGACATCTCGTCTGGCTCTATGGTGGACATTGACGTGGGAAGGAACTACAAAGCCGAAGCCGACGCACAGAAAGCCTTCCACGAGCTCCAGTCTGAGATATTCCGTACCTTTGGCCAGCGCACCCCCTCAGCCCCCGTTCTCAAGTGTCGCAATGCCACCCAGACCTCCGTCGTCCTCGAGTGGGATCCCATCGACATTGCGACAGCCGAACTGCGCAGCCTCACTCTATACCGTAATGGCAACAAGGCCGGCACAATACCCAAGCCGAGCGACGTACACAGCACCAAGCTCAGTGGCCTGGCAGTCGACACCGAGTACCAGTTTCACCTGGTTCTGAAGACTAGTGCGGGCACCTTCAGCAGTGAGAAGCTGTTGGTCCAGACACACAAGATGACAGACTTGTCTGGTATCACCATCACCCCTGGCCACATGCCCGCCGCTCTCCGCGAGTCGCTGCAGCGTTCCGTTGAACGAATCGGCGCTAAAATCGCGGATAACGTGCGCATCGACACCACGCACTTTGTATGCACTGAAGGCAGGGGACCGGCATGGGAAAAGGCAGTCGAGAACAACATCCCTGTAGTCGTGCCAGACTGGGTCATAGGCTGCGAGCGGGAAGGCAGAATTGTTGGTGTGAGGGGCTACTACCTGAACGCAGACCCCAGGTTACGAAGTGTCGGTCCGGGAGGCTCTCAGCAAGCACCTCAACAATCATCACAGCAGCCCCAGCAACAACAGCAGCAGCAACCTAGAAGCCCTGTTATGAGCCCGCGCACAGAGGTGACACCACCCACACCCGAGCAACCAAGGCGCGATCGCGATACAGACGGAGCAGCACCGCCCCCTCCACCACCAAAAGACAACGTCAGTGAAAAGAGCGAGCGGAACTCGATCGAGCCCAAGACGCAAACCGAAGAACAAAAAGCCCGAACCGAAGATCTCAAACCACCATCGGACCAGGAGAAACAGCAGGAGGACAGCGAAGAGGACGATTCCGAGCCTGAACCGAACGATGAGAAGTCTATAGAAGCAAGTTTACCGCAACGGCCAAAGCCTGGGCAGCCATCGGCCGAAGACGACGGTGACGGAGCAAGCTTTCAGGACGTAGAGATTTGAGGCTAAATCACACTGCCGCGTTAATAGTGTTCAAACCTGGCTTTTCGGTCGAATCATTGATTGCAGCCAAGCTTGTAGCATTTAATGATACCAATTCTTGGCACCAGGATGCGGAACCTCTGAGATCTTCGTGTATACGGCCACCCGGCGACTACAACTAGCTAAACTAGTCATAGGCACACAAGTCACATCACGGACCCATTCGCTAACGTACTTGAACGATTCTCATTGGACTGAACCAGCATGTCAGCCCTGTCTCCGACTACCCACCGGATGCTGACAGACATGCCCGGTCGAAGGATCGTGTAAATTCTTATTTAAATTCCACAATGTGCCGTCATGTATTAGTTCCTTCAACTGTCACACCCCCATGCTCGTGACCGCACAATCAAAATCGTAGCAATGGCCCTGTTCCAACTGCCCCCTCAAATAATAACACTGCAAATCCCACTCTTGTACCTAGTCAACGTTCTCACCCTTGCCGTTGGATCCAGGCGTCAATTGCTCCGTGTGAGCATTAGTCTATCACTTATTGTTTTACTCGTCACGCAGTCTCTGTATCGAGAATGGCATGCAGGCTGGGGAAATCACTATGCTATCAACTGCGGAGTATGGAGTTGCGTCTTCACTTATGTTGATTGGGTTTTACTGGGTAGTCCCGAAAAAGAAGGGTGGTACAAAATACAGTACGGCAAGGATGGGAAGAATGGAGATGAAAACAAACACAAGGACAATGATAAGGTGTCAAAGAAGGGTTACGAAGATAAGCCAGGTGGTGCAGGAAGGACATTCCTGAGCAGAATGTGGTGGGCGCTTCGTCTCACCACAACGCCTCGCTACACAGGTTGGAGTAACCAAGTCAAGAACGTGTACATGGAAGTACCAGCCGACTACCCCCGTCTGTACGTACCATGATTTCCAGCTTTCCATTCCTAGCAGGACTAATGTCAACTCAGCACCTTTGTCGCTCGCAAAACCCTGCGAGCCCTCATCTTCTACCTCATGAAAGACGTGATAGTCTCCTACTCCGCCGGCTCTCCTTATGGGTCCTGGGTCGACATCCGCACTATTAAGCCTTTCCAACCCTTCCCACCGTCCTCACCGTTTCTCTCCCGTTTCTGGTATACTTGGATTCATATACTCCTCACAATGACATCAATGGAAATGGCAAACTCGGCTGTCGGTGCTGTGAGTGTAGCTACGCATTTCGCCAACCCACGGGACTGCCCTTCTCTCTTCGGCAAACTTGAAGACTTGTATAGTGTGCGTAGTGCATGGTCGAGGGTATGGCATCAGCAGTGTCGGCGCATCTGCTCCAGTCCTGGTACCTGGCTTACCAGGGATGTGTTGGGTTTGCGCAAGGGCTCTTTCGCGTCCAAATATGTCCAGCTTTTTGTGGCGTTTGGCGTATCTGGGTGGGTTCATGGAGCGGCGAGTATGTTGGTGAATCGTAAGTTTGACGATGATGGCGCGCTCAAGTGCTTTCTCGGACAGGCAGCGATCATCATGCTGGAAGATCACATCATTGACTTTGGAAAGCGGATGGGGTTCAGGGACAGTATCTTCTGGCGTGTGCTGGGGTTTTTGTGGATGATGAGCGCGATAGGGTGGGGTATTGAGGAGTGGTTTGTTAAGACTATTGCGAGGGGTATTTGGGTGCATGACAGAGAGAGAGACTTCCTTGGTATAGGGCCTGGGGTGGTTGCGTAGAATTTTTTGGTTGACTCCTCGAAGAAAGGTCTAGCGAAGCGTGTACTCTTTGATTGTCTTGCCGCTCTCCAGTGCCTCGCCGTGGATGTGACCATGGATGTAAACATGTCCAATATAACTTAACTCACCGCGCCGACCATCCACACGAAGCGAAATGAGAACTAAACAGCCAAAGGGCACTACAACGACGCCGTGGTGGTTCATAAAGCCAGTTCTCATATTTATGGGAAAATTTACAGAGTCTTCAGCTGTCGTGTGTCAGCCAAACTGCAACTCGTTCGCTAGCCACAACAAAGAATCCATTGGACAGCTATCAGTTACTGTCAGTGTTGCGTGCTCAGGGTGGATGAAGCATGTCTGGTGGCAAAACTGTGGCATAATGATAAAAAGCTGGTGACCGGTTCTCGTGACTAGACACGAAGCCCAATTGCCCGGCCGTCTCGAATCTAACCGTGTACGCGCATTTGGCGGGAAACCTACAGCCACTGTACTTATGTCTGTGATAAGAATGAGGATTCTGGTTGAGTTATCTTATGCACAGTGGGCAAAGCATACCAACCGGACATCCGCCCAGCCTAGTCCTCCAAGTGAGCATGCAAAATGGCTCGATCGTAAGGCTCATGTCCCATAACGCCATATATGCATACATGTTTGCAGCTTAATTTACATGCGAACAGCACATCTCATTCCTGTCTCTTTGCATCTATTCATAACCCTTCATAGCCTCGCCTGCCCTCTGCTCGATGTAGTATCCGGGATCCGGTCTCCTCGCGGCGCGCATTTGCTCCTTAGTCATCGGGCTCTTGACTTCTTTGACATCAACCAATTCCTTTATCCTCATGATTTGACCAGCGACGGACTGTGTTACGGGGTGGTAGACGGTCGTCATGCGTTTGCGGAGGCCGAGCGCTTTGAGTACACCTTGCGTCTTCTCAGGCATGCCAATGCCGGAGCGCATGAGTGTTATCCGGAAATAAGACATTGTGGATATGTGACGTGGAGGATAAGTGCCTTCGCGAGATTTCGGCGCGTTTGCGAGCGTGGGTAGAAGTGGTGGGTGACGGGTTGTGGCGTTTGGTGTGTATTTTGTGACAGCGCAGGGGTGGGATAGGCTGGCGAGATGTCAGATTAAAGTGCAACAAATGCCTTGAACAGCTCCGCCTACCGTCTGTATGGATGGATAGCGTCGACGCTCGCCTGCGCGCTTGCGATTACTGTCGTCAGTCAACTTTTCGGACTTTGAAGATATGACGCCTGTCCCGATGGGGCTTAGATCGCCGCGGAATGAAAACCAACATCCTTCGACGTGCGTACTCCACCCTATCCTTCGTACATCTCATATGTGAGATGCTCATAGTATCATGGCCAGCGGACGCCGCTAAGGAAGTGGCGGTGAGAATATGCTGACAGGTGTAATCGCTGCTCCGCGCAGGCGGCTTTCCTTCCGTGTCTCTGGAGACGGTACCTACTGCGAATTCCCACCCCCATCGCAGACATGCATTGGTTTTCAATACTCGGAAGGTACCGCACGCATATAGTCTTCAATATTGTATATTTGACGAATGGGATGCAATGCCTGATACATCCCCTAACTGCATCTACCCGCTTACCTGCACGACCCCAGCAATTTGGTTTTCATGAAATGACACATCGGCAGCATCCCTATACGCCTCTAACAATCCGAAAACCCAAGATTCAAAGCTTTTGTCCTGCCTCCAGTCGAATCAGGAGCCTCCTTGGAGAATCGACTTTTCAATGCCGGATTGGATCTATTGTCGTCACCAATTTTCGATGTCTGCATGTTTTCACTCTTCGTCGATAGTTTATTTTCCTGCTATTCTCATCTTCTTGCGCGATCTCTTCTATTCTAGAGTCTCCGATCAAGACACATCTGTAGTTTCAACTCTGTCTCGCTAAGACCCTTCTACACTGACATGTCTGATCTAGGTATAGATGTTGCGGGTGAATGCAAGTGACCGTGACCTGCATATCAAACGGACATCGATCGGGAAAGGCATTTGAAGCGTTAGGACTGAGGACCTGTACCACATGCACTTGGCCTAAGCTTCTCCACCAAACAAGGAACCCGACTACGGCACTATACTTCGATACTGAATGTATCACGACGGTCCCCACAACCCGGTTTAACCTGCCGACGGCACGAGGCGTTGGATGTCGCTGTCTCTTTGTTGGCTTTCGGGAAGTCAACACTCGAGCAGACGAAACGATGTCCATGTTCCGTCGGGGAAGGAAGCCAACATGGACAACGAACTCCTGATTCAGATGCATTTGTACCGTTTGAACGGCTCTTTTGACCGCCCCTCTGCTTATCAGACGTTATACGGGTGTATAGCGATATAAGAAATGATTCTGGTTCCTACTGTAATGATGTCTCCAGAAAAGTTCCCGTTCTTAAGTTTCTGATCACCATTCCTGGAATACGTCTTACAATCCTACAAAGAAGGTCACCTCCAGCAGAACATCTCGTTAGCTACATTCTATATCCAACCAGAGCTTGTCTTTGGAGACGCATCGAATCAAGTGTCACCATGACAGGTAAGCTTTCAGATTATCGCAAGTTTTTCCAAAATCATATACTGATATCAAAAACAGCACTATACACGCTCACGCAGCCCCATCCTATCTATGCACCATCTGGGTCAACTTCTGCTCCTACTGCCTGGCCACCTCAAGTCTACCGCGTGCACCGCACAAGCTCTCAGACTCGATACTCCTTCTCCACAGGCTTCAGTTCTAAGAACCAAACCACCATCGTCAACTACACCTCTGCACTGTCTCGATTTGGCCTTGCCCACCTCAATCAGCAAACCAACATCTCCTCTCCCTTCATCAGCGTCTATGACAACCTAGCTCACGCAGAGGCAGTAGCCAAACACTTTGGTGAGCGGTACGGCGAAGATACGTGGGTCGTTACGGTGGATCCGGCCCATTTTGCTCGGGGTCCAGTGTTTCGTGCGATGGATATACTAAAGGACAGTGCTGGTGGTAAGGATGCAAATGCCGAGTGGCTGCATTATGGGGAGTATCTGGTCATGTATCGCATCCCACCCCAGGCGATACGCGATGAAACGCCTGTTTGCCGGGGTGCGGATCAGCGGTGGAGAGCTGTCGGTGTTATTGGCGGTAGCAAGTAGGTGTGGTGGTGGTGGTGGTGGTGGATAGCAACACTGATACGACCAGATGGTTGGAGCGTACTTCAGCTGCTTACCAGGCTCGGCTACGTCTGCACGCGTTGTCGAGCCTATTTTCCTTTGTCTTTGAGGTGGTCGTTGATGATTTTGTTGGAGTTCTGTTTGTTCGATAGTCCACCTCCTAATTTTGGCTCTCACTCTCGCGAAAGCTCGTTACAGCTTCTAGCCGATGGAAAGCCTGACTGAAACACCAATCGATCCCACTCCAGAGTGCCTTGATGCCTAACCACAGCGGAAAATATTCAAACCCATGCGTTGGCTCTTCTTCAGGTAGTAAAATCGGGGCAGTGATCTTATAAGCGGCAGCAAGGCTTTTATCTCGTAGCGATGAACGAGAACTATTGTTGCGTCATTGAGGTGATTTTGGAAAGAAATTAAGCCGAAGCTTTGAGTGCGGAATTTGCGAAGGCATGGTGGGAACGAGTGCGCTGTGTCGGATATCGTTGTCAGTTATGAAATCTAATAATAGATTTTGAAGATGTGGTGTATATGAAACCGCCTGTAGTGTGGGTGGCAAGAACATACAAAGTTCTAAACCCAATGGAAGTATATGCGCGTGACTAGGAAATTTGCATTGTTGATTACATCGAACAGCTCTGATAGGGACCGCGTAGTGGCTGTGATGTGTGAAGTTTGGTATTGGTTCACAGGCCCACGGTACTAGTTACCGCCCCGAGAAGTATCATACGTGTGAGCTGAACTGAGCTCCCGATACCTTAAACTAATCAAGGCTGATCTCTCAACTCCTTGGAGCGCCCCTAGCCCTGGACCCGAGCATTGTCGCCACGTGCCCATCATCGCTTTGCACTGCCTGCATGGCGTTACGAACATACCACCTAGCGCAGACGACTAGCACAAAGGCCATCAGCGAAGTGTCAGACACGTCGGTAGGCCATGTGTTCATGAGGAGATATGCATCAGCTTTCTCGTGTTAGCATTCAACTCAAGACAGACAAACGAAGTTTACTCACGTCCCATGGCGTACTCAATAACCTTAAATAGGTTTCTTACGGTATGAGAATGCTGACGATACCTAGGTATATAGCATGTATAAGTAAAGTAGCTAGTTGAGTGACTTGGGCTTGGGCACTTTGGCACTTTACTGGCTTATCCGCATCTGCCAAATCGCAGCTACAGCGACGAAGAATCTGATTATCACCATTTGCAAGCATAAGCCTGCAAGAATGACGCCTTCGCTGAGGTTCGCACTGGAGTTGCTATTGCTGCCTGCGAGAATACCACCCTCTGTGCAGAACATGGACCCACCAAAGGATAGCTCTTAACCTCAACCGAGATGGCATGCTGCTCAAGAATGGCAGCCATCTTCAACCATATTTGTAAAGCCCCCTCGTGTGTATCGCCCAAATAACAGCTCGCCAAAGAGCACGCTTGCCGTGACCGCAAACAGAAACCCGATATTGTAAGTCATGACAGCAAGCATCCTAACGAAGTATTAGTATTGCGGTCAATTCTGCTACAGTTTTCGTCAAAGACATACAGAACATAGCCAATCAGTGCTCGAACAAATTCTAAAGCAGCGCTTATCCCATCTTTTCTTATGCTCCAGGGTGCTTGCGCTATCCAGAAACTCTTTGAGGATACGTGTCGGTGTCGTGAGAGGCCAATTTCCTCAGCCTCTATTAATCGCGGTTCTGCCGGACTCAAGGGCTCGATCTCTTGCCTCTCTTTATCATCCATGTCAAAAGGCTGCTGTCGTACGGCACGGCTCCATTGTCGAGCATGGCCGCGAACATCATGACCGAGCTTCTCCGTGTTAGGTATGGATGGCAAGGTGCTCTTAGTCTCGTGCTGTCCTTTCCATTTCATCTCCAACTGGCTTTTGAGCGCACTAAGGAATCGGTTGAAGATACCCAGGAAAAAGAGAAAGAAGATAGTCAACACATAGGTTGCCGTTGTTGTCGTTGTCCATTCGGTGAACCATAGGGTGACATGCGTACTGCTCGAGAAGGTCGATGCCATTCCAGACATGCTCATGGCTGGTATAGAGGATTGAGGACTTGCGGCTGACATGTGATGTGTATGAGCAGAGGTCGAGGCTGGTGTTGACACCCCCATGTTCATCTCCATCATTGTATCCGTATGACTCGATATTGAGACGTCATTAATTAGCCTGTATGGGCATCAGATCCCAAAGAAAGAGTTGAAGAGACTGAAAAGGCCGATCCTGCAGTGCGAAGGATATGTCAACTGTCACGATGTCAAAGAGAAAATCTCTTGGTTATGGACCACAATTAAGAGATGCAAGACGACGACAATCGCCAAGATCGCTAGGGACTATGATACGCAGATGTATGCCACCAGATGAGCAGATTTGAGGGCATAGGCACGCTACGGCCCGCAATGCGGATTCACCACAGTCCGTTTTTAGATTCATCGCAATGGTACTTATGGAGCTTGATTGCGCTGTCTCTAGGATTTCATGTCGCTACGGTGTCGGCCTTGAGCTGATGATGAGTTGCAGCTTTAAGCCATTTACTAGAATAATGTCAGCAGGCTCTGCCAGCAAGGATCGTCAAATATCCTCCGATATAAAAAAGCAATGTAAACTGTTCCGAACTTCGCATGACCGATCATGACGTCTACAGTGCATGTGTCTCTGTCGCAAACCAATTCTCTGTATAGGCAGGCCTCTGTTAATACTATCAGCTTGAGACCAGATTGCAATACGTCCGCCAACGTTGCAGATCTACACATTCCTCCCACACACATCAGGTTCGACGCAGATCAAGGCTTCTAGAGCCTGGGTTTAGTAAGGAAAGTCTCCCAGAGTCCAGGTAGATAGGCATGCGGCCCCACTGATACTCCTTTCTAAGACGGAAGATGTGAAGTCGCGGAGACATTCGCCGCTCTCGGGCTCCAATGTTGCGATCCGCTACGTCTAAATGGACAGCTGTCTCGGTGTTTCGATGGTGGTACAACGGTGTTAAGGTCGGCCAGAGAGGCGTTCACGGTCGTGTGATGAGGAGCTGTGGCCGCTATAGCGAACCCTTAACGGAAAATGCCACTAGTGCACCGCCATACTGCCCTGCCACGACGCGCATGTTTGCGGCGTATGCAGCCCCATCTGAGGTGGCTCCACCGGCGCGGTTTCATCTCGTGGCTCTGTGCGTGGAGATCGCATGTTGACGAACGTGAAAGGCAGAGGACGCAAGGGGAGACGAACGAACAAAGATACGCAACTCGTGTCATGTAGGAGATATATCTAGCGTGCTCGGACCGTCGCTTGATCTGGAATGAACGTTGGCCGGGTGTGGAGTGGAGTTAGAAGCAAGGCGCCCGTGCTTTCGAAGGTTGGTGGCCCAAAATGAAGCCAAGACAGGCGGGAGATGTGCAACAAAGGTTATTCACCAATTAAACACCGGCTGTAGTTTCCCCTGCTTTTCGAGTCCGGATACGTGGTTGCGAAAACGGTCAGATTGTCAGATGTAGAACGTGACGGAGTCAAGGGCCGATGCAAGTTCACGGGGGAGATGCACACATATTGGGCGCATTGACTTAGAACGCGTCGATGTGATGATGATATCCAACACTCGAGGCCAGGGCCATGCTGGCGATGATACGAAGCCTGTGCCCCGAGCGCCATGCATGCACGGCTGCTACCGAATGGCGCAGTCAAAGTTATCAACATTGCTGTCTACGACGAAACTTTTGTTTGCTGTACATAATTTCTTCTGACACGCGACCCTTTGCCCTTGCACTACCAAAGCCACATTGTAATAACGCTCGCTCAGCTTCAACGTCGGACGTGCCCCGCTGACTGTAATAAGGTTCTGGACAGCATCCCCAGATTTCCCATCGGTAATCCCATCAGGGGCATCCTGTGCAGCGCACCCATCGGCACCCGAATCTGAAACTCTCTGGAAGAGCCCCCGAAACATACAACCTACCGTCAACTGCTCGTGATGCTCTGTCGCCGACTCCCCCCAATATAGCCCGACACGTCTGGTGCCATGCCGAGCTGGAGACCGCTCCCGCGCATCGCGTTCGCAATATGCATATACCCCTTCCAGCCCTCGTCGCCCGCCGACCTACCCCTCGAGATCGGTGACGAATTGTACATAATCGAGCAGGGTGGCCAGGATGGATCATGGTATCGAGGATACTTGGTGGCGCCGCCCTCGCTGCTGGCCGGCTTGACGAGTGTGAAGGGCCAAACGCTCGAAGCACGCGTGTTCTCTGGCATATTCCCACGGGCATGCGTCGAGGTGCGTGAGGTGCTAGGAGAAGGCAAGGA
>Ga0058698_10001269_pt1 | contig 11695 bp, 9 predicted proteins | sample AgamicAsSfe_FD_67288 | JGI IMG/M metagenome (GOLD analysis project Ga0058698, IMG submission 67288) | Agave microbial communities from Guanajuato, Mexico - As.Sf.e | ecosystem: Host-associated > Plants > Phyllosphere > Phylloplane/Leaf | place: Guanajuato, Mexico | collected 2012-05-30
AATAACGTTTTTTAAGACCTTCTATTACTTTTTCTTTATTTTCTTCTATAAAAAGAGCTTGTAACATAGACACAAATATACGCTTTCCACCATGCTTTATTTTACTCATTTACTGTCACTTGTTAAATAACGAATAACGTTACTATATCTTTAGTTTATATTATGTATTTTAATAGTAGAAAATGATAGAAACAAATTATTTTAGTAAAGCACATAGAGGTAAGCAAGAAGAAATGGGAAAGATTACTAAAATATAGTGCACGGCTAAGGGTTAAGGGTTATTATAATGTAAGTGTAACAAGTGTTATGATACTATCATTTATCAATAAAAATGTCTTATTTACCTTCACCTAAAGAACTTACAAAAAAATAGAAAAAGTAAAATAAATATTTGTTCCATTACTGATGCTAGTTGTTGATAGATATTATATATAAAGTATATTTTTTTACTGTTTTTATGAAGATAAAAGAATTATTACAAAAAAAAACCCTTATTTTTCAGGAGGTTATTGTTAATGGTTGGGTTCGTTCTTTTCGAAGCAATCGTTTTATTGTAGTAAATGATGGATCTACTTTAAAGAACCTGCAGATAATTGTAAGAGAATCAAATTTCTCTAAGGAAATATTAAATAAAATTACAATAGGTATTGCTTTGCAAATAAGAGGAATTATTACAGAAAGTACAGGAAAAAAACAAGATACAGAGGTAGTTCCTACAGTTATTCAGATTTATAATAAGGTTTCTGTTAGATACATTAATAAAACAATTTTACAACCTAAATTTCATAAGCCAGAAACTCTTAGAGACCAAGCGCATTTACGCTTTCGAACTAAATTATTTGGTTCTATAATGCGAATTCGCCATCAACTATCTTTTTTTGTACATGCGTATTTTTATTATCAGGGCTTTTTTTATATCCACACCCCTATTATTACTTCTTCAGATCCTGAAGGTATAGGGGATATGTTTAAAATTACATTTCTTAATTTAAACGATCTACCAAAAGATGCTCAACAAGATATAGATTATACGAAGGATTTCTTTGGACATGAAGCTTTTCTATCAGTATCTGGTCAGCTTGAAGCAGAAACTGCAGCTCTATCCTTAGGACAAATTTATACATTTGGACCTGCCTTTCGAGCAGAAAACTCTAATACCTTAAGGCATCTATCGGAATTTTGGATGATAGAACCTGAAGTAGCCTTCTTCGATATTTTAGCTAATATGAATTTAGCTGAAGATATTTTAAAATATCTTTTAATAAAAACCTTAAAAAAATGCAAGGAAGAAATCTATTTTCTAAATTGTAAGGAAGGTACGCTATTAAAACGCTTACAGTCTATAGTAGATAATTCTTTTTGTAGAATAAACTATACAGAAGCAATAACTATTTTAACTAGCCAACCTAAAATTAAACATACTATTCATTGGGGACTTGATCTTCAATCTGAACATGAACGATATTTAGTAGAACATTTTTGTAGACCTATAATTTTATTAGACTCACCAGTAGAAGGAAAAGCATTTTATATGCGTTTAAATGACGATAAAAAAACAGTTAGTTCCATGGATATTCTTTTACCTTTAATTGGAGAAGTGATAGGAGGATCACAAAGAGAAGAAAGATATGAACTATTATTAAACAGAATGCATACTTTAGATATCTATGAGAAAAAATATTGGTGGTACCTTGATACTAGACGGTTTGGATCTGCTCATCATAGTGGATTTGGCTTGGGATTCGATCGTTTAGTTCAATTTGTAACTGGTATTTTAAATATAAGAGATATTATTCCATTTCCACGAACCCCTAAGAATGCAGCGTTTTAAACAGAAGCTACAACAAAAATTCTTTCCACAGCAAATTCATCTTATGAAACTAATAGAACTACCAACTTTAGCTTTTGAAGAACGTATTTCGCAAGAAATAGAGGAAAACCCTCTATTAGAAATTGAGAAAAATATAAAAGATGAAGATAATACATCTTTCGATGAACTTTATAGAGAAAAGATTTTTAATGAAGATGAAAGTAAAGAATATAAAACTGATTTTCATCTAAATAAAAGAAGCAATAATATTTTACCAAAACTAATAAAAAATAATGGTTGTGATTATCTTAGATCACAACTTTATCATTTCAAACTAACGGATGAAGAATTTATAGTAGCTGATTTTATTTTAGGGAATATAGATGAAGAAGGATATTTACGTAGAGAATATACTGAATTAATTAATGATATAGCTATTATAACAGAACAAAGAGTAAATCTTTATAAAATAGAACAGCTTGTAGGAATTGTTCAAAAACTTGATCCGTCCGGAATAGGAGCTAAAGATTTAAGAGAATGCTTATTGATTCAGCTCGAACATAAACCAATTTCTCCATCTCTATTAATTGCAAAGCTTATTATTAACGATAATTTTGATTTATTATGCAAGAAACAATATAAAAAAATTAAGGAACGTCTTAAATTGAGTCAGAATGAACTACATTCTGCCATTAATGAAATAAAATGTCTTAATCCAAAACCAGGAAAACTGTATGATGAAGTCAGTACTTTTGATACAATACAAATTGTGCCTGATTTTTTCTTGCGTATCGAAGAAGATCTACTTGAACTTTATCTTAATAGGCGTAATTCGAGGGAACTTTATATTACGCCTTACTATATAAAAATACTACGTAGACTTAAAGAAAAGTCATTCAACAACAAAAAAAATATAGTCTTCATAAAAAAAAAGCTTGAGAAAGCTAAATGGTTTATTGATGCTATTAAACAAAGAAAAAAAACACTTTTATTTACTATGAAAGCCATCTTGAATTTTCAAAAGGCTTACTTTCTAAGCGGAGAAAAGCAAAAAATACGTCCTATGACTCTGAAAAATATTGCTGAATATATTCAAATGGAAATATCAACTGTATCGCGTGTAGTAAATAGAAAATATATCGACACTCCGTTTGGCATTCTTTTATTGAAAAATTTATTCTCAGAAAAAATCTTTCATACTTACGGAGAAGAGGTGTCTAATATTGAAGTAAAATATATTCTTACAAATTTGATTAAAAAAGAAGATCGTAAATCACCGTTTACTGATGAAAAGATAGCTTTAATTTTAAGAAAAAAGGGATATAATGTTTCAAGACGAACTATAACAAAATATAGAGAAAAACTTCATATTCCTATATCTAGACTACGAAAAACTCTATTGGAGGCTAGGGACGGAATCGAACCGACGACTTTTAGTTTAGGAAACTACTGCTCTATCCAAAACTGAGCTACCTAACCCCTACACCTCAATTAAGAGATATAATCTGCCTTTTTTTCTTTTAAACCTTACAATACCATTTGTTGATGCATGTAATGTATGATCTTTACCCATAAAAACATTTTTTCCTGGATGAAATTTTGTCCCTCTCTGACGAACAATAATATTTCCTTTTTCTGCTAGTTCTCCTCCAAAAATTTTTACCCCTAACCTATTTCCTTCTGAATCTCGTCCATTTTTTGAGCTTCCTACTCCCTTTTTATGAGCCATGATTATTTAAATATTTAAATCAATAGAGATAATTTTTATTATGGAAATGTTTTGTCTATGTCCCCGTATTAGCTGATATCCTTTTCTTCTTTTTTTTTTAAATATAGTAACTTTATCATCTTTAATATGTGCCATAATTTTACCTTTTACTGTTGCTTTATTATATTTAGGAGTTTTTCCTAAAAAAAATATATTATGAAAGATGATTTCTTCCCCTTCCTTATATCCCCCTCCTAAATCTCGAACATAGAGAAATTTATCTGGGATAACTTTGTATTGTCTCCCAGCTATTTTTACGATAGCATACATCGCATATATTTTATGTGTAAATATACTATATTTGCTCATTCTTTTCCACCTTGAATTTTAAGAACAGACATAAAAATAGAATGAGGAATAGCTATTTCACCAAAATAAAGCAATTTTTTTTTACCTTTTTTTTGCTTTAACAAGAGTTTTTTTTTCTAGAAATATCTCCTCCGTAACATTTAGAAATTACATCCTTTCTTAATGCTTTTATAGTCTCTCTAGCAATAATTTTATTTTCAATAGTTGCCTGAATAGAAATATCAAACTGCTGTCTAGGAATAATAGATTGTAATTTGTTGCATATTTTTTTTCCTACAGAAAATGCATTACTTCGATGCTCGATAGTAGAGAGGGCATCTACTAACTGATGATTTATGAGAATATTTACCATCACAATATCAGAAAAACGATATTCCAATGGAATATAATCAAAGGAAGCATATCCTTTTGATATTGTTTTTAGTCGATCATAAAAATTAAATATTACTTCAGAAAGAGGTAATTCAAATATAAGTTCTACTCTTTGTGGCGTTAGATAGTATTGATTTTTAATCATTCCACGCTTTTCAATACATAGAGACATAATAACTCCTACATAATTTACTTGGGTTATAATAGAAGCTTTTACATAGGGTTCCTCTAACCTTTCAATATTATCAATATTAGGCATATCAGATGGATTATTTACCCAAATCCTTGTTGGAGAACGTTTAAGAAAAACTTTATAAGAGACATTTGGGACAGTAGTTATGACAAAAATACCGTATTCTCTTTCTAAACGTTCTTTAATGATTTCTAGGTGTAACATGCCTAAAAATCCACAACGAAAGCCACAACCCAAAAATATAGATGCTTCAGGAAAAAATGTGAATGAAGAATCATTAAGGTGTAGTTTTTCTATAGAAATTTTAAGAGGTTCATAATAGGCTGTTTTTTCTGGGTAAAAACCAGCAAAAACCATTGTTTTTACTTTTTTAAACCCTTCTATAATAATTTTTGCTGGACTACGTGTACAAGTAAATGTCTCTCCTACTTTTATACTTAATGTATCTTTTATCCCTGATATAATATATCCTACGTCTCCACTTCTTATGATAGACTTTGAGATGTGTTTCAATCTAAGATTACCTATTTCCTCAGCCATATACATCTTTCCAGAAGATATAAATTTAATCTTATCACCTTTTCTAATTTGCCCATTAATAATCTTAAAATTAGCTTCTACCCCTCTAAAAGTATTATAAAAAGAATCAAAAATTAGTGCTTGTAGTGCTGCTTTAAGATTTCCTATTGGATGAGGTATTTTGCAAATAATTGCCTCTAATATTTTATCTATACCTTTACCGTTTTTAGCACTTGAATATACGACTTCCTCCTCACTGCAACCAATAAGCTGTATGAGATCAAGTGTAACTTTTTCTATATTAGCTACTGGTAAATCAATTTTATTTAGTATTGGGATAATAGTTAAATTACTATCTATAGCAAGAAAAAGATTAGAAATAGTTTGTGCTTGTATACTTTTAACTGCATCAACTACTAATAAAGCTCCTTCACAAGTAGATATAGAACGAGAAACTTCGTAGGAAAAATCAACATGACCAGGTGTATCAATAAGATTTAATATGTAATTTACTCCTTTATATTTATATTCCATCTGAATAGCATGGCTTTTAATAGTAATTCCTCTTTCTCTTTCAAGTTCCATATCATCAAGGAGCTGATTTTTTCTATCTCTTTCACTGATAGTTTGTGTATGTTCTAATAGTCTATCAGCTAGAGTAGATTTTCCATGATCTATATGAGCGATAATGCAGAAATTCCTTATATATTGCATAACGACATTATTCATTTATTCCTCTTATATACTAATTAACATAAAAAATATAATAGAGAGAAACTTATCTTATGTCTATATCTATTATATCAATTTATCAATTGGGTTTTTAGATGCTAAACTAAATAAAATTATAGCACAAAAAAAGTATATGATATTGAAGAGCTAATAGAAAACACACAATATTAAGCAATTTTATATTGTTTTCGTTGTAGTTTTTACTATCCTCTGAGTCTTTTAGACAAGGCGCCTAGATTATAAGGAGAAGTGCTTTAAAATAAATAACTATATTAATCTAATCGCGGGGTGGAGTAGAGGTTGCTCGTCGGGCTCATAATCCGAAGGTCACTGGTTCGATTCCAGTCCCCGCTACTCTAAAATTTGTACCTGGAATGAGAGTCGAACTCACACAGCATTTCTACTATTAGATTTTGAATCTAAAGCGTCTACCAATTCCGCCATCCAGGTTTCTTTTCTTAAAGAACTTCCACTATTTTATGACAATTCTTGAACTATAAAATCACCTACTTCCTCAGTTCCAATGGGGTAAAATGAGGAAATATCATAAGTAGATTTATAATAATTGATAGTATTGTATACTGCTTTTCTTACTAATTGTGCCTCTTTATATAATCTAAGATAATTAAGTAGCATAGCTACTGAAAGTATAGATCCCAAAGGATTCGCTATATTCTTTTTAGCAGCCTGATAATAAGACCCATGAATAGGTTCAAAAAGAGCATTCTTATCACCTATAGAAGATGAAGGTATTAATCCTATAGAACCCGCTATTACACTAGCCTCATCTGATAAAATATCACCGAACATGTTGTCAGTTAAAATAACATCAAAATTCTTTGGATGTAGAAGTATTTGCATAGCTGCATTATCAATAAATAGAAAGTCAATATTTACTTTAGAATAATCTTTCGCCATTGTTTGAATAGTTTCACGCCATAGTCTTGATGTTTCTAAAACATTAGCTTTATCTACTAAGGTTAGATTATTATTACGTGCAATAGCTTCTTTGAAGGCAATATGTCCTATTCGCTGAACGTCTTCAAAAGCGTAAAAACAGTAATCATACGCTTTCTCATCAGATGTTCCCTTATCTCCAAAATAAATTCCTCCGATAAGCTCTCTATATATTTTAATGTCTATTCCTTTCACTCTTTCTGTATTTAGTGGAGAACGTTTTAATAGCACATCATATGTCATAACAGGACGTATATTACAAAAAAGATTTAATGTTTTTCTAAGTATTAATAATCCTTTCTCTGGCCTTATTTTATAATTGGGATTTTGATCATATTTAGGATCGCCAATAGCGCCAAATAAGATAGCATCACTATTTCTACAAATAGATAGTGTTTCATCAGGTAATGGTTTTCCACTTCCGCTATTGTCAAGAGCGCTTGCTCCTATTAAACCCTCATGATATAGAAAATCATGATGAAATTTCTTTGCTATCTCATTTAAAACTTTGAGAGACTGTGTAGTTATTTCATCTCCAACTCCATCTCCAGATAAAATCGCTATTTTCTTTATCATTATGAATAGCTATTTAGTTCAAAAGTTTTTATTTTATATTTTAAGCAAATAAGAAAATCTATATCATCTTGTCCTTTCATAAGGCATGTTTTTTTATACTTCTCCATAGAAAAATAATCATATAAAAATGATTTATCTATTTTAATAATTTGTCTAATCAAAGAGACAGAATATAGTATGTTTCTATTATAAGTAATAGTTTTAAAAAGGTATTGGAGATATAATTCTGATATTTCTATGGGTAATAATCCTGTATTTAGAGCGTTCTCTTTAAAAATATCAGCAAAAAAACTCGATGTTACTACGCGAAATCCATAATCAAAAAGAGACCAAGCAGCGTGCTCTCTCGAAGACCCCGAACCAAAATTTCTTCCTACAACTAATATCTTACCTGCATATTTTGGATTATTAAGAATAAAGTTTTCTTTAATAAGTCCTTTATCAGTATATCTCCAGTCTCTAAACAAATTACTTCCAAAATCTTCTCTTTTTGACGATTTTAAAAATCGTGCTGGGATAATCTGATCTGTATCGATATTTTCTAGAGATAGAGGTATTGCTTTCGATACTAAAACTTCAATTTTTTCCATAAAAACCTATTTACATCAATAATTTTTCCTTCTATTGCCACAAGAGCAGATACTAGCGGACTAGCTAATAAAGTACGTGAGCCAAAACCTTGACGTCCAACAAAATTTCTATTAGAGGTAGAGACACAATAAGCTCTAAAGGGGAGTTTATCTTCATTCATACCTAAACAGGCTGAACATCCTGGATCTCTAAACTCAAAGCCAGACTTTTGAAGTATCTGATCTAATCCTTCTTTTTTAGCTTGAAAGACTACTTGTTTTGATCCAGGTACTATCAAAGCTAAAACATGAAAAGCCTTTGTTTTATTTTTTACTACGTGAGCTACAATTCGTAAATCTTCTATACGAGCGTTAGTACAACTTCCTATAAATACGTATTGTATAGGAAGACCCTTTAAAGAACATCCTACTTTAAAGCCCATATAAGAAATAGCTTCCTGATAAGCAGCGTTAGCGTTAATTCTCGGTATTCTACTCACAATATTAACGCACATCCCAGGATTTGTTCCAAACGTAATCATAGGAGTAATGTCAGAAGCATAAAAATAACATTCTCTATCTAAAAAAAAATCTGTTTCTGTATATAGTGTTCTCCAATATGGCAATGCCTCCTCCAATAATATATTTTTAGGAAAATACTTTATTTTATTTATATAATTTAATGTAGTTTTATCTGTAGCTATAAGCCCCCCTTTAGCGCCCATCTCTATACTCATATTACATATAGTCATTCGTCCTTCCATGCTCATTTTACGAAAAACCTTACCAGAAAATTCAACAAAATAACCTACTGCACCGTCAGTACCAACTTTAGAAATAATATACAAAATTATATCTTTAGGAGTAACACTTATTTTAGTTAGTCCTACTAAATGGATGCGCATTTGTTTTGGTTTTTTCTGCAATAAACATTGACTTGCCATAACCATAGCAACTTGACTTGTTCCTATTCCAAAAGCGATACTACCAAATGCTCCATGTGTAGAAGTATGACTATCACCACATACAATAGTTATTCCAGGAATAGTATAACCAAGCTCTGGCCCAATAATATGTACTATTCCTTGGTTATTATGAAGCAAACCAAAAAAATCTATTCCATTTATTTTACAGTTTTCTACAAGTATTTTTACTTGTTTCTTTGATAGAGCGTCAAGTATAGGAAGGTGTTGATTTTTAGTAGGAACATTATGATCTACTGTTGCAATGATTCTTTCTTTTTTATAAATTAGTAAAACACGGCATTTAAGTTCTTCAAAAGCATGGGGACTAGTAACTTCATGAATAAAATGCCTGTCAATATATAGCACTGAAGGCCCTTTAGGAATAGATTCTACAATATGCGACTTCCAGACCTTATCAAATAAGGGTTTTAACATATTCTATATTCTAAATATAAATTGAAGTAGAAACTTTTGCTATTTTTAACAGCATTTTTATATCTTCGTCTTGTATTTCCTTTTTTTTCTCAGAGTATTTAAGAAATAAGGGATATATAGAATATATCTCCTCCTTTGAAATAACAATACCAACTATTTGATAACGATAAGATAGAGCTGATCTGCCACTTCTAGTGGACAGAATTAGACGTGATTCCTTGATTCCTATATTTTTAGTATCAATGATCTCATAATTCTTAACTTTTTTTATAAGTCCGTCTTGATGAATTCCAGATGAATGAGAAAAAGCATTAGCCCCTACTATTGCTTTATTAGATTGTACTGAAATTCCAGTACATTGAGTTATAATGTCACTTGTATTACAAAGGAATTCTGTTTTAATATTAGTTTCAACCCCAAGATAACTATGCTTTTTAAAAAGCATAACGATCTCTTCAAGCGCAGTGTTTCCTGCCCGTTCTCCTAATCCATTTAGAGTACATTCCACTTGTTTAGCCCCATTTAAAACTCCTTCCAAAGTATTAGCTGTTGCCAATCCTAAATCGTCATGACAGTGCGTAGAAATAATTGCTTTCTCTATACCATTAACATTTTCTCTAATATAACGAATTTTTTCTCCATAAACATTTGGTAAGCAGAATCCCGTGGTATCAGGGAGGTTTAATATAGTAGCGCCAGCTTTAATTACTCCTTCACAAACTTTCGCTAGAAATTCATTTTGGGTTCTCCCTGCATCTTCAGTATAGAATTGTACTTCCTCTACAAATCGCTTAGCATATTTTACAGATTCAACAGCTTTCTCAATAATTTTTTCTGGCATACTATTGAATTTATAACGTATGTGACAATCTGAAGTACCAACTCCTATATGAATGCGTGACTGTTTAGCTCCTTCTAGGGCTTTTGCTGCTATTTCAATATCTTTCTTAAGCGCCCTAGATAAAACGCAAATTATTGGAGTAGAAACAGCATGAGAGATCTCTACTACCGAGTTAAAATCACTTGTACTAGATATAGGAAATCCTGCTTCTATTACATCTACGCCTAGTTTTTCAAGTTGCCGAGCAATTTCTATTTTACTAAAAATTTCTAATTTACACCCTGGCACCTGTTCACCATCTCTTAATGTAGTGTCAAAAATTTTTATTTTCATATAGATATGAGTCTATTTATATTTATTCAATGAATATGAAAACAATTTTTTGTAGATAGTATTAAAACTATTTGTTTAATAGTTTTGTAAATAAATGAAAAATGTCGACATATTAAACGAATTAGCTTGGCGGGGGCTGGTTTGTAAGTATTCATTAGGAATTAAGGAACAGTTAAAAAAAGTACACAATCTCCTATATATTGGATTTGATCCAACCTCTGATTCATTACATATAGGTAATTTACTTCCTATATTTATGTTAGAACATTTTCATAGATTTGGCTATAAAACTTTAACTATCATTGGTGGAGCAACTGGAATGATAGGCGATCCATCTGGAAAATATAAAGAACGAATATTGCTTGATCAAGAAATATTACTACACAATATTCATTGCATACAAAAACAATTAGAGCTATTTTTAAATGTAGAGAAAACTAAATTACTAAATAATTATGATTGGATAGGGAATCTATCTTTTCTAAATTTTATTAGAGACATTGGAAAGAATCTAACGGTAAATTATATGATGTCGAAGGAATCTGTTAAATCACGTTTAAAGTCAGAATCTGAAGGAATATCATTTACAGAGTTTACTTATCAACTACTACAAGCTTATGATTTTTATCATCTTTATGTATATGAAAATTGTCGTATACAAATTGGCGGTTCCGATCAATGGGGTAATATTATTACAGGGATAGAACTTATCCGTAAATTAACTAGTGGAAAAGCTTACGGTATAACATTTCCACTAATTATAAAACCTAATGGAACTAAATTTGGAAAGAGTGATAATAATGAAAATATATGGCTTGACTATAAAAAAACATCTCCTTATACATTTTATCAATTCTGGCTGAATATTACTGATGATGTAGCAAGGCGATTTATTAGATTCTTTACTTTTCTAAAGAAAGAAGAAATATATCACTTATTATACACTCATAATAAAGCTCCATATAAACGAATACTACAAAAAGCTTTAGCTAAAAACATGACTAAATTGATTCACGGAGAAAAAAACTATAAAAAATCCCTTAATTTATCAGATCTTTTATTTGGAAAGGATAAATTACGCTCCCTTTTAACATTAGATGAAAAATCATTTTTATCTGTTTTTCAGGTAGTTACGCATAAACAAATCAATAGAGGAATCTTGCAAAGAGGACTTTCTATTTTAGAGGCATTAACAGAAAACAGTGGATTTTTTTCTTCTAAAAGAGAAGCTAGACGAGCTTTGAAAGAAAAATCTATATATGTTAATAGAGAAAAAGTAGACGATAATTTAGTTATAAATGATAATTATATTATTG
>Ga0058698_10001272_pt1 | contig 11664 bp, 12 predicted proteins | sample AgamicAsSfe_FD_67288 | JGI IMG/M metagenome (GOLD analysis project Ga0058698, IMG submission 67288) | Agave microbial communities from Guanajuato, Mexico - As.Sf.e | ecosystem: Host-associated > Plants > Phyllosphere > Phylloplane/Leaf | place: Guanajuato, Mexico | collected 2012-05-30
GACAACTACGCCTCACCAATTTGTGCGGCAGCGACTTCCATGTGCTTCTTCATCTGCTCATGCATCTCGTCGTCCGCTTCGCGAAAGCGAATCTATCGCAGAAGTAAGCACTGGCTTAGTCAGATATTACTGCAACTTACTATGTCTTCCCCAGCGCCAGTGCCGAATAGGACTGGCTCAGATATACTAGCCTTGACTGCTTTTCTTACGCGATCTTCCCATACTCCTTCCCAGTTCCACTCTCCTGGTCGTCGATTACGTCCAAGTGCAGACGCACCCTCTGGATTCTCCGTCGTGGAAGGCTCAAGGCTAGGAGATGTTGGGTTTGACTGTTGAGATTGCAATACTGGAGCCCGATGCGCCCGCCACGCGTGGTAGGCGCCTGGGTTCGCAGCTGCCTCTAATGGGAGTGAGTCCAATATTGATTCTTCACTAAACGTCGAGCGGATGTACTCTAGCATGCGTACGATGGAGTATTCGGCCGTTGGCTGGGTACCGCCGAGGACACCAGAGGTAACATTGGAGTCGGAACGCATAGGAAGTACATTTGAAGATGCACTGACATCACGAGAATTTGGTACAGATCTTCGAGCTCTTCCGAACCAGTGTGGAAAGCCGTGTCGTAAACTGAACCCTCCAGGTGGTAGCCGTTCCTCGTCTGTTGCACTTACGGTATCCGTGTCGGCGGATCCAGTCGTGTAAGTATACGTGGTAAGTGGCGTGAGCAGCGGGTGAAAGACATCGGTAGAGAAGGTCACGAGGGGTGGTATGGCAGGATAGCTGGGTGGAAAAGATATTTGGAAGCGTAAGACTGCGGGCGCGTATGGTCCTGTCAAACGTGAATAATGCCGGTCTGCAATGACAGGGAACGCAAGACGATCGCCTAGTCCTATGGTACAGCCTACCTTTTCGCACGAATATTACACCAAACCACAGTGACGGGTCGCCAGGTGTGATACTCAAGAAAATGCCATCAAGCTGTGCATAGCGCAGACGGGAGCTGTGCAGAGTTAGGGAACGTCGCCGCCAAGTCATGTGCCTCGACTCACAACTCGACGAGAAGATGCTGCTTCCGAAAAGACGGGAGAGCCGACGCTGAGACGGACAACGGCATCTCGTGAGCAACGATGATGGTTGTTGGTCGTTCGGCTTCTTACAAGCACGGCGCCTGCGACGATGAGAGCCGAAGCGCGTTTGACGCTAGTGCTAACCGATCTGCGCCCTCACCTGCTTCAGTCTAACGCGCTGTCCCACCCTACCATTCGCTGAGCGTACAATACCACCAACATGGCCCTGTATCTCACCAGGTCGCGTATGGAGATGCGCGCAAGGTAGGATCGTAACGACTATATGCTGCTCGTCCAAGTAGCAGTCCGCAATTCGTGGCTGTCTGGTCGGATTGATTACTTGTCGGATGCGACACCCGCGTTGAGCAGATTCCATGCATCACCAGTGGATGTGTTCGCAGTAACACTGCGCGCATCCTTCGCAACTGCCAGGTGCCGGACTGCCGCTCAACCCTCGTCGCCCATCTATGTCAGGCCCTGCTCGGGACGTTGTCTGCGGCACTGGGACAAGGCTCTGACTGTGTTGTTGAGACCGATCAGGTGTGCCGGCAGGCTCGCAACGGTCCGGCTGAACGCACACCACCGGACTCACGTCAGAACGCAATACAGGACGCATGACCGCGTGCGCCGTTGGCACCGACGAGTCAGAGCGGAACTGGCTCACACACACCTACAACGTTGCAAAACGTCGGAGTTCGGGACGTGATGTTAGTGATCCCGTCCTGCGACTGCCGAGACATCCTATCCTCAAGCATCAGGATAATGAGCCTTTGCCGTCCTATGCTTATTCTGAGACGCCGTGCCGCGCCTGTGATGATTGATGACCACGTCGTACAGCCCTTGAGTGGAAATGCGCTGGCTCCAGCCAGCTCATCATAGGCAGCCTTACGCGACGGCGTTACATGTCGTCGCGACCGAAGGCATACGAAGCCTTGTACGTAGGTAGAGTTGACGCCGGATCGAGCAACAGGCTGCTGCAGAATGATCGGGCAGCGTCAATTCCGATCGACCCACGCTACCGGTTTCGAGGCTGGCTTTTCGTTTTTGTACACTCGTGCCGACAAGCGCGTGAACACCCCAATCCTCCGAAATCTCTCCAACCCACGCCCTCGTCTGGCATCTGCTGTCATCTTCGTCACGGCGCTATGAGTTATGCTATTGCCTAAGAGCAAAGAAGCATGGTGTCTTTTTCGGAGGATTCCATCAGAGCAATAAGAGGGCCAGGGGGCGTTATCCTAAAGACGCTAAAAAAGGCGGTGGCTGTCTCAGACGCTTCCATCTTTTTGCGAACCCTGTCCTCGCGTGGAAATCTGCAGGCCAGCCTTACATATCCACACCGCCATGACCGCTTAGGCCAGGTTGCGTCGAAACAGCCGTTGTGCCTTGACACCTTTCCATCAGCCAGCAGAGATCGCTGGAAAACCGCGACAGCTCACTTACAACACACGACGGACGCATGTCCGGGCCCACCGGAAATCAAATTGCTGGCAATGCCTAGCCAAGCGGTCTGAACTGGGCAGCAGTACAGATGCTACGTCGCCGCAGATGGGCGCAAAGCATGGTCAGCTGATGGAATTCCTAGGGTTATGATGCCTTGATGACTGATGAGAATGCAATCACGATGTGTGACCAGCAATGACAGATGCAAGCACCAAGCCACGTCCTGCGACCCGGTTGGGCCCAATGCGCAGCTGTGGGAAGCTTCGAAACCACGCTGACCGGACAGGGGTGCAAAGAGATGATACCTGGGGCAGCAAATGAAATCGCCGCACGCCTTAGTGTGCCAGGTTGCGATCTGAGGGACACGAAACGCGCTGTGTCGTCCTGCTCGGCCACTCAAGCGATACGACTCGTGCCTTGTGGCGCTGACGACAACCCGGATCGTCATGTATTGCAACAAAGCGACTCCGTCTAATGCAGACTGCCGCGTGACCGGTTGTTGTGCAGTTACCCAATGGCATACGGTACACCGCTATTTTTTGGGGGTTTGTCGGAGCAATCAAGGTATGATGCCATGACAGATGCTGCTCATCATCAATGACAGCGAGGGCCATAGCGAGGGCCCCAGCATCGTGGTCCGAGCTGCTTCTCGAAATTCTGCGGCGAATCTTCTGACTCGCCTCATGTCAAAAGTCTGACCGCGGCGGTGTTCTGGTGCCCCTGAACTGGGCGCTGCGAAAATTAGCATCGCCTTGTGTTCTACACCATAGCCGGCACGGCGTCCTATTTGTCGGCGGGGCACCGGCCACTGGGCCGCTCTGTCCGTTTAGGAATGAGGACACGGCCAGCTACGGCCGGCATGTCGTTCACAGAGCGACAGGGTCTCCCCTGCTGTGGCTCGAATCAGGGCGCTAGTGCCTGTGAATGTCGGTAGAAGCATGCGGGCTCCTAGCGCCGAGGATTTGGGTCCCGGGGAGTCGGGTTGCTCTGTTGATCCTGTTCCTCTTACGAGCCACGTCCAACGCTCTTGCAACTCTCCCTGGTCCGCCTTACTCGGTTCCTTCTAGCTCGTCCAATGTCATGGATTCCGCCCAACCCGGACCGGTTTGTTCGATGAGCAGAAAGCTTCCCCAGCCCAGCCCTGGCCCACTCTCAGGGGTTTGCATTCGCTTTCGCATGCTCACACAGAGCCCGTCCGGTGACATGGAGTCACAAAAAACAGAGCTAGGTACAGCTCGGCTGCCAGCACTGCACATTCCGGTCGCTTATCGACAGACGGTGGGCTGTTTCGTAGCAACGATGGCATCACGGATCCGCTACTCATTTTACATTTGCTGGTCCCTCCGCTGTCCCTATCCGCCCACACTACGTATCCATACCCACTGGCATCACCGCTTGTTCTCCGTTTCTTCCCCGCCGCCACAATCCTTGCTCATCCCAGCGGTCTATCCGTTTTGAGGACGCCACTTAAATCTTGCTGCTCCTTATATACCTTGTGACGCTCGCGTCCTTTGCAAACTGACTCTGACCTCTGAGCCCTGGAGGTACTAATCTGTCGCAAACTCGCACATGTCTTATTTGTCTCAATCGACTCACACTCTACTTGACATCTACCACATTCAGTCATAGTGCTTGACATTCCTCTTCGACTACCTGCACACCTACACACTCGACCTTCACATTCGACTTCCATACTACCACCATGGCTCGGTATGGCGTGGCAGCTGCCGCGGGCAGCGACAGAACACCATTCCCAACTCGACAAATGGCCGTACTTGGTGAGCATCACACAGTTGATGGCTCGTAGCCGTTACTAACGACAGCAGCGTTATGCCGGATATGCGAACCAATCGCTTTCATGTCGATATTTCCGTACGCCTACTTCATGGTCGAATCATTCATGACCGGACAAAGCACCGCCCAGATCTCCATGTACACCGGCATGGTCACCTCCTCTTTCGCATTCATGGAGTGCATCAGTGGCATTTTTTGGGGCCGACTTAGTGACCGGGTAGGACGGAAGAAGGTGCTCTTAGGAGGTCTTTTTGGTACGGGGCTGAGCATGTTGCTGTTCGGCTTCTCTCAGAGCCTACCAATGGCATTGATCGCGCGGGCTCTCGGGGGTTTGCTCAACGGGTGAGGTCATAGTGTGATCTAGCGTACGAGCCTCGCTAACCTTATATGCAGGAACATCGGCGTTCTCCAGACCACCGTCGCTGAGCTTGTAACGGATGAGCGACATCAGCGTGAGTTTTGCCATAACTCTAATTATACGCCGCGCGAGACTGACTTTTGATAGCGCGCGCTTATTCCATCATGCCTTTTGTTTGGTGCCTTGGGTAAGAAATTACCGAACACGTTCCGAATTGTCCATGCTGACCGCTTTTTGTAGCACCATCATTGGCGGAGCGCTTGGCGGCTTGCTCGCTCGTCCCGCCAACGTAATGCCGTTTTTCCAGGACACCATCTTTGAGACGTACCCGTTTCTTCTTCCAAACCTGGTCTGCACTGGATTCGTGGTTCTTGGCCTTACCGTCGGCATCCTCTTCTTGGAAGAGACGCACGAGGACCGCAAATACGACCAGGATAGGGGACGCGAAGCGGGGCAATGGCTCCTGCGCAAAGTTTGGAAGCGAGAGGCAGAGGCAACATTCGACGACAAGGATGCTTCGCTTGACGAGATGCGATCGATGCTCAGCGACCATGACCACAACGTGCAGGCCTACCGAAGCACTGACAGCTCGCCTACCCTGTGCAGCACGCGAACTTCCATTTCAGAGGTACCTGAGTTCGAATTGGACAAGCAGCTTGCACCAGCACCAACCTTCCGACAAGCATTCACCAAGCAAGTGATTCTGAATGTGGTGTGCTACGGCATTCTCGCCTTCCACACCATTTCTCTCGAGCAACTCCTCCCGATTCTCATGTCCAAGGATGTACCAGCCAAGGGTTCCCAGCACCTTCCATTCCGCTTCGAGGGCGGCTTCGGGTGGTCAACCCAAACCACTGGAGCATTCCTCGCTGCGCAAGGTTTCCTCCAGATGTTCGCTCAGGTCATCCTGTTCCCATGGGTCAGCAAGAAGCTCGGCAGTCTTCGCACTTTCTGGATTACTCTAGCCTGCTACCCGGTTCTTTACCTCCTTGCTCCTTACCTGGCTGTCCTTCCTGAAAGCCTGCGCATTCCCGGACTCGCAGTTCTGCTTATCGCCAAGGTTACCTTCCAGTCGCTCTCCTACCCATCCCTGGCCATCATCCTCGCAAACTCATCGCCATCCAAGAAGGTCCTCGGCACGCTGAACGGAGTTGCAATGTCTTCTGCTAGCATCTCCCGCGGCTTTGGTCCTACCGTATCAGGTGCCGTGGACAGCTTGGGCACCTCGCTCCACATGTCTGGCCTTGCATGGTGGACTATCGCCGCTGTTGCTCTTCTTGGCTGGCTGCCTGGATTTGCTCTCCAAGAGAGCAAGCGATCGGCTTTCACTGCACAAGAAGACGAAGAGGCCCTCATCGACTCCGACTCTGACGCAGAGTCTGTCATCACTCTCACCCCGGACGAAATCGAAATCGTCCTCTCAAAATAGATACACGCAATCACGACCAAAAACAGTAACGACGCATCTCGACTTGCAGGATTCGGCACAGACCACCTGCCTGGCGTCGACGCGCTGGCAGCGACCTTTCCTTTCACAACATAATTTCGGATTATAGAGACACTTTTTGCGGGATGAGATGAGTTCATCACCCGCCGGCGCATCATTATGGGTGCGATTTAGCGACATTGTTTACAGGGCGGCATTTTGGGACAAGACTTTGGTCATTATTTATTAGAAGGGAAAGCTCGATTGTATCGGAGACCAGCAATGGTCGTCCACGAGCCGGCGTTTGTTCAAGAACAGAATACCCCAGTAGTTATTAGTTTCCTTGCTACATTGTATGTTAGATTAGGGTGCCCGAGCACAAATTCATGACTTGGATGATTTCTCAAACACACGATCCCACAAAAGAAGTTTGTTTTGCCATGTGCGTTGTGAGGAGTGCATTAGCTGGTATTGAGTCAGAGCAAGACTGCAGCGGTGAGTTTGATGCTTGTCGGGACCCAGGATAGAGACCGCATTACCCGGATGCCGCAAAACAGGTGTAATGGTATGCATTGCCGATGTGGTCCCTTGTATGTTACGGATGCTTCCTTTTTGCTTCTACACGTGCTTGGATCGGTGTGCCTCATGCACGTGGTGGAGCAACGGGCATCGCGAGTCAGTGACGGGCCAAGACGTGGATTAGGACGCCTTGCATTCCGGCTTTTACCATGAAACGATACATCACGAGGTCATGTTCGGCATATGGATCACTGCGTGGTGACGAATGTCCCATGTACCGCTTGTGGTTGTTGGTATCGAAGGATGGCGACGGATGCTTGCCGAAGCCGAGGCAGTCTAGTCATGTTGCAGCTGGTATGTAATCAGCACGACAGCCGTTTGCGCAGGCGTTGTCGTGATTGCAGGGCCAAAACGCGAGAGCGAGGAAGAAGTGAGCAGGACATGTTGTTCATATTGACTGTGAATGCACCCCATACTACATACTTAGCAGAGTAAAAGTCCGCCCACATGGCGAGCATGACGTGCAGCAGCAGCACCCACACTCCGCCCACGCCTATCTTACGCTGTAGAGATAAGGCCCGTAGCCGACCTGCTAGCCATCCACGAGCGGGCGAGCAGCGACTTTCGGCTGCGTTGGGGATCATGGAAGACATGCTCCTCGTGCAATCGCATCCCACAGCCCTATCTACGTCGCCTGTTGCGGTTGCTGACGCCTTAATTCAGAGTGCGGGGGGAGTAAGAAGATTGTCGGCCACCCGTCCTGAGCTCTTCAGAGCTGCTTCGGAGAATAGACGCCTTACGTGCGCGAGCTTCACTAGCCCGAACCCTGCCCGACTTTCTTGCCATGCGCCCTGATGAGCGGCCTCAAGCGCTCTTTGGACGAGTCGTCTCATGACGGGGACAAAGCCTCGCCTTCGGACTCGTCCGTGTCGACCGCGAAGCCTACATCGCCCGCCGCGCCCTCGTCGTCGAGCTCCTTCCGCAACGTGAGCGCCTGCAACCGCTGCCGACTGCGCAAGAACCGATGCGACCAGCGCCTGCCCTCGTGCGCCTCCTGCGACAAGGCCGGCGTTAAGTGTGTGGGCTACGATCCCATCACCAAGCGTGAGATTCCGCGCAGGTATGAAGTTTGGAGGGGAGCTATCGCGAGTCGCCTCGGCACAGGACTGACCAGTGCAACAGCTATGTCTTCTACTGCGAAACCCGAATCGCATACCTCGAAAACCTCCTGCGGGAGAATTCCATCCCCTTCCAGGACGCCGAAGACTTCAATCCAGCCTTTGTGTCCAATGGCGGCTCCGTCACACCACGACCCATATCCGCCGCACCGCCGCCTCGCAATGGCAACATCAACCCCACCGCCGCCCAGGCCAAGGAGGAGAGCGACAAGTACGATCGCGAGAAGCTTACCAAGCTCGTGTCAAACATTGGCATGGTCTCGGTGCAAGGCGCCAGTGACCCGAGATATCTGGGCTCAACATCTGGCATATCCTTTGCACGCGTAGTGTTTGCTGCCGTCAAGAGCTCTGTATCCGGCTCTTCTTCTGAGCGCGGGAGCAATCGGGGAGCCAAAGCGGCGACCAATGTCGTGGACAGCGGCACCTCGATGCGCGACTCCTTCTTTGGACTCCAGACCAAACCCACCATAAGGCAGGCGCCCTTCCCGGACCGGGAGCTTGGTTCGCGCCTTGTTGAGCTGTACTTTGAGCACGCAAACCCACAAATCCCAATCTTGCATCGGGGCGAGTTCATGGTAATGTTTGAGCGTGTGTACGCTTCGGGTGAACGGCATCGTACTTCACGAGAGTCGTACATGCTCAACATTGTGTTTGCCATAGGCGCTGGCATCATCTTGGGCAGCTCCGACTCTGAGGGCTCGCCGACGTCGGATCATGGCCGCTCACCAACAAAGTCACGGTCATCACCACCCAGCAGCAAGAAGCGGCGACTTGCAGGCCACCAGCATCAGCCCGAGGAGTACCATGCGTCCGCAATCGTGCATCTGGAGAACTTCCTGGGTTCCTCACCCGCTGCGGACCGTCCCGACGGCTTCGGCGGCGGCCTTGAAGAACTACAAGCTGTGCTACTGCTCGCAGGGTTTGCTCTGCTGAGACCCGTCGCCCCTGGCTTGTGGTACATTGTCGGTGTTGCCGTCCGTCTTGGAGTGGACCTAGGGTTGCATTACGAGGACGGTGTGGGTATCGACGGGGCGGGTGCGGAAGACCAAACCGCCGGAACCACGTTCTTCAAGTCCGAAGGCAACGGGAATACGACAGCTGCCAGCGGTGGGAACCCTTCCAAAATAGACGCCAAGGAAAGAGGTCGCAGACAGTGGGTCAGGGACCTGCGGAGACGCCTGTGGTGGTGTGTCTACTCGCTGGACCGGCTAGTAAGCACGTGTGTTGGCAGACCTTTTGTAAGTACAGTCTCCATTCTCGTATGGTGCTACCGATCATGTTGGTGACGATCCCGCATGTATGCTACGGCAATTTTGCCAAGAGCTCAATCGTGATATAGAATACTCGGAAAGACTAACAGGCAAATAGGGTATCACAGACCAGATTGTGACTACCGAGTTTCCTTCGCTTCTCGATGATCGCTATATCACCAAAGAAGGATTCCTGGAACCGCCAGTGCACCAGGAAAAGCCCACGTACAAGATTGTAGCCCATCACTACTTCCGGCTGAGACTACTGCAGTCTGAAATTCTGCAAGTCCTACAGCACCGGCAGGCACAGCAGGCAAGAGCAAGCGGTGCAAACCGAAGCAATGAGTTTATGCACACAAAATTGCCTTCACCCTTCCTGATCAATTTTGAGTCTTTCCGCGCATGGCGCGTGGACATCGACAGGCGATTACTGGAATGGAAAGACTCGGCGCCAACACAGATGGACGCTGGTGTGCAGTTTTCACCGCTGTTCCTAGAGCTCAATTATTGGCAAGCATTGATCATGCTGTACCGGCAGAGTCTGGTCGTCCCCTCTGGTCTGCAAGAAGAACTGGGCAACACTGGCTCCGATATGGGAAGCCCCTCAATGAGTAATCTTGAGGAACGTGAAGACGAAGACCTGGTTTTCCTCAAGGTAGCCGAAGCTGGCCAGAAGGTTCTGAAGCTGTACCGACAACTGCATCGCGTGCACCTTGTCAACTACACCTTCCTCGCAACCCATCACCTTTTCATGGCTGGTAAGTTAAATCTTCACCGGAACTCAACAGCGCTAACATGCGCAGGCATCTCATTCCTCTATGCAGTGTGGCATAGCGTCCACGTACGCAGTTTATTGGTATGTATATTCGACCCTGTTGTATAACCGTGGCTTCACGTAACTGGTGTAATATGAAAATCTAACTAATGCAGTCCCTTGACGACGTCGACTTTACCGTCCTTGCCGCAACATCCGTACTGGGTGACCTCGTCGACAAGTGTCCGCCAGCAGAAGCATGCCGCGACGCATTCGATCGGATGAGTAAAGCCACCATTCAGATGTGCATGTCCACGACAGGCTTTGGACCTCAGGCTCTGCGGTCACTCCCGCAAGCACAGCAGTACCCAACACAGACTTCACCGACCACTGCATACAGATCTGCAGCCGATACCGATGCCAGGTCAGATACTGAAATGCAAGGTTATGGAGCAAGGAATACAGGCGGCTTCTTTAGCCACCAACAGCAGCAGCAGCAGCAACAGCGTCGACCAGTGCCACGCTTCGACATGAACCTCAAGGATCTTTTCTCAGATGACGAGACAGACAAACGGTCTTTCAGCCGCGTGAGCAACCAGGTCAACGCCATGCGGCCCCCTCCTGCACCAATGAAAACCGAACAACAAATGCAGCCCTTCACAGCCGACTTGAAAATTTCCCCACAACTCCGCAGTACCCACCAACAACAGAACAGCTTCTTCGCTGCAAGTCCAAATATGACTAGCCCGAACCAACAAAACGCCTTCTCCACCACACCACCTGCCAACCCACCCATGCCCTCACCATACCAGATTAGCAACCAGGTGCCTTACAACAGCTTTGCGCAGAATGTCACGTCCAGTTATCCCGATCTAGGTTTCTCAGACTTGGATTTCTTGGATAGCTTCCCCGTGCAGGGTGCAAGTAGCGGGACAGATGCAGGCAGCGGTGGAGTACAAGACATAGGGATTGGGTTCGGAATGGGCTTTGGTGATGGGACACATGATTGGAGTGATGTAAGTTGCTGTCTCAACATATGAGAGACAATATGCTAACGAAACTTTCTAGGGTAATGGATTGGACCTTTTCGACGGATTCTTCTTTGGACCTGGAGGTACTGGCGGTACGGGTATGTGAAAGCAGGTGTCACAGCCACAGACACCGTTCTTGGTATATGGTTGCGACGATTGATGAACATGGAGAGAAAACGCCGCCAGCATGTGTACGATGTATCTGACTTGATGGCATCGAGTAAAAGGATACCAGGTAGCTGCCTTTGCCACTTTGCGGCGCAGCCGGAAGTGTGGGGGCAGTGTCGTGGGGTATGATAGGGCGCCCTACCTAAGCGGGAGACGGCGGTCTCCGATGGATACCTAGTCTTTATCAAAAGACATCGACGGATCTCTGTATATTGTATGATAGACGTCTTGTGCTCGAGAAGAGCATATTCTGTGAGCGATTCCAATGCAGTCGTTACCTATGCTCAAATTCAAGGTTCTAGTCACAGGTTTGTGAGGTGTGAGTCTGCGATTGTATTGATACGATTACTTCTTCCTGTATTCTCCATTGGAATCAATACTAATCGCACACTCATCTCAACGAAAGGCTTTATCCATACCTTCTCCAATGCATGAGAGAGCGAGATTTCCTTCCCCTCTTCTGCTCACGCCCAATTCAACATCCACCCAACCACACGGACAGACGATTCAATACACAATATGACTTCCACTCGATCCAGAACTACTATTCACGTAATCGTCCGCGAATATAATTACAATGCTGCTTGCAGCCTCACCTGACCGGAGATGCGCGGGTATCAAAGAAACTCTATCCATAGGGCTTTGTTCTCTCCAGGCTACCCTTGTCCTGCGCCCAAAC
>Ga0058698_10001274_pt1 | contig 11646 bp, 8 predicted proteins | sample AgamicAsSfe_FD_67288 | JGI IMG/M metagenome (GOLD analysis project Ga0058698, IMG submission 67288) | Agave microbial communities from Guanajuato, Mexico - As.Sf.e | ecosystem: Host-associated > Plants > Phyllosphere > Phylloplane/Leaf | place: Guanajuato, Mexico | collected 2012-05-30
CCTGGCGCTATGGAGTATAAGCTTAATGCTCACAGCAGCGTTAAAGAAGCTGGGACATACTTCCAGCTCTCAAAGCTACAAAAGCAGGCTTGTCGGTCTTTCTGCCGGCGTTCGGGTACAGCGTGTCAATGAACTCCTGATCATCGAAATGAACCTCATTAGGGCCTATCCGCACAATAGGTCCTAGAAATGGACTTTAGCCTTGCGACTGAAGCGTCAAAATGGAGGTTGTAATACCATATCTGCTATGCATGTCGTTGATGACGCGGAAGAATTGTCCATCTTTGACGACTTCATAGTATGTCTCGTACCATCCTGTCAGAGCTGCTTCCCACATCAGCTGTGCGAAATCTTGAAACATGCGATGTGGACGTACCTGCGAGTCTGTCGCCAGGAATAGATGCTAGAGGGGACAGATAAACTAGCAATGCACGTTAGTCTATAGGATTTGGCGTAGGGCCTCGGATACCTACTTCGGTAGATCGCCAAACCGATGCCGAACAACATGCTTGCTAAGATTGCATGGTACAGAAGACTGTTGATTGTCGTTGATTCTACCAAGGCATAAAGCTTGGTCAACCAATCAAAATTAGTCTTCGAGTGCATGTTTGCGATTTTGGTCAACAACAGTAAAACTTGCGAGGGGGAGAGGGAGAGAAGTTTTTGCGGGAGCTTAACGTGATTATCGTCCAACTAGGGTTGTGGAGTGAATGAGCTATGACACGGTAATCAGGATAAGATTAGCTCAAATCAGAGGCTCTAGGCGAACACCGTTGGGCACCAAGTAAACTCGCTTACATGCCACACTCAGTATGCTCACTAAACCCAATTCGCATTCATTTCAAAGCTGACGAACGGTGAGGAAACATCACGTGTCCGCCTGCAGTGGTCAGCGATTGGGTGCTTACCTCTGGTCATACGTTCGAAACGCTTATTCTGCTTAGGCCCTACCTTCTACATACAATTGGGTAGCTTCTATGAAGGGGGCACGCAGCAGTATAGGACGTTAAATTCTAGCAAGGTATAAGCTTGAAATTGGCTAGATAATTGCACACCATCAAATGTCGTTGCTTTGAACATTACCAGGACAGGATAATATCATACATGCGGTGGGCCCAAGAAAAACTTTAGACTTCTACGAATCTATGCAGAGGATACTATTGAAGACATTTTGCACGATACATGATGAATCATAGGCCTTTACGCTTGCTTGCTTGATCTTGCTGATACAACACAGGACTACCGCAGCCGAGTCTATTTCGTGCCCTCAAATGTGCCCTTGATTACTGTGCCATAGAATTCAAGCATTGTAGCGACAGTCTCTTCATATCCTGCCCCAGCCAGGACACCAAGATGTCCCTTGCCTTCTACAATGTGAAGCCTTTTCCTACATTGCAAACTATCAAATGCAGCTTTCTGATCTTCTGGAAGAGACATATTGTCCAAGGCTGGCGTGACCATCATGACAGGCGTTTCGTCTAAGAGCTCTTCCATGAGATCCTTAGGCCTGAATAGTGCCAGCTTAAGGAAGGTTTGCATCGTGATCTTGTCTCGAAAGCTGGGGTGCCCTCTTTCTGATGCCATCTCCATTAATGCTTTCGCTTCTAGACCTCCTGGTCCACCAGATCCGGCGTATCCAGCAGGATTCTCACCGTTGACGTCGAACGGCTGCAGTGTAAAGGGTGGGTTACCGCGTAACTGTGACTGGCGATCTTTGCTAACACCACTGAATACGGATCGCCGCTTGTCCGGTCGGATGAACTTAAAGATAGGTGCTACCATGATAACGCCAGCAACACGTCTGTCAATTGCTGCTGCGCAACCCGAGATACTGGCTCCAAGTGATATGCCCCAGAGCAAGACTTTGTTAGGATCGACGGTCGGAAGCGTCATGGCAAAGGTAACGACATCTAGACGCCAAGTGAATTGCGATTAGTACTTCGAATTATTGCCTGAGAACAAGCATTCTTACCTGACAAATCCTCCACGTACCTCCAAGGATCAGGCTGGTTCCGGGGGAGACCCCCACTACCTCCGATACTTCGAGCATCGTAGAGGAGAACATTATACCCAGCGTTTTGGAAATTGTCTCCTGTCTCTTCCAAACTCATTTCCTTGACACAGTTGAGCTATGGTGGCGAATTACAACGTTAGTGTGCTGAAGTTGTCAACAAAAACACTATACACAGTAGACTACTTACTCCGGTGGACATGACGATTACTGGCGCTGGTCCGTCGACTTCCCAGAGCCATGCTTCCAGCTTCGTACCGTCGATGGTCTTGAACGTTATTGTACGATGAGGCTCAAGCGACGTCATGGCGCAACCAGGTATGTTTCAACGGAAATCAGAGGCGTGGAACTAAAGAATGCAGACACACCGAGTCAATAGCCTGAAAGATCGATGCAAGCTGCTTTTCCTGTTCCAGCAATCTTAACAACCCTAGGTAAGCTAGGGTCTTGCAGCTATGGATTACGCTCAACGTCAGCTTATATTACTGCGTAAGCAACACTACGTCAGCTTCAAATTCAGACTACCTAGTCAGCGCGGAGCCACTTAATAATCTCCACTGAATGAATTAAGATGCAAGACAGGAATCATTGGCAACATCGAGATGTACCTTTCCATGGTTTTTTTCTTGGAGTTTTGTTCTGAGCCTTCTAACCGATTTCATCGTTCTCTCAACTAGACCGATTGAACCATCTATCGCCTCATACCAAAGCTTTTACGCCATGGCAAGCAACAACAAGAGTAGACCAGAGCCAATAGCCATTATCGGCTTTGCTTGCAGGTTACCTGGAGGCAATCAGAACCCACAACAGCTATGGGATTTCTTGGTACAGCTCATGTCCATATGAATGTTTTCGCTGTGCTTTCATTGACTAGTGTTTTTAATAGGAGCAAGGCCATGTCGCCAACAACACTGTACCAGAATCACGATTCAATATCAAGAGCCATTATGATGGTTCTATGAAACCAAAGACTATGCGTCAGCCAGGTGGCATGTTCCTACAAGACTCTGATCTAGCAGACTTTGACGCAGGATTTTTTGAGGTCGGGTCTCAAGAAGCCACGGCTATGGATCCCAATCAAAGGTATATGCTCGAAGTGGTATACGAAAGTATGGAGAATGCTGGAATTACGATCGAAAGCGTGGACAACAAGCCCGTCGGCTGCTACGTCGGCTCCTTCTCCTCCGACTATGCAGATATGGCCAATCGTGACCCTGAAGATCGACCGCTAGGAGTTTCGCTCGGTGTCGCTCGAACAGTCCTGGCCAATCGGTTGAGTCACTTCTTGAACATCAAAGGCCCCAGCGTCACGCTCGATACCGCATGCTCCGGCAGTTTAGTTGGTCTAGATCTCGCGAGCAAGGCCTTGCGCTCGGGGAATATTGATATGGCCATCGTTGCCACGTCTAACCTCTATATGAGCCCCGAGCATGTTATCGATGTGGGAAGCCAGAAGGGAGCACACTCCACATCAGCGCTATGTCATACCTTCGATGCCAAGGCGGATGGTTATTGCAAGGCAGAGGCCGTGGCTGCAGTCATTGTTAAGCGCCTGTCTGACGCAGTTCGAGATCGAGATCCGATCCGATCCGTCGTCCTCGGGACAGCACAGAATCACAACGGAAGGACACCAGGTATTGCCAGCCCGAACTCACAAGCTCAGGCTCTCGCCATTCGAGCAGCTTACGAAGATGCCGGCATATCGGACTTTAACCAGACAGCATTTTTAGAATGTCATGGTACTGGTACACAGGCAGGTGACGCTAACGAAGTGGATGGCGCTGCGTCTGTTTTTTCACCGACGAGGTCCTCACAAAGTCCCCTCATTATTGGATCTATCAAGAGTAATGTAGGGCACTCTGAGCCTTCTGCAGGTCTTTCTGGTCTTATGAAGGCGGTTATGGCTATTGAGAAGGGCATTATTCCAGGGAATCCCACATTTGTCGACCCAAGCCCGAAGATCGATTTTGCCGGTCACAAAGTCAAAGCCACACGTAGTCTTATCCCTTGGCCAGAGAATGCTCTCAAGCGAGCAAGTATCAACTCTTTTGGGATTGGTGGCTCCAATGCCCATGCTGTCATCGAAGCAGCCCAGGCTGGTGATTGTAAAAATCATGTATCGTCATACACCGAAGGCATGTCCTTCAGTGAAGAAGAGGAAAGCGATCGACCATACAGTTTGGTATTGTCGGCAAACGATAATACAAGTCTCCAAGCCAACATACGCGCCCTCTGTACCCACCTCATGAACCCGCGTGTCAAGGTCGATCTGGCAGAGCTAGCATACACTCTATCCGAGCGACGAACACGACTCTTCCACCGAGCCTTCGTGACCACGCGAAGTACAGATATCAACGAGAATCTTTTCACTACGACTAAGAAGCTATCTGCAGCCCCTAAGGTCGCTTTTGTCTTCACAGGTCAGGGTGCCCAGTGGCCGGAAATGGGTAAGGAACTGCTAGAGACCTTTTCCTGGACCCGAAAGATCTTGGAAGAGCTAGACGAAGTGCTACAAAGCCAACCTAATCCACCTCAGTGGTCGCTAATCTCGGAACTGACCGAGAATCGCTCATCCAAGCATATGCGCCAGCCTGAAATCTCACAGCCCCTGGTCACTGCTCTGCAGCTGTGTATGATGGCTGTGCTGGAGTCATGGAGCATCAAGCCGAGTTCAGTAGTTGGCCATTCATCAGGCGAGTGTGCCGCAGCTTATGCTGCTGGATGGCTGACTCGCGCTGGCGCCATCAAGGCAGCTTTCTACCGTGGGCAGGCTGCCAAGAACTGTCGTGTCCAAAGCAGTGACGATGAATTTGGCATGCTTGCTATTGGTATCGGTGCTGATGCTGTCGAGCCATACTTACAGAAGTATGCTGGCGATGCTTCCATCGCCTGTTTCAACAGTCCCAATAGCTTGACCATTTCGGGCAGGAGACCAACTCTGAACGCCCTTTCCGAGGATCTCAAAGCCGATGGACATTTTGCTAGAGCACTTTTGGTCGACCTGGCATACCACTCCAACTTCATGAACGACATAGGTGAAGAGTATTTGAAGTTGCTGGACAATGACGCAAATTTTGAGTTGTTGGATGGGTCCTCCTCCGGCGTCAGGATGTACTCATCTGTCACGACAAAGGTGCAGGATCAATCCACTACTGCATCCTACTGGAAAAGCAATATGGTCTCTCCTGTTCGATTCGACAGTGCACTTGCAGCATTAGTGGCGACAGAGTCTCCAAACATCCTGGTGGAACTCGGGCCTGCCGGGGCACTAGCTGGACCAGTCTCCCAGATACTTAAATCACTATCAAAGGGAACAGGCGTCTCTTATTGTGCCGCCTGGGCTCGTGGAACCAATGCAAGTAGAGCACTGGTTGACGTCGCTGGTCACCTCTTCGCTATGGGAGCTCCAATTGATATGGCTGTCGTCAACGGATACAACGATACCCTCAGGACCATCATTGACTTGCCAAACTATTCGTGGAATCACAGTGTGAAGTACTGGCATGAGAGTGCTTCTAGCAAGGATTGGAGATTCAGGAAGTTCCCCGTCCATGATTTGCTGGGCAGCAAAGTCCTAGGAAATTCATGGCACACTCCTGTTTGGCGTAACCGCCTCAATCCAACCAATGTCCCATGGATCTTGGATCATCAAATGGGTGGCTCAGCGATTATGCCAGCCGCTGGCTTTATAACACTCGGACTTGAAGCGCTATATCAGAAGCGCGTTGCGACCAGCAAAGACGGGACAATCCCTAACATCAACGATCTATGCTGGCGCTTCCGCAATGTCCGTTTCGATCGTGCATTGGTTCTTGAGCAAGGCAAGGACGCAATGCTGATGCTCACTCTCAACCAGGTTCGCGGCGGCGGCGATTGGCACGAGTTCCACGTTTCTACCACTACCGACGCGGGCGTCATCGAGCATTGCTCTGGTCTTGTTCGTGTTCAAGATGAAGCTGAGGAGCAGGTAGGGGACATCACACCGTTACGAAATGCTCATCCAGCCCGAGGCTGGTACAAAGTCAAACGTGACACTGGCATGGAGTTCGGCCCCGCTTTCCAGAAACTGCTCAAAGTAGAAGCCACGGCGGGTGTTCGGGCTTGTCGCACACTGCTGTCTCTCTCTGCACCCGATGGCCCTTTTGCCCCTCAGTCGTATTACCCGATCCACCCAGCTGCGCTAGATGGATGTCTCCAGTCGCCTATCCCTGCGAATGCCGTCGGTGAGCGTATCAATGTCAGAGACGTCATGATTCCAGTTCTCATCGACGAAATCATCATCAACCCAGTACGATCTGATCTGAATGAGGGAATCTCCAACGCAGAGTCGGTCTACTCTGGTCGCGGTCGTTCCGACCAAGACAAGAGCTGGGTAGCCAATACATCCGTCTACGACAGCGAGACAGGCAAGCTGGCCGTGCGCATGACGGGGGTCAACTATGTCAAGCTCGATGTCCCACCAAGACCTGATCCACACACCTTGGATCTTGTCCAGTGGGAACCCGACGTCTCCCTGCTTACCCAAGATCAGATGCTCTGTCTACCAAGCGGAGGATCTGGCGATCGAGTGCAGCGACTTATTGACCTCGTGGCATTCAGGAAGCCAGCATTGGCTGTTCTGGAAGTTAGCCTTGATGACACGGACGAAACCTCCCTGTGGCTCGATCACAGGGGCAATGCTGAGATTCGGTCTGGGTATAGTCGTTATGAGTTCGGAGCTGCGCATAGTAAGCATTTGATCGCCATGCAAGGCAAGCATGAAACCCAGGCGCGTTCATCCTTCCTTGTTGCAAAACCAGAGAGCGAGGGCTTGGGCCTCCAGAAGGAAGCACTTTATGACCTGGTCATCTTCAGATCGGCTCCCAATCAGCAAGCTGTGTCAATCAGTGTCCTTATTCCACGGTTGAAACCTTTACTCAATAACCATGCATTTGTACTTGCTGTGGGAGGCTCCGTACACGAAGAAAGGACTGGTACTGAAAGATCAAATGAATCTAACATCTCCGCTGGTGAAGAGAGTTCGAGTCAATCTGATACACCTGACAGCATCTCAGAGGGTTTCTCTGAAGTATCAGACACCAACGCGACAAGCGATTCAATGGACTCCGCAACCTGGGGTAAGGTGGCTGCAAAGTCGACAACGGAAGGGACGAGGAACCCTACGAGGACCGAACTCTCTAGGTCAATCCTTGAAATCCCGAGAGATACATTTGACGCACATTCATCTTTTATACATCAGTATTACGGGGAGGAGACTACTCAATCAACAAGGAAGAATTTGGTCATCGCTTCCCTTTGCGACAATTCCAATGTTCAACTTGGCCCTTCGCTCAGACGACGACTCAAGAAATCAGGTTGGAGTCTGTCATACCAATCGGCTCCCTTCTCTAAACCGACTAAGAATGATGTCGTCGTTATCCTAGAAGAGTTGTCCCAGCCCATTCTCCGGAATGTCACCGAACAGCAATGGAATTCCATCAAACTTCTTACTACCTCTGGTCAACCTCTTCTCTGGGTCACAAAAGGTACCCAAGTCGCCGCTACCAATCCTGATACCGCTCTAGTCTACGGTCTTTTCCGTGTTGCAGGCCGTGAGGATGATAGTATGAACCTTACCATCCTAGACGTCCAATCCAACACAAGCCCAGCTACTGAATATGCCATCGATCAGGTCCTCAAGAAGTTGGCCACAGGCGGTCCTAAGGAAACACAATACCTCGAACTCGACGGCATCTTGCACATTCAGCGTGCACTGCCCGACGAATCGATCAACACCTTCAAACGTGCCGAGACAGAGGGACTCAATCCTATCCTCAAATCTCTCCATAGCAACGAAGCACAGGTGCAACTCCGTGCAGAACGTCTTGGGACGTTTGATGGCTTGATTTGGTGTGAAACCGCGGTCGGTGAAGTCCCCGTCAAGACCGACTCTCTTGAAGTCCAAGTTGAAGCTTGCGGTGTAAACTTCAAAGACGTCGCCATTACCATGGGTATCGTCCCGGACGATGAGTATACGATTGGCCTTGAGTGTGCAGGTATAGTCACAAGACTGGGTCCTGGAGTTAGCAAGTTCAAGATCGGTGATCGCGTTTGTATGCTCTGGAGGGGTACGTACGCAAACCGCGTGCAGGTTCATCAGGATCGTTGCCATGTGATTCCTGACTGGATGAGCTTTGAGCAGGGTGCTACGCTACCTTCCGTATATCTATGTTCATTGTACTCGCTGTACCATTTAGCGGGTTTGAAGGAAGGACAATCTGTCTTGATTCATTCGGCTACTGGTGGTGTTGGTATTGCTTGTCTTGAGTTGGCTAAGCACAAGAAAGCAGAGGTATGCTGATACCAATAAGTCCTCACCAAAAATCAAGACACTAACGCCGGACAGATATACGTTACAGTGGGCACGGAAGAGAAAAGACAATTCCTCGAAACACACTACGGTATCCCAAGAAGCCGCATGTTTTCCTCCCGCAACGCTAAATTTGCCGCGGAGATTATGCGGGAAACGAACGGCCGTGGTGTTGATACGATCATCAACTCTTTAGTTGGTGAGCTGCTGGATGCCTCTTGGAGGATTGTCGCTGATGGTGGAACTATGGTTGAGATTGGCAAGAAAGATATCGTGGATCGTAATGCCTTATCGATGGAACCGTTCGACCGCAATTGCTCTTTCCGAGCTATCGACTTCTCTTATACTAAGCACGTCAATGAAGCTTTGGTCTCGAGGTATGTCCACATCGATTACGAATAAGACTAGGATACTGACGTTCGGCATAGACTTTTCGTGGAACTGTTCGAGCTTATCAACAACGGACATATCAAGCCTATCCATCCGATCACACCATTCGGCTTCCATGACGTTCCCGCTGCCCTGTCTCACATCCGTGCTGGTCGTCATATGGGCAAGATTGTCATCACACGGCGACCAGGCGAGGATGTTCAGGTGCCTATCAGACCTGCAGTACAACCTCTGAAGCTTGACCCAGATGTCTCCTACCTCATCATTGGTGGTCTGAAGGGAGCGTGTGGCACGCTTGCTATTCACATGGCCCAGCATGGTGCTCGACATATTGTTGTTGGTAATCGTAGTGGTATCAGCGATGAGGCTTCGGCGAACATTGTCGAAGGCTGTGCTACCTTTGGCTGCACAGTTGTTGAAGCTCGAGGTGACGTTGGTGATTCTGATTGGGTGCAGAACCTGGTGAAGACGACCAAGCCTCGCCTTGCTGGTGTGATCCAAGGCGCAATGGTTATCAGGGTAAGTTGCCTTCAGACCGGCACGTATCTTAGGAATGTCTGGACCTCACTCACATTGCACTATAGGACACACCATATGAGTTGATGACTGTGGAAGACTTCCGAACTTCACTCCACGCTAAAGTCACAGGAACCTGGAACCTGCACAATGCGACCACGCAGCTCCTCAAGCAACCTTTGGACTTCTTTACTATGCTCTCTAGCTTGTCAGGATTCATTGGCAAAGAAGGCCAAGCCAATTATGCAGCCGCTAACAGCTTCCTCGACTCCTTTGCAAGCTACCGCCAACGCCAAGGTCTATGCGCCAATACAATCGACATCGGCGCCATTGAGGACGTAGGCTATGTTGCTGAAGATTCCAACGGTCTGGAAAACAAGATCAACTGGACGCAATGGATCGCAATCAACGAATCCACTCTTCGTCGGCTCCTTACCTACTCTATTCTCCAACAAGACCGTGTATCGCCAATCAACAAACGATCAACCACTCAACTTATCGCTGGCATTGCTTACCCTTTCCCAAATGACGGCTCAAACACAACCCGTGAACCACGCTTCAGTCACCTCTGCGCTGCTCGTGGTGGAGGCAAAGCCTCTACCTCAAGCGATGAAGGTGATCCTATTGGCCTTGCAATCCGTGCTCTACATACATTGCAAAAGGCTGGCGAAGATGAGGCTACTCTGATCAAGGCTGTTACAGATATCTTGGCCTCGCAATTCGCAAAGATTTTGGGTTTGAGTGGCGAAGTTGAGCCGGGTAAGGCGCTTATGGCCTATGGACTCGACTCGCTTTCTGCTGTTGAACTGAGGAATTGGGTTAGACAGAAACTGTCTGTTGAGCTGTCTACGCTGAATATCATCAATGCTACAAGTCTGATTGAACTAAGCGAAAGGGTTGTTGGAAAGCTACCAGCGGTAGAGTAGAGGATAGTCGAGAAAGAGAGTAGCTAGAATGGAATGCAAAATATACTATATCAGTCTGCGTTCCCAGACTAAACTCTTGGTATTAGAAAGAAGATGTGTAGATACTAGATTTCTCTTTAAAGTCACATTTAGGCATACCCTAAGGGGCAGTGTATATATTGTAGTGTGATAAAGAGGCTACGTGAGAGAAGGCATAAGAAACCGAAGCGCTTTCGGGGTTAGAGAGCATCTCTCTTTTCTTCTCTTCTAGCAGCGATAGTCATCTTGTGACTTTTCTCTAGGACTTCAGCATCAGAACGTGCTCTACTCCTGAACCCCATCGCTCTTTGAGCAGCAGGGTAAACGTTAGCCATTTGAAGTACTCTTCCAGGTTATCAGGTTCTGGCTTTTCCGGCGGTCGACCAGGGGTCGCTAAGAGTCGTTTCTTCTCAGCAGCTCGCAAAGCTTCTTGTTCAGTCTCGGACACTTGCAACCAAAATGCTTGACATATGTGGCATCCTTGCGCTGCAGACATCTTAAGGGTTTCCAGCGTTCGATGGTGTGCGCACATCATGGCGAGACCATCGTCTCCATGTTCTTTCGCGATAAGATTTGCTCGGTATGTCAAAACACCAACGCAAATATTGCATAACATGTTTGCACTTTTGTGGTGGATGGAAGAGGAAGATCAAGGTGGGCGACAGCTGTGACACTTGCCAAGTCATGTGGCTACGACGTGCAGGAGGGGAAGAACCAGGATAAGCGAGGTTGATGCTCTACACGAAGTGATTTGGTGTTCTTCATCCGTCAGCACACGCAGATAGAAGCAGACCAATTTCATCATACAACTTACGCATACTGCCTGACTCTCTAGGTTATGCTGTCGCGCAACCAACTGGGAGTTCATCTCGCTTTATTTTGTACTCCAAAGCCAGCGCCGTGTCTTCTACCAAGCGCAGCCAGCTCTTCCTCCATTACTTGTCTTGTTATGCCTGAACGCGATCTTCAACCACGGCGTCTTTGATAATTCCAGCATCTACCAACTTGAAAATGAGAGATTTCCCGCGCTGATCCGTGCCAAAGAAGCTCTGCGCTCTTGCAACATTTGACAGCAAGTCCTTCTCTCCCGTCAAAGTCTTGTCTTATATCTTCATGCAGTGCAAGCGTGTATGCGTAGTGTAATCATGTCCGTTGTGCTGCAGCTGTGCGTCTTGCGCTGCAGATCGCCGAGCGGGTCCAAGAGATGCGTGTCGAGTTCAATCACAGCAATGTAATGGTCCTTACCTAACAGAACATCAAACTCGCAGACAAAGCAGAAGATACTGCCGCAGTTGCTTGACAATACCTGTGTGCATCCATTGGAGAGTTGGCTGCTGCTGCTCGTTGTCTTAGTATCCTGTTGCGGTGTCGGCGGACGGCTGTTGCACACCTGCTCTATCGCGTAGAAATCATCATATGCTGGCCCTTTCCTCGCT
>Ga0058698_10001275_pt1 | contig 11644 bp, 15 predicted proteins | sample AgamicAsSfe_FD_67288 | JGI IMG/M metagenome (GOLD analysis project Ga0058698, IMG submission 67288) | Agave microbial communities from Guanajuato, Mexico - As.Sf.e | ecosystem: Host-associated > Plants > Phyllosphere > Phylloplane/Leaf | place: Guanajuato, Mexico | collected 2012-05-30
ACCGTATCCGCAGCCTAACTCGCAGGCTCCGCCAACTTCCTCAGCAGCCGGTTCGAGTGGTCAGTACGGCGTTCTCTATCCTACGGCTGCTCCACAACAATCGCCATACAGCCAACCTCCGGCACCCAGTCCATACGGTGGACCATATGCTAACACGGGCGCGAGCCCGTATGGCCCTGGTCCGCCTCGTCCCTATGGAGCATATCCACCACAAAGCCAGCAGTCGAATGCTCCTTCGGCGTCGCAGCCACAGCCTTCAGCGTCGCCTTACGGCCCGCCTCCGTCTCAGACGCCTTCACAACCAGGGCCTCCTAACGACGCTTCGGCACCTCATCCGTCTGGACGTTACCCGATTGGAGTTCATCCGGACCTCATTCGCCAGCTCGAAGCGTACCGTCACGTTTACCTTGACAAGAGGCCAGGCCCTGAGGAGCAGAAGAAAGTGGACAATGCTATCAGAGCTTGCGTAGACAGAACCGTACCTGAATCGACATTGACGGACCAAGAAAGAAAGTTGCTTATATCCATCTGCGGCGTGGAGAGCATTAACAAACATGTCAAGAGGGCACCTGATGTCAAAGATGAAGATGAAGCGAGTACTGCGGCAGCGTTCGCCGCAGCAGGTGCAGCGGCAAACACGATGGCTCAGCAATACCAACCAGCACCACAGTCTGCAAATCCGACAGGCACCGCATCCCCAGCACCGACACGCGAGAACAGCGAACCGCAGAAGTTTACGCCAAACATGACTGGTGCATCACCAGCTCCTCCCATGGCACCTTCACATCGTCCGAGCGTCGAGCCCATCACGCCTGTGCCCGGTTCGCCAGCAGTTCAAAATGGCACCCCGCTGCGACGTCCAATGACCGAGTTGACCGCAGACAGCGCACCCGGCGCAGAAGAAGCCAAGAAGACGGAGAACAGTCAAGATGCATCGAAGAAAGCTGAGTAGCTTTTGTTCTTACGGCGCCTTTTCTATTCTTAATACGCTCGTTTTCAAAACTTCCTCGCCTGGCCTCTGCCTATGCGTGTCACTTGTTTCTCTCCCCTCTACTCGGCGTTCCAAGCCTGTTTGGAGCTAGCTAGCATTTGAGTTTGGCGTTTTAGGCGGAAGCATTTTGGCTTTGCCAACATTGATACCCTTGACAGCGTAGCTTGGTTGGGGGTTCTACCAAAAGTGAAATTTCGCGTAGGTTTTTACGTCGAATATGGGATATATGCGTTATGGTATACATGACTGTTTCGAGTAGATAGATGATAGCGACAAGCAGCGGTAGCATCGCATCGGCCATAAAAATGATATACAATTCTATAAACTTTGGGTGTCTGGTCATGATCGTGTAGTATGTGGTGTGTTGATACGGTACAGTGCTGCCTAGCCCGGCAACTTGTTTCCAATGTAGCAGAGAAAGCACCCTCTTTCAATCTCGACGCGCGTTCAAGAGCACAATTATTTAAGCATTTATGGATGCCTGATCTGATAAGCTGTTGCCTGATGGGGTACTTTTGCGGTCGGAAACATGGCGCACAGTACACAGCTGTAGCTGATGAAATAATGAAGCTTTATACGTAAAAAAAAAAGGCCAAACGGTAAAGAGTCTGGTATTGCCTGCGTATCTCGTAGGTAGAGTAGGTGCCTCGACACAAATCCAAAGCCCAAATGCTGCGATTATATATAGAAAAGAAGAAGCTTAAGCCCAAGATGCCGCTTCTGCTGATGTCGCCGTACGCCTGAAAACCCCGCCACTCGGATTCGCTATGCTCATTTGATAGCAATAGGTTGAGCTGGCACAGCCGCTTACATGGCCATCTCAGCCTGTAGCTTCCGCAACTCCTCCTCTTCGTCGTCCTCTTCAACCCGCTGTGGTGCCTTGGGGTTGGTACTTGGTGCCTGTGGTAGCTTCTGTGACGATGGGGCATCGTGGATGGGCACGTTGCCAGTGTTGAGCATTTGCTCGTCGAGCTTTTCTTGTTGTAGCTCTGCGAGTTCCTCGTCCAGTTCGTCTTCGTCGATGCCGTTGGAGGCGACGCCCGAGGTGATGGCTTCGCTAATCTCTTCGCCGATTGCGTGTTGCTCGCGGAGGTCCTCCCTGCCCACATGATTAGCAAACTATTCGGTGAGGCTTGTCTTGTGCAAAAAGCGTACATGACATTGTCGACCTTGTCGATGGTCAGGCCGGAGTGTATCTGCTTCATGGCGTTTCCTGCATTCTTCATGGCATCCAGCGTCTCCTTGTTGATATTGGCCGTCTCGATGGAGTAGATCTCCCTTTCTAGCGTCATGATCTGTGAACTGGTCTGCTCGAGTGAGTGCTCGAACTGCTTCTTTCGCCGTAACGCCGACTTGGCAGCTATGGCAGGCGTCAGCGACAACAGCAGAAAGCGAGATGCATGCGAACTTGCCTTGCTTGTTGGTAGAAACGTATTTTCGCGCCAGCGCATCTTGCTCATCCATCTGATTTTGCAGGTGCTTCTCCCGCTTGTTCAGCATCTCAAGTTGGCCTCGAAGCTGGAGGATGGCCTTCTTTGGCGCCTCCTTCTTCGCCTGGCCACCGCCAAACCAGCCCAGGCCCCAGCCGCTCATGTTGAAGTAGTTCTGGAGGTCTTCAGTTAGCAACCTTGGTTCGCTTGACGCTATCGCAAGCCGATGCAGCTGACTCGAAGCCTATCAGAGTGTGGGTTGGCGGGGCTGCGGGGGGCGGTGCGTAGTTCGCACGTACTTTGTAGGAATTCGGGGGGGTTTCCGAGTTATGGCAGGTGAGGAGAGTTCGCAGAGGTTCGTGTTGTTGGAGCGGCGGCGTTGGAGTGACTGAAGGGTGCCTGGCTGGTCATGAATCGGGCCTGGATGCACGAGGGTATGATGTCGTCCGCGCTAACCATGGCACGTGCATCTCGGCTCCGGTTTCCACCGTCTTGTGCGGCGCCTTCACCACCATGTCTGGTCCCGTTGCCTCGAATTTGGTGCTGCTGGGTGACCTGCCTGCATGCGCGCAGGGCAACAAAGTCCGCTTTCTGGGCTGGTGCACCGAGTCGTTCCCGATCACGTCGCAGAGACTGACTGTATCGCAGCATCGATGACTACGTCACTGAGACCGCAACACTGCGCCTTAAGCACAACTACCCGACATCCAGCCCGCCCGTCATCGCGAACCTCGATGTCCAACACGTACTGGAGCGCATCAAGCATCTCGACGTAGACATCGGCACATGGCTCAACGTCATCGGCTATGTCGAGCGCAGGAAGGAGCAGGGCGTCTTTGTACAGGCCGTCACTGTCTGGAATGCCGGCAATGTCGACCTCAAGGCGTATGAGAAGGCCGTTGAGGCGCGCAAGGCCGTTGCATAAACGTCGCCAGGCTCATGTATTATGCTCATGCACGCTCACCCAAGCAACGGTCATAGTATGATTGTGCAACACCAGTATCTAACACCAGATGTGAGGTTCTCGCTGCAGGACTTTGCCAAATTCAGGCTTGTTTGACAGATGGAGAATTCAATCATGAATATGGTGGGACACTACAAACAACGCAGTCTGAGATCAAATCACTATACTGCCCGAAAACAAACACTTGAAACGATTGATTCCACCGTCCTATCCTGCATGCTGACTGACTACTGATAGCCTTACGTGTTCATTTGGAAGCATGTTCCAAGGTGACCTCCAATGGCTTTTTATCCTACATCGCCGTTAGCATTTGTTACCGCAGGATCCGATCATACGATAGATCATACCCAAAGTAGATATGTGCACTGCTCTCCCCAATCCCACCTATCCAGATCATCCTTTAACCTGATATTGAAACTCCACAACAATCTCGCAAGTATCAGTCGCATCTCGTTATAAGCAACCTTGGCACCTATGCAACTATGTCTACCCACCATAAAAGGCGCAAACGCAGCCATGTTGTCATGTTCTGGCTTTGGATGTAGGAATCTCTCTGGTATAAAGGAGTTTGGGTTGCGGAAGTTGTACGGTTGTCTATAGGCGGAGTATTGATTGTAGGTCACGTAGGTCTATTCAGAAGAGTTTAGTTAGGATGAGGTAGTATGGGAGCATGAATCTCTTACGCCTTCAGGAACCCATTGGTCGCACACAGTATCTCCGCCTTTGGGAGCAATGCGAGGTACTCCGATGGCGTTGGGAGGGCCAAGTCGCATGCCCTCATTGATGACCGCGTTTAGATAAGGCAAGTTGCTTGTCGATGCTACCGTCATGTCGCTCTCATTCTGGAAATTATCCCTGATCTCTGCTGTGAGTCGATGCAAGACACCTCTGTGCTGCAACAACATTCTTACGATCGCAGTCAGAGCACTCGCTGTTGTTTCGCTCCCAGCAAACGCAATTACGAGTAAGTTGATTCCCCACTCAGCATCTGTGAAGTGATCCTTCTGATCACTATACTTCTTCGTCGGAGTTACCCAGTCCGGCCGCTCTACATTCAGTGCTATTCTCTTCTGAGCTTGTTCCATACTCAGCTTACGATGGTCCATACTCCTTTGCAAGATGCGTTTAGGGATGATGTGTCGGAGTAGTTTATCGATAGGAGGGTAATGGTTGATCGAGCCGATCAAGGCAAGCCCTTTGCCAAAGTCCTGGGCAATATCGACCCAGGGATGCGCTTTGCCGTTTGCAACACAATCCCAAGACTCGCCATAGGTGAAGTCTCCAGAGATATCAAAAGTCAGGTAGTTCAACCACTTCTCAAGATCGACAGCCTTTCTCTTTTTCACTTGTTCCATGAAGAGATCAACATAGCTTTCAATGACTGGTGCCTGTTCTTTCAAGCTTTTCTCTGAGAAGGAATTTGCAAAAGCACGTCTGTACCTCGTATGGTCTTCCTCATGCCAGTTCACGATTGAGTTAGGTTCGGTTGGTGACATCTTCTTGAATGAGGTACGGTTACGTTCGAAGGGTAGATGGCCCGGGCGTGTGATATAGATCTCTTTCAATGCACGACTGTCGGCATAGGAAAGTTCGTTAGGGGCTACACGTACAACTGGCCCATACTTGGTGTGAAACTCAGTAAACCGCTTGTGAATTTCGCCACGGTGCGTCGAGATAACATAGGGAATGCGGAAGGATCGCCAAAGCAGCGGACCGGGGTAGTGGCGTAGCGGATGGAGGAACGCGTTGTAGAACGCGTATGCGAACGCTAGCTTTGTTGATGGATTAGCATCGAAGGGAGCCACTTCGCATACTGACAGGGCACTTACGGCTGAGATGCATAATACACATGCTGCAACTGGATGCACGCGACTGGGTAACGATGACGATAACTGGAAGCCCAGGGCATCACGACCGCCTTTGTCTGCCATTGCAAAATCTGGACCAAGCTACAAAGCTTAACTTCCTGTGTCGAATGCTCTTATTCTGTGCTACTGCATCGCGATAGCAAGCATAGCTATTCGGATGTCGCGTTATCGTGACGAAAGGGTAGTCCTTGGCTTATGAAGTAAGGCACCCCGCTTTAGCCTTTCCTCTTTCGGTCATTATACTTTGCCATGTCCAGACCCAGACCTAGAGTCCTCACGTCGATGATACTCCGATGTGTCCTTCTAATCACTCTGATATGGATTCGACATCTCCGAAAAATCTTGGGAGAGAGGAGAATCGAAGAACACGAGCTGCAGGTTGGCGCACCGCTTCCGCATTGGATGCGCCCTCAGCATGCGCCGACATCTCAAGTATCAACTCACGCCGGCCCGGCCAGAAGCAAACCCAACTGAACGGATGTAGAGCGGGAGACATATACTGTTGCGGTAGGTGTCACAGTCTCGACTGCCACCATGCAGCCAATGCAGGAGCTGTCAAGAGTTTGAAAAGCACTTCAGGATGCTGACAGGAGCCCAACATCCCGCGCACACGCGTATCCTCACCTAAATGAAGGGTAACTCCTGGAAGTGTTCGAGCGACGTTCATGAACTGGGGAAGTGTCGCACGTTGTGCGGGATCATCGCTGAAACCTTCGCTTGAGCTCTGACACAGCTCACTCTGTGAACTTCATGGGTTTCGAAACACTTGTTACTGTGAAAGATCCTTCGGCCGACCTGTCGTTCACATGTCTAAACGAAACAACCGACTTACTCGCGAATGGCGTATGCAACGTCGTCCCGCAATGCACCACGAGTTTGCTCGCTAGATAGACGGGTGTGTCACGAGCTTACTGTGGATCCAAAAAGAAAGGAGGCTAATGTCGCCACTTCGACAGACTTGCAGAAAGCTAATAAGCCAACATTACCCCTCTTTCATTGCCAATGAGGCGATACCAAAGCTCTGTCAGACGATTAGAGCGCATTTTGCGGCTCGTGGGTAACCTGGTTCTGGGTTTGCTAGTCAATGTCTTCAGTACGTTTCTTACCGGATTGCAGCTTTCGCGAACGCCTTGCCGTGCGCTCATATTGGTATCGAAGACTAACGCGAAGGGACTGGCTGATGAGTGCCACCCCTCGTTTAAACCAACCATGTAATTTATGCCTGATGATAGATATCAGTCTTTGTGCGGAACAGGCATCATGCTCAAGTTCGCAGCATGGCAAGCTTCACAGCCGCCTAACCGCAGCCGTACGTAGCATCGGTGCCACCGCGGATGCAGACTCCCTGAGACGCCGACAAGACTTTCGCCGCATTTCTCTCCCAAGGCTACCAGTGAATGCCTACACATTCCAGAACTCACAGTTGCCGCATTTTCCGTTAATCTCTGTCGAGTACCCAGTTAATTAACCAACATTTGGGCTTGAAGCGGGGCTTTCGATAGTTCGTGCATGCTACTATCGGGTCATTTACTGACTTTGCTCAGCCAGATCAGGTCATTTACCAGCCGTCCGATGCATGGCGTCTGCAGCGCACAGGCAACGGGTGAATACCAGGGAGACCCCAGCCTTCTAACCAACCTCCCGTTCAAGCAAGCGCAAACCCAATTCCCAAAATTGGGTGCACTTCTGCCGACGTTTGGTGTTCGTCTGGAGGGCCTGATGCTGAAACTAAAGAATCCTTCGTTGGACGACCACTGAGGGTGTCAGGTCAACTGTGCCGCCTCCCTAAGGCAGAATAGATGCCTCGCTGTCAGACATTGCGATGGATGTGGAGGCGATGTAACAAAAAACCAACGTTCAAAAGGCTCGGGAGCGCGAATGGAGGCTCAACACGAAGAGTGGACAGCGCCACTGGAATGCGGCTCACTACAAGGGAAGCAAAGCCCATCGTATCGCTCTCAAAATCCCTGTCTTTGATCGCAAGATTGCACGTATCAGCGCTTACAGCAGACACAAGCCTTTTACCCAACTTGCCGAGAGCGGCAAGGTGACATGCGGAAAGAGGACTACCCTGAGACGCTAAAGCCACCTCCAGGTCTCACCAATTTGGCGTGCATATCGCTTCAAGGATAATAGTAGGAAATCTGGTCAAGATGAAGGCCCGTGTTGACGTACACCCACACATGGCGGCGCATGCATGCCCATGTAGGCCGCCTGTCTAACGGCCAAGCGCGAAGGTTACAGATGAAGGTATAAGTCTGTCGAGCCGCCTGGTCTAAGAAGGAGTGTAACGGTGATATCAGCTTCGAGTTCTTAACACCAGCACTAGCGAAGCGAAACGACGACGTCCTTATTCTGATAACACCAGTCTTTCCAAATACTCATTCACTTTCACCATTGTTCAGGGTCTACCTGCGTTGCACAGATCATCCTCGCAAGATTTTTATACTGCCGCCACCCGACTTGCAGCGCACTATTTCCACGAGAACAACCCGAATTCAGCAAACCCAAATCATCTTTACAGAACGTATCATCAACAGCGTTCGCTTTTCGCAAAGCTACACGCTATCAGTCACCATGCTGTTCTCCACAGTCACTGCGGCCCTTCTCTGTGTCGCAACTGCCACTGCAGCTGCTCTACCATTGCCTGGCAAGCCACAAACATACACTCCCGCGCGGAACCTCAAGAGCCTCTCCAAACTCTTTCCCCAGAGTACTCTTACTAGCCCAGACACTCTCGGCCTAGACCTGAAGTACGTTGTCCTCGGTATCGGCACACAAAACTACACATGTAGTACGCCCGACGACAGCGTGACTCCTGGTACCACTGGTGCATACGGTAAGAACATTATGAGCTCGACAGTAAGGCATCTCTAACAGCCATCTAGCTACCCTATACGATATCGGCACGAAGCTCAACGACGACAAGATGGCCAAATGGAAGATTGGCTCCATTTCGCCTCTTGCACTCTCGCTGAGCGAATGGGCACCTCAAGTTGTTGACATGAGCCTCAGGTCGCAGGGCTACGAACATATCGCCGGTCATCACTTCTTCGCCGATGTGTCAGGAACAAACACGCCAACATTCGCTTTCGACAAGTTGAGCGCACCCTTCCCCATGACCCAAGTGGCCAAGATAGGCAATGTCGATGCACCAGCACACGCATGCCCAGGCAAGAATGGCCTACCTGCTGTTCAGTGGCTGTATCTCCAGCACAAGGCTGGTATCACTCAAGGAGGAATCGACACTGTCTACCGTGTCGAGACTGCTGGTGGTAACAAGCCTGCTACTTGCAAGGGCATGCCAGCTTCTTGGGAGGTCAAATACGCTGCGCAATGTAAGTGTATATGAAACCCTTAGACTGCTGTAGTGGTCCACTAACATCTCGCAGATTGGGTCTATGGTCCAAAGTAGTAGGCGCCTAGCTTGCGACGCTCGTTTCGAGTCAATTACGAACGCTTCTACCCCTCATGCCTTCTTTAGTCCTTCCATAGTTGGATTAGTCGCGCGCGTCTATATTTGTCCCAGAGACATCTAGACAGTGTGCAGCAGGGCATGTGTTTCTTTTCTTGCCACTTTTCATTTCGTCTTCTAAACTTACGATACCCTTTCTTTCCCATGGTTCGTACGGCTTTGCTAGGTTTCAATTCTTCTAAACGGACATTGGCATGGTCATGGGCGTTCGAGGCTGTCAGCACTGGGCCATCATAGTGTACACCGACTTAGTATAGACCTTGCCCTAATTCTAAAAGACTTCTTCTATCTTTTCTGTTCTGGTACTTTCGTGATTCCTCGTGAAATAGTTCACGGTACAGTACGCGAGTCAACGCGCGAGAAGTCAACAAGACGTGATATAGTCCAGGTGATCACAACTGCTATTCCACCAACACAACACGCTTACGTGGACTAAGTCTTACGACACGTACTAGATCGACCGATAACATCGTGGCACGACATGTCAGCCAACATGCGAAGCTCGCCGTATATGCCGCAGTAAGGCGCGCAAGGCTGTTTGCGCTATCACGTCCAGTTCAACAAGCTTAAGATACTGACAGCCCTCATTTGCCAACCGCACGGCGTATGAGCTACCAATAAACACTACCGGCCTCTTCACAAGCCTTCATGTCTCTTACGGTTCTTTTTCGACTCGATCTCAAGAAAGCCTTGCTCCAATACATGACGTGAACCACTCGCCCAGTCCTGTAAGCCCTTTCTTTGCCCAAGATACCTGAAAACAATGCAGCCCTCCTGATTGGATGGCTGCTCGATCGAGGAGTGGTTCGTGCTACTTTGGTGGCTGTGGCAGCGGGTATTTCTCTTGGCAAAGCGGGTGTGGTTGGTGTGGCACAAGTCTGGTTTGACGGCGGCTAGAGTACATCGGAGGTTTTTCTTAGGGTTTTGTATAGTCTTGGCTTGAACTCTATCCATTGTGTGGTTCTCGGAAAAAGAAACGCCTCATTGGCATGCACGGAAAAAGGGCTTCCGTGCGGATGATTTGGCGTAAATATATTCTGCTCATTTTGGCGGTATGATTCCTGTTTGAACCTTTGTCGTATCACATCCATCGAACCCATCGCACCAATGTTCACTCTGGGCCTTCATTTCCGTGTGACCTACAGCGTATTCTGTAGTGCACCTGATGTCCTGCAGCTCCTTATCGTCGACAGTGTTGTCCACGCTTCCAATTCGCTCCTCAGTGATGCTGTAAACCACATTCTTCTTGCCCTGGTCGGGAAACGTGCACTTCTCAATCACGCTTTCTCATACACTACTTCTAGCTGATGTCTAGAGATTTTCGGTTTCTGTCGATGTATCGTTCGTTTTCAGAAGGATTTTGCGACGCTTAGCATACTCTCCTGCACTTCCAAACACGTGTCGTTCGAGACCATCGTACTGGCTGGTTTTGAACGATCTCGCGTTCCTCCTCAATAGTGATTTGAGGGCGGGTCCGGAGGTTGCAATAGTCCCCACGTGTATTTGCATGCTGAACGAAGGAGGTCAGTGCTAACTAACAGTGCATCATTGTGTAAGAGAGAAACTTTCAAGGGGATCACTTACGAGCTCAGAATGTTCATTCTCTGATCAATAGACATAGTCAGCTTGAGGAGTTGATGATTGTTGTAATGAGCTTACAAAGCGTAAATTGGTCATTGTTGTAGAGCCGAACTGGTAATAAGCGTTTGTAATGACTATGGTAGCTGCACTGTAGTCTTATGAGTGATTAGAGACTCGAAAATATAGTAAAAGTACGCACAGCCAGGTTACGCTCAGCAGCGCCATGAAGTTCAAACGTGTTGTTCGAGGCATCTGCGGGTTTCGTATGACCGGTAAAGATATGGTGGCGAATGCCACATCGGTGAACGTGTTGCAAGCTTGTTGATGTTAATATGATTGAGCATTCTTCGCTGGATACCTAGGTATGGTTGGATTTACCTGTGCTCGCTAATGCAGTACTGACAAAGAAACCAACGAGTAGCATCTGGCATTGATGGTAGTACTCCAGGTACCGGATACAGGTGAATACTGGAACGTCAAACTGAAGAATGTGAACAGGGTGAATGCCATGTCGAAGGTTATCATTGCCCATAATGTGTACCTGAACCAGGCGTTGTTCTTGCTCAACCTTAAGAGAAAAAGCGTAATAGATATTTTCCAGTGGTGTCAAAGCAATCATCGCTAGAATACTGGTTTGCTAATAGACGGCCTGGTTGCTGGCTGCAAGATCGGATGGCGTCCAAGGCCATGGCGGCTCTGGACGATGAAACATATCAACTTTGTCATTTCACCAACCTGTCTGCATCGAGGTCTCTTAGGGATACGAGGATATGTCTTCTTGGGAACTTACACATACTCACGTGTTGAGTGATCATCCATTGCTAGCTTGCGCAACACAAACACGCCGCCCACAGCGATGTAGATAACGGCATTCCATTGGATTCCCATGTTTGTTACAAGCCCGAGGCTGCCATCACCTTCGCCACGCCCATTCTTTCGTGTTCGGCGGCTCGTACAGACTGCGGAGACTCAAAGCCAAAAGACCCAGTATGCCGGTCTTCTCAAACCTTACTCGAGTAGGGCTATACACTGGTTCTGTACGCATGCCTTCGTACATGTCAGCATTGATTCTGAGAGTCAATTCTCTTGCTTCCTCGGTCGGCAATCTTCCGTGGGCCGTGTTGGATCTAGTGACTAGCGCCTGTGAACCCTGCCCAGGTGCTGGTGCTGGCTCCACAGCGTCCCGTCTCACGGAACACCATCGAGACTTCCGCGAAGAAAGTGGTAGTAGTAGTAGTAGTAGCTGACGTCTTTCGTTTGCTTTACCCAAAGCAGCATAATGGAGATCGACCGTCGTGGTCGTAAGACACAGTTTTGCGAGCTCTTCATTTAACC
>Ga0058698_10001276_pt1 | contig 11636 bp, 10 predicted proteins | sample AgamicAsSfe_FD_67288 | JGI IMG/M metagenome (GOLD analysis project Ga0058698, IMG submission 67288) | Agave microbial communities from Guanajuato, Mexico - As.Sf.e | ecosystem: Host-associated > Plants > Phyllosphere > Phylloplane/Leaf | place: Guanajuato, Mexico | collected 2012-05-30
TTTGCCATGCCAATTTGCCAAGATGCCGACCCAATAGTGAGCCCCACTCATGCGATCCTTCGCTCCTTCTCGCTTGAATATGCCGCTACGAGACCATCTAATCAATCATGCGGATCATTGACGAGCCCAAGCTCTGTATACTGGTCGCCATCTTATCAATCAACCGGATCATGCTAGGGCTCATCACAACCACAACCCTTTTCCTGCCGTCTCTTGGTGTCTTGGTCCCATGCGCCAAGTCCACTATCTATCTGTTCACATAGAAAACCTCGCAGAACGAGCGAAGAGCGGGTACTCAACCAGTATTCGCCCGCTCATCAATGCCCCAACCCGTAAAAACCCTTTGGGTCTGGAGAAGATGAGCCGATCATTACCAAGAATGAAAACACAATAGATACAGAGATGAGTCTGGACGTTTATTTACCATGATCCTTCGCCCCAGCCTTCCCTCACTCGAGATCTCGTTAATGATCATTGCGGCAAGTCTGCCCGGTACATTCCTGAAGAAAATCTCCCCCTGCTTGCAAGCCAAGTAACCAACAACGATCTCGGGCCCCACTGGGAGGAGTCCTTTTTCAGTATATGAATGACCCAAGTCTTCTTCTTTTCTCTACAAATTATTTCGATCATCTTATCCTTGTTCATATTTCTAGCGGCGTAAGACAATGGCCATCGTTACCGCATTGCGTAACTTCATCATGGGCGACCCATCGGAAGTCGATGATACATCCGTTACACATGTCAGTTCTAACACAGAAAGACCAAAGCACGATGACAACGGGAATGAGTACCCACAGAGTGACACCAGTGAGAAACATGACGAGATCGACAACGCCCAACGTGGTGTTCAGAACATCCAGGCCACCACTATGGCATGGACAAAGACATCTCTTGCAACACTATTGATTCTGTATGGATTTACTCAGATTACGACGCTCTGATGGGAAGCTGACTGAGATCTGCAGTATCTGGGTTCTCTCTCTGACCAATGGATTTCGTGGCACAATCCTGGCGTCCCTAACACCTTATGTCACCAGTGACTTCTCCTCGCACTCGCTTCTGACTGTGATCGACATTGTCGCCGGAGCCATGGTATCTGCAGTCTATATCCCAATGGCAAAGCTGTTGGACGTATGGGGTAGAGCTGAAGGTTTCGCTTTGATGGTCGCTTTCACCACTCTTGGTATGGTCTTGATGGCTGTCTCACAGAACTTGGAGACGTTCTGTGCCGCTCAGGTAAGCTCTCCCATTCTGTTGAGACCTGGAAGTGTGTCTTGCTGACGCCTGATCAGGTCTTCTACTCTGTCGGAACCAACGGCCTCATCTATACCTACTGTGTCCTCGCAGCTGATGTCACTGACCTGAGGAACCGTGGTCTGGCATTTGCCTTTACCTCTTCACCATATATGATCACCGCATTCGCTGGCTCGAAGGCTGCGGAAGGATTCTTGCTCCATGTCAACTGGCGCTGGGGCTTTGGAGCATTTGCAATCATCTTCCCTTGCGTGTGTGCTCCTTTGTTCACCGTACTGAAGTACAACGAACATAAGGCCAAGAAACAAGGACTCCTAGTGAGAGAGAAGAGTGGTCCTCTGACCATCAACAAGATCTGGAGAGGCATCGTTGACTTCGACCGTGAGTGTGACCGTGTCGTTGATCAAACAACAATGCTAATAGTACATGGCAGTCCTCGGCGTCATTCTTTTCGCAGGTGGTCTGACTGTATTCCTACTGCCCTTCAATCTCGCGACATCTGCCCCCAACGGATGGAAGACCAATTATATCATTGCGATGATTGTCACTGGTTTTGTCGTTTTGAGTCTCTTCACTCTCCATGAGGTATATCTTGCTCCTGTGCCTTTCCTCAAGCGAGAGTATCTGGTTAACCGCACGGTTATCTTTACCTGTCTTCTGGACGCGACTTACCAGATGTCGTACTACTGCTGGGCTTCATACTTTACGTCATTCTTGCAGGTAGTCAGCAATCTCAAAGTCGCCGAAGCTGGATACGTCAACAATACCTTCTCGGTCGTTTCAGGCTTCCTCTTGTTCTGCGTCGGCTACCTGGTCCGCTACACTAACCACTTCAAGTGGCTACTGTTCATTGCTGTTCCTCTGTACATCTTTGCTCTGGGGCTGATGATCCATTTCCGTCAACCAAACCAATACATTGGCTACATTGTCATGTGTGAGATCTTCATCTCGATTGGCGGTTCGATCATCACTCTGATCGTGCAATTGGCTGTCCTCGCATCCGTCGACCATCAACATGTCGCTGCTGTGCTGTCTCTGCTATATATCAGCGGCGGTCTTGGAGGAACGATAGGTAGCACTGTCTCTGGCACGATCTGGACGAACACCTTCGAGAGAGGACTCGTGCGCTATCTTCCAGAGTCGGCGCAGGCGGATCTGACGACCATATACTCCAGTCTTCCGGCACAGCTCGCATATCCAGTAAACAGTCCTGAGCGTATTGGTATTCAGAAAGCGTATGGTTATGCCCAGACAAGAATGCTGGCAGCAGGTGTTGGACTGATGGGTCTTTCTTTGATCTGGATCTGCTTCATCAAGAACTTGAACCTCTCGAAGATGAAGCAGACCAAAGGAGTTGTCCTCTGATTGGTCTCCCGGTTTGATGGATCGGATCTGGTGTAAGTGAAGTACGCACATTTTTATTCGAAAAAGTTTAGTGAAGAGTATCTATTAGTCTGTGATGATCATCGATGAGTCTTCCCGTTCGAACTTCCCGATACTCGTGCTGTTGACCCTTACCGGTGTTGTTTACCTGAGCAGACTTGTGAGCTTGGGGATGTACCGAGCCAGGTAGTCGTCAAGATAACGCGCAAGCACTCTGGGCACGAAGCCAGACAGACACAGCCTCCTGCCAAGTCATCACTTCAAGTGTCCTCATCACTCTTCAAAAGAATATGATCGGTACCAAATGCAGGCTTGAGGCGTCGTCACAACAGCACATGTCATTCGTCGACAAAGACTGGGCATAGTGGCTGCAGAGTATTGGGGCTCTTGCAATCGCGTCGTTGATCTGGCAAAGCCTCCACGTTTGCGACAGCTGTGATACGGTGAATACGGCGAACACGACAGATACGGTGTCAACAATGGCTGAATACGGTCAGAACACGGCGTCGATACGGCGCTATACGTCTATCTTCGTGTATGCATCTAGTATGCAAGCAGTGGCCGCTATCTGTTGATCGAGATACAAATACTGCTTTTGTCCCCAGGAGTTACTGTGAAATAGTCTATTCATCTTCTGCTCCACTCCAAAACCTCCATCTCGCCACAGGAATTGCCTCGCCGGTCCCATCTCGCCTCACATTTCTAGCAGAACAAACCAGACAGTTCTACGAAAGCTACTCAAAAACAACTTGAAACCTCCCTCAGCCATCATGGGTCTCATCCAGAACACTTCGAGCAGCGCATCCGCATTTCTTAACGGCCGCTTCTTCTCCACCTCTGTCAAAAACAAGATGCACTGGATTCAAATCACTCTGGTCGTCACAATCATCGTTTTGACCGGCGTCCGCATCTCCATCAAGCCCTCATCCATGCCAGTCACTAGATCAGATACCTTGGCTATCGTGATGGGTATCAAGACCATTGTGGTCATCGGATACCAACTTCTGACCACTCATGTGTCCAAGCTGCGTCGTTGGAGAAACTTGAAGGTTTACTTGGTGCTCAACAGCCTGGAGGTCTTGTTCTGGTTTGTGGTAGTCATCATTACCGGGATGGGCATGTCGAGGTATTGTCAAGGGGCTTATTGCGGATTGAGTGTTTTGATGCTCTTGATCTCGTTGGTGTTGACGTAAGTGTTCCCCTCTTTCTGCGAGCAATGTGGGGAAGATTCGCTACAAGGAGATACACATGGAAGAATTTGTTTGCTGACTCTGGATCCTTGACAGAACTTTTGCGCTATGGACAGCCATCACTACGCGAAACTTGCGAAGAGAAGCCACATACGCGAGACAAGGTCCCGTCTTGCATCACAGAGGCCAGATGCGGTCTGTTTCGAACAAAGCTACCGAGTCTTCTGAATATGCGACCTCCCAGGTCTGATATTCGACGTCCCTCGATCTACCGGGTCTTTGTATCAGGCGGGGCCATTCTCTTGTCACCGGACGTCGAGTTTCAAAATACGCTTGGATCGATAACTATAGACATGGCCTTATGGAAAGTCGGTTTCGCACCTAAGATATTTGGTTCATGATTTGGGTTTGGTTGAATCTCACCCTCATGCTCCGAAATAGTAAAACGCTTTAAAGAAAGAGTCATCGACTCGGTTCTGGCATGTGCAGAGTTGGCCATCACAAGACTCCATTGAAAGCATGATGTATCGCTAGTATCGCATCACAGGGACGAATGTAGTATGGATTATCCAACGAGTTTATAGCAATGAATTTTCACGTTCTATATTGTATCTGAGTGTGCACCTTGAGCTACAATGGATCAGTATTGCCCAGCCCAAGTCCTCTGCTTCGCTGGAGCGCCGGGTCCGTTGACATCATCCTTGACGAAAGATGGCAGGATTAATCCAGCCAGTTCAAGCAACATAGCACCAGGTAAGAATGGTGCTAATGGCCCCGCTGCCGCATTCATGATGTCTCGCACAGTCTGCGAGCTCATGTGCGTAGTCGTACCTTCGGGGCCCCATCGATAGGGGTAACCGACCCATTTTGGCACCTCATAAGCCTCTGCACCGCTCAACCAATCGGCGGAAACAACCTGATACTTTTGCGAGCAATCGAGTACTCTCCCTCCATCGGCAGTGTTGTTGGCCAGGTAGAACTCGATACCGGCAGGGATACCGACTGGGGGAACTTTATGGTGCTCGGTGTAATTAGTATCTGCGCTTGGGTAGTTTGCGTGACCATTACGCGAAGAGTAGACAATGGGATGGGTGCCGCGGTCCATCTGGAAAGTGTGCGAGATGTCTTCCTGGAGGACCATCCGGCCGTCGGAATGTTGCGAGAGCCAGATTGCAACCAATTGCTTGGAATCATTGTCTATGCGCAGCATAACACATTCCCAATCGCCAAAATGCTCGCCCATAGGAGCCAGATTGGCATCTCCACTCTTCACGATGGTATCAAAGACGAGTCCGTTGATATGGGCTGTACCCGGGCCATTGTAAGCAGAGAAGAGCCAGAATTGAAGGTCGGTGTAGGGTTGACCGGGCGTCCAAAGCGCGTGAACGTATGCTTTGGCTTGGTTGAAGTCGCCAGCCTTTGCGTTATCTTCAAGCTCGAGGTAGAACTGCTTGTCATCTCCATTCTGAGGCAGTTGTTCGACAGTTGGATGCTCGATACTTGTACCAGACTTGCTATCAACGAGCTTGGAGTGCTGCAGGAAGTACTCGATGGAGGTATTGGCGTATAACTCGTCGGGATGGAGTTTGAGCATCGGGCCATAAGTGTTGATTGCTTGCTCCAGTTCGTCTCTGGTGAGGGACTTGCCGCTCACGCCGATGATGAACTTTTCGTAAGGCCCAACACTGCCTTGGCAGTTGACATTACCAGACCCACTGTTTGACGCATGAACACCGCGACCGTCGACGCGAAGATACGTGCCGGGAAAGTTCACAGAAGCAATGGCTTGGGTGCCGTCTGATTGTCTCTCCAAGCGGAAGAGCTCGTACGGTCCGGCGCCGAACTGACAATTGACGGTCCCATTGCCGTCGTTGCTGAATCCATGGACGCTTCCGGAGTCCATGCGAAGAAAGACATTGGAAAATGCGGTCGAAGCGATGGCAAAAACATCATTAGGCTGACCGGGTTGGTTGATGATGTTGAAGGTCTCGTAAGGGCCAACGTAGCTCTGACAGTTGACGGTCCCAGCTCCTCTTCCCTGAAAGGAAGATATACCGCTGCCGTCGATACGAAGGTAGCATTGTGGGAAGGTAGCGGAACGAATCGAGACTTTCTGCATGATGAAAAAGTGATGGGGTTGTGATACAGAAAGTGAGCTGATTCACTTTGGTGATAGAAGTGGTGTAGACTGTGAGCGGCAGCTGCCTTATATAGACGAATACCATTCGCAGCATGTGACAGAAAGCCCATACCTACATGTTTGACGAGTCGTCGAACGCCCGACAAACTTCTTTGGATTCTCTATGGGAGAAGCATGTTCCGCAGACTCAGCCTGACTAGCAGCTCGCATTGGTTCAAGCTTTGCCTCCAAGCGGTGGTTCGACAGATGCATATGCATATGGAGTGGCGCCAAGGTCAGCTGGTATTCCTGAAATCCTATCTATCATCTTACTGTGACTGGTTTCAGCTTCAGCTGCTCTATGTCGCTGCCATGTTGACCATAAAGCCACAAATGGGAATGTAGGCTGTGTATAGAAACGTAAAGCGTTCTGACTGGATTAGGTTAAAACAGAACTCTGCCTGAGACGACGCCTGCATTTCATTGGGTTTGATCCAGCGCAACACCAAGAGAGCAACGAGCCAGCTTTGACATGTGTCTTGCTCTAAGAAGCAATCCCGTCAAAGCTGTGTCTGGCAGAACTAGATTTTTGCCTGGCTCGAGAAGCCAAACCCATGCTCTTGAATCCCTGCTCTTATAGACGGGATAATGCTCTGACGAGTCTTATACCGCCAGCTACGCCATGCGCGAATCTGTGATCATCGATGACCAGTTTTTATTGACAGTCCCATATAAAGGTGAGTGGCATAAGCACACGAAGTATGGCGCGGCCGTCAGCTCGTTTAGATGACACGTGGCGGCTTTGCATGAGGTGGCGTTCCTGGATGATATGCGCCGACCTGCAGAGCCACGAACGTCAACAACAATGCGCGAAAAGTAGAAGCGTAGATGTTGTATCTCAGCTGGACGCTTTGTGGCTACGTCCTTGCTCCGCTATATGTGACCAACCAACTACCCCTCACGAAGCAGACATACACTGTCGGAGACATGGTGTCTGCAAGCGAGCCGATTAAGCTTTCGTATACGAGCGGAGAAAGTCGTGCAACAATATCTGAGTGATGCGGCGTATTCAGAAACCTCCGAGTGAGTCTTTTTGTGTTGGTTGATGTATCCCATGCAGTAGTGATGCAACTGTTTTCCACGATACGTCTCGAGTGCATAGCTTTGCGCGTCCTCGTCCAACGTCCAAGTCTTCGTAGTTTCCTGGCAGTCCTGGAGGCCGGCATTTCTCAGAGTCCTCAAATCCAGAGATTCTCGGACTAGTGTTCGGCGAACTCAGGATAAACAAGAACGTTCGATCATGTTGCTGCGATCAGCGTGGTTGGCGACAAAGATCTCTTCGATTGCTGGGGTGGTTGTTTGTTGACAAGTGATCATCACGGAAGATGGCGTCCGGTCACGAATATTGTGCATATTGATCTGCAGGTCAGGAAACACGTTATTAATGATGTCGCAATCAGCGATACCAGACGTCAATTGGAGTAACCGTACTCTTCGAATCTTCTGCTACGGGTATCGACTCCAGGAACAGAGTGAATGCTGTAGTTTGAATGGTACGGTAGGACTTTAAGTTCGATCGGACGCAAGGCCTATACACAGCAAAGCAAAACGGTAACTAACACACAAGCATCACAACTCCAGAGAAGCATCTCATCACAGGCAGATCATGTATCGACAAGACAATTGATAATAGTTCGTGGGTATTCATTTCAGTATCTATTCTATCTCTACCAGGAGACCGAAAGACGTTGGTGGGTTTTGATCGTAAAGGATTCTGTCAACCAGATCACTTCTCATGAAGAGGCAGCGGAACCAGTGTACTGCGAGCAGCAAGAGGCGACACCGTTGACTTGGTCTGCCGTAAGGATGTCGTTGCGAGCACAAGTGTACTTTGCCTGCGATCTGGCAGATCACTTTTTCCGGAATCGGTATGCGCAGGATGTGCAGGCTCGTTTTCCCCAGCCGTTGCGGCTGTGTGAAATGCTTGAGGTGGCAGCTCGGCTAGTTGGCGGGTAAGCTCGGCGTGTTAACGTGTTTTTCTTGGCAACACGCGGAGGGTTTAGTTAACTAGCCGAATTATTTGCTAAGGATTCTAAATATTCCTCGAATATTTATAGAATATCAGATCTCTTAGCCTTATATTACTATACATCCTTTATTATAAATGCATATATACTAATACCTAGATATCTAAATAATATCTAATAAGAGACTTTTATACTTTAATATTCCTTTAATATTCCTTTAATATTCCTTTAATATTCCTCTAATATTGCTCTAATATTTGGCAAATATTAGAGGATTTCCGTTAGTCTATATCCTCTAATATTTGCCAAATATTAAAGTAATATTAAAGGAATATTAAAGGAATATTAAAGTAGATAATAGTTATTATAAGAAGTAGAGCTTTTAAAAGTACTTTAAAACCTATTAGTTTACTATCTATTATTCTTAGAAAAATGTGCTGCTATATAGCATATATTTAAGATAATAGAAAATATCTAGCTTTGACATGGTGAGGTTTTAGCTAACAAGCCGAGTTACCTCCACTATGCCGAGCTGTTCCGCCAACTAGCCGAGCTGTACGCTCGAAATGCTTTCTCCGACATACACCGCTTGCCGCTTGCCGCTTGCCGTTATTATGACAGAGCCGCGTAAGCAGATTTACCGTCTCGTAGCAGCAGACCCGCAAGCCCTCTGTTCCGTATGTCGCTACGACTTTTCGAGAATGACTGCGTGAGGTAGTCCAAGTGGTTGCTCAACTGTGTAGTGCAGCAATCATGGGACATACAAGACCGCTTGACCAGATGGCTATGAATATGCGATATTAATGTTGGTGACGTTTCAGCGCGACAAACAGGCTTTGGAAGACACAGACGTCACCGATTGTATTTCGAAAGTCTATTAGAACATCGACGCTCCAGAAGCCAGTCTCCTTGTCTCTTGAAACTCGTTCAAGGGCACACAGCAGTCTTCTAAACACATAATGACCAGTCTGCCAAAAGTCGACACCGGATCCTCCGGGGAAAAACAGTCCGCATCCAAAACGCAACCCAGCGAAGAAGAATGCCGTCAAGAATCGTCCAAAGCCGCGCAAAAAGCTATCGAATTGGAGAAACAAGCCAAAGAACTCACACAAGCAGCTGCTGGGGCCGGCGACTCTGACGAGCGGCAAAAATTGCTCAACGAGGCCCTTAGCAAAAGCATTGAAGCGCAATCGCTCGGAAAAGTCGCAAAATACCTTGGCTCGGGCGCATTTCAAGGTTTGTTGGCAGGAGGCGGGGTGGGCACTGGTGCTGGCGCGGGCCTCGGAGCATTGACGGGCACGTTGGTAGGCGGTGTGTCTTCACTTGCTCTTGGAGGATTACTCGGTGGCATAGGTTCTGCTGTCGGCGCGCTGCATGGACCATGGTTCAAGCCGGAAGAAATCATCAAGGGGGGCGTCGAGAAGTTGTCGGGGATGTTACCGGGTTGGAAAGCAACAGACGACCAGAAGCAAAACCTCGAAAAGATGATCAACCAGGTCAACGAACAAAAGGCGCCTTCCTCAAAAGACCTGGAAGCCATGGCAAGCGGTGGACAATAAAGCCAGACTTGGCCACATGCACAAGCCACGACCTCGACATGACCTACTGGAGCAGAGAACAGGCAACGAGAAGCGAGACTCAAAAGAACAGAAAATATTACGGCTTCCATGGAAAATCAATTGATTTAACGCCCCCATTGTAATTTTACTCCAAGACACCATCGAACATACGGCACGGCCAAGCGGAACGGATCCTGAATAGTGCAATTACCGCTTCTCTCTAAACACACAGAACCTCGAAGGCACCCCAGGAAGTGCCAGCCGGTGCATTACCACAGCCGACGCTATTCCCTGCAGCGATGCCATTGAATGGCCATCCATAAAGATTGTTCGTGAGCGTGATGCCACAGCCCTGTTGACTGTGTCCGAGGATGTAGCCTATTTGCAATACTCAATCAGTGTGATGCTCTTTGATGTCGCAAAACAAAACTTACATCCGACGGCCCCGGTCTTTGGTGTTGTTGACAAACTTGCCGAAATCGCTCCTCCGAACATCAGACCGGTAGATGGAATTGTGCATGTGCCTTCTGAGATCGTAAAGGTCGTCGCTGTGCCTGCACTTCCGTCGGTGGGCGGGGCCTTGAGACACAATTAGCGATCACATCAGAAAAGCAGCTTCATTGGAGACCTTACAGAACCGGGCGCAGCGCAAGTATAGCTGCTGTATATGGTCACCTTCGCCGTAGCTGGACCGCCCACGGGAGCAGCACCTTTGCGGGCTTCGAGATGAGGAGGGGCTGCCAGGGCCGAGACGGCGAAGAGAGATAGAGCGAGAGGAATTGTGGCGTGCATATTGGGAGGTCGAAACGTCTGGACGTTATTGTATTTTGAACAAAGAATGAGATGTTTAGAAGAAATGGAATGCAAGTCCAATGTGCAGAGCAATTCCTATTCTTATATTTGATACTGCTGCAGTCGATGCTCCAATGCTTTGCAACATCACCTGGATGTCGTCCGTCAGCTATGTGTCCGCAGCTGCATCTGTCGAGGGGTTCATCAATGTCTCCAATCGAGACCCCGAGATACAAGGCTTTGTCACTGGCTGACAGGGTCGCTGTGGCTTGTTCAGACCAGGTTTCGACCATATCGTCAGCATGGAATTCAGGCTCACCGCGAACTCATGAAGCTTATGTGTGAAGCTTAGATGGCGGTCGCATTATCAGATGCGCTCGGAGCTGAAGACCAAGCAGCAGGTACCTCAGTACCCATCCCGACGCCTTGCATGCTCTTCCTAGAGCAGCCAGTTCGAAAGCATTCTAGAGAGGTACAATGTGATACCTTCAGCTTAGAGATACATTCTTTTGACTTTCTCAGAAGTCGTATTCCAGAAAGAGGACTGCGTTGCTGACATGGCGACTGAAGTGGAAGAGATACATATAACAAGGTCAATAAATTCCCGATGACGACCAGGGCCTCGACCTTCCGACTTCAGCTCCGGCTTCGGCTGCCCCCACGAAGTCAACCGCATCTCCACACTCCGGAAGGCAACGTGGTTTGGAACTGATTTTGCTGTTGGAATGACAACCTTCGGCAAGAGCGACGATGCTGTCCAGACCATCAACAGCCATACTATCATCTTCGCTCTGTGTACTTCTTCCAGCTAGTTTTGGAATCTAGATTACTGACAGCTGATTCCGATGATATGAGTGTCCAAGAATTCAGCAACAATTGGATCATTGCATCAACCGCTAAGCTACATCAATCAAGCAACAACACCAATCCTGTCAAAGTCTGGCGCATAAGGCGAGATACTTGACTGTCCCGAGATAGTAATTGTGTTGTCACCCGACGTCTTGAACCCAGAAAGTCTGACCAAGAAGCCCTTTGTAACATCCTTGTCCCAATTGTATCCCGTCAAAGGGAAGCTGACAGACTGAGCAGCTCCACCGTTGACACTGATACTCGCTCCTCTGATATTTCCATAACCTCCACCGAAAGCATAACCAATTTCGCAATCAATGTAGTCGAAGCGAACATCTTGCGTCGCTTGACTCGTGCGGATGCCACTGAAGGTGAGAGTGTTGCCATTGCCATTGCCGACATTTCCGACTTTCTTGCCATCAGAACAGCCTGAGCAAGATGCGACTGCTGCGCTGCCCGCGAG
>Ga0058698_10001277_pt1 | contig 11629 bp, 8 predicted proteins | sample AgamicAsSfe_FD_67288 | JGI IMG/M metagenome (GOLD analysis project Ga0058698, IMG submission 67288) | Agave microbial communities from Guanajuato, Mexico - As.Sf.e | ecosystem: Host-associated > Plants > Phyllosphere > Phylloplane/Leaf | place: Guanajuato, Mexico | collected 2012-05-30
GCCACGGGTAATTCGTTCTTGTTCCCGGATCCTGAAGAGAACCATGATGACAGCCAGCCATCAGCTTGTGATTGAGGTACCTTCACTGATGTACTGCCCCCCATCTGTGCTTCCGGATGCTTCTCAAGCCACGACCCAACAAGACCAACAACCTCCTCATTCGTCAGCATTTCCCATAACCCATCTGTAGCCATGACAACAAAGTCTCCCTTCTCGGGCTGCACTTGTGTAGTTGTAACAACTGGCTCGGCGGTTACATAGGGCGGTGTCTTGATGTTGGGACTGGTGGTGCGGCCGAAGTATTCCCTCTTGATCTTGTTTTGGACTTCTCTACTCCATTTGTATGACGCATCACCGAATGCTCGAGATGGCTCTAGCCCACCTAGGACACGGCCTCTGGAAACCACATCAGGCTCTCCAGGATGTTCTGCTCGTAGTCGTGCGGCCTCGTCTTCATTGCCTCCAGTTTGATCGACGGACAAAGGATGGGCAGTCCACTTTGAAGTGTTGCCTGAGTCGCGACGACCGAGGATAGCTCGAGAATCACCAGTACAAGCGACGCGTAACGTTTTCGATGCGGAGTCGTAGAATGAGAGGAGAGCACAAGATCCAGAAAGTGCAGGTGCGAGGAGGGATGCAGCTTGGGCTTTTGTCTTCTTCTGGAATGCTTCTGCAACCGAGTCCTGCACTATCGACTTGTCCAAAGCGAGGAAGCCGCGCTTAATAGCTGCATCGATGGAGGATGGCGAGGGCGGTGTGGGTTGAGGTGTCTGCGAACTGGTGTATGTGGCATTCAACTCTCGCGCGACATAGGAGATAAGAGCCTGACGCAATTTGGCAGATGTCGTCCAGCCGCTGTGTCCATCGAAGACTCCCCAGAACATCCAATCACTACTGCTGGCTCCGGCTACAGCATTTGTTGGTGCCTCGATGATCTTTTCAGCATGATCGTCCTCAATCGGGTCGTTACTGGCCAATTGCACAACATCGTAGCGTACAACCCCCTTTCCTCGTCCGACCCAATATGATTCTTCATTTCGTCTGATTCTCTGCACCGCCTGCTCTGGAGTCATCATTTCCAGAACCTTGCGACCTTGATCATCTGTAGTCTTTGAAAGTGGCTCTGTACCACTGATCGTGCCAGTGTAAAGGGAGTAGTTGTCAACAACCAAAGCCTTCCTTTCTGCTGGTTGAGGCGTAGCTAGTCCTCCACTAGGTAGTCCATGTTCCGAAGCGTACCCTCTAGTCTGTTGCACCCCTCCAGTCACAGGACTATTACCTAGATTAACATCTCCAGATTGTGACTCTCCATTGTATGCGAAATATGCTCCGGAAGCGACAAGACTTGAGACAAGAGCGATCGAGAAACTCCTGACGTACATGGATGATGGAAGGGCTTGACCGTACTTGAGGATCTCTTGAAACTGTTTTGCCTGATCTTGCTGTTTGCTCACGATGTTCGCGCCATTGGACGTCGTTGTACGAACACGTCCCGCCTTCGACAGTACGCGTCGAGCAGATGTGCGCAACAGCACTGTCGCAGCCCGACGCATTGGTGAGACTACCTAGAAAGTGGCAGTAGCAGAGTATCCGCAACTCCACCTCATTAAAATTGCAGGAAATAAGATTGAATCTCTGGATCTCGAGGAGATCGTCGTCCGGATTGGTTCCGAGGTTGTCGCTCAGGAACATGACTCGCTACAAATGCCGTCATCGTCGAATCGCATAACATTTTGAAGACTGGTGAATAGCCTCACATTTGTTATTCTACACAGCATGTCGTCCAGAGCATTACGAAGAGCGCAGAAAGAAAGAGAGCTTGCGCAACAAGTGCCGGATTCAGCTTCGGAATCAGATGACACTGAAGATCTGATCTCCTCTTCTGCAGCTAAACCAAGTGCATTCGCATTACTAGGGGACGTCAACGAGGACGAAGGTGAAACCAATGATGAGGAAGATGGATCAGAAGTCCTATCCGGGGATGTTGAATCTCGGCAAGCTCATCAGAACTTAGACGCAGACGAAGAAGAAGAAGAAGAACAGACGACAACAGCTTCCCAGGCAACACCAAAATCATCCGCGAAGAAAAAGAAGAAGAAGAAGTCGAAGAAAGCTAGCACGACACCCTCGAAACCCTCTGTATCCCAAAATGGTCTAGACGAGATCGATCGAGCATTACAATCACTCACGACGGACAAGGGAGAAAACAATAGTACTCTAATGGCGGGAGCGCCTGATCCAGCTGTAATGGAAGTCTGTAAATTCCTCTCGATCGACTCGGCCAGTCTTCGTGTGGAGAACGAGATGCGCCGACTATTTGGTAAAGTCGCTTTTGAGCCAGAACATACGGAAGAGGGACGAGGGCATGGGAACCGTCAAAGACTACAGCCTGGTGAAGGCGCGTCGCTATCTGAGGCAGTTTCCGGGAGACAAGCACAGGGAGGGCCGGGTCTATCTGCTGTGCTAAGACGACGTAACATCTTCATTCCAGGAAAAGAGGACTGGCCGAAAGCTACTGGAGGTGGATTGACAATGGATATTGTTGGCACAACTCCCGGTGGCATTGTTGAATATACATATGTCCACAACAATGCATATCAGAATCAGCAGAAAGAATTCGAAGCGTGTGTCTCAATGATGGATCCCTCCATGATGGTCAATCTGCTACGATTCAATCCATATCATGTTTCGACCCTCCTTCAAGTCTCCGAGATCGCCAAACAGGATCGGGATCCTGCGACTTCTGGAGAGTTACTCGAACGCGCACTGTTCTCGTTCGGTCGAGCAGTACATTCGTCCTTTGCTCAAAACTTGGCAGCAGGAAAAGCAAGACTGGACTTCAAGCGGCCAGAAAATCGAGAGTTTTGGCTCGCGGCGTGGCGGTATATCAATAACATCGGCCTAAGAGCAACATGGAGGACAGCATATGAATGGACAAAACTCCTGCTAAGCTTAGACCCGGAAAATGATCCATACTGTGTCCGCTTGGTGATTGATCAGCTTGCTTTCCGTGCACGACAGCCGCAGAACTTCCTCGACTTGAGCCGGAGCCAGTTCTTTTCAGAGAAGTGGTCTTCTCTACCGAACATCCAATATTCCAAAAGTATCGCCATGAGACAGCTGGACCCGAAGAGTACAGCAGCGTCAGATACGCTCGTAGAAGCTGTCGAGCGGTTTCCATGGGTCGGCGCTCGACTCTTTCAAGAGCTCGGAATCGACAAGGTTCCTCGCAGTATCTGGGGGTCGACAGCAAGCTCGCCAGTGGACATCATGTATACTGAGCTATATCTCAATCAAGGTCTCGACTTGTGGAGATTACCGGAGACGTCCAAATTCCTGGCCGATGTTGTCACCCAGAGCGATATCAACAGCTCGGCCCGCGTCAACACTGAAGACATCAGCCTCGACGAAGCACGCTTCACATACCTTACCGACAAGCCCGCACTCATCGGCCTGATCCCCCGCTCCATCACCTCGACAATAGAATCCGCTTCCGACCCGCTACCACCGGCAGACAGTATACGCAGCTACACCACCGGCAACAGCAATCGGCGCGATTTCTCCTCCAACGTCGCGAACCGGCCTGAGCCTAACGCTCTTGCAGCGAGTGACCCAGGAGCGTTCATACAGGAGATTAACTCCTTCCAGCGATTCTTCGAATTGTTGATACCTGGATTCACTGATCCGCCGAGTGCAGAGGCTGAAGCTACATTTGCATCTGCGCCTGCGGGCCGGCAGTCCATGCCTGGTGCATTCTCTTCCCATGACTCTGACTCGGACGGTGAAGAGAATGAGCGAGACGCCGATGACGAGCCAAGTAGACCCGCTCCTGACCTAGCGGCCCTCGAGATCTCCGAGCAGGATGTTGATGAAGCAATATCGCGGTCGGGATTGTCCATGGCGCAGCTGCGTACGGCACTGACACGGTTCGTGTCGCTAAGAGAGGCGCTAGTTGGTATGCCTGGACAGACTGTGAGAGCCGAGAATGGAGACGAAGTTGTCATGCTGTCGACTGGAATGGCCAGAGTCACAAACGCACAAGGCCATCGGATTGATGAGGGTGTTGCACGAGAGAGGGAAGAAGAGGATGTGGCGAGAGCGTTAGGGGAGACGGGGAATGAAGACGATTATCAGGCAGGGATGTGACGTGTGTCGTATACTGTATGATGATACCAGACAGTGTTTACACTTAGACTTTATGGTGAAACAAAGGTGCCCCACTTGACCCACGTGGCGACTTGTGCACGAGTTAAGCCTATCTCAGACAGAGATCCCAGACTGTATAAGTTCATGTTGAGTTGAGTCGAGACGAAATCATCACCCATACAGCTGTTACTACGACATGCAACAGACAACAATCACTCCGGTGATGTGTTGTGTTGTGATGTGCTAAGTATCGTCTGGCGAAGCTCGTCATCAATGCAGGGAGCAGGCCCGGCAACGTGGGAACAGCTAAAATTATCCATCGGCAAGGGCAAGGGCAAGGCTGAGTCAGGCCATTAAATCTCCACATCAGCCAACCAACAAAGAGCCAAAGGCCAACAGGGACAGGGACAGGGACAGGATTTGCATGAGTGATTGACACTTCAACAACTTCAGCTTGATCCTACTTCGACTACCTCAACCACTTCGACCGTCATCTCCTTACTCTCCCTCTGCTCGGCTTTCTCATCTCCTCAAGGCAGATTCCTAGGCATGCGTTGTACATAATCGACCTCCCCTTTGGATATACGCCGCGCGTCAAGCTTGCCACGGGCACAAGAGACTACTTCCTGCGGGCTTCATCTTCGTAAACAGGCACACCTCTTCCGAACAGCACAAGATGTCTCTCAGACAAGCCTTCGTGCTCCTCAGCATTATAGCATTCACCACGTCATCTCCAGCACCAAAGGCAGAAGTCGATGGTGTCAGCTTTGTCCGACGGCAGAATGTGTCATTAGGGACAGGAGTGTCGGCAACCTCAATCACCACCAACAATCAAGCTGTCAGCCTGTCATCTTCCGTAGCTGTGTCCTCGAACACACCTGTCTCAACATCAGCATCAGTTGCAGCACCAGCGACGACTTCTGTAACTGCAGCAGCACCAACAACATCAGTAGAGGCTCCAGCCACCACACCTTCTCAAAGTGCTGCCCAGAGTATTACTCAATCTTCTACCGATGCAGCACCGGCAGTAGCAGCCACAACTCCAGCGTCGATATCTTCTGCCGTACAATCAGTATCTTCCGCATCCTCGGCTGCAGCAGTACAGTCATCATCCGCTTCGTCAGCATCACAAGCAGTAGCCCAGTCAAGCGTGGCACAACAATCATCACTAAGCTCGGCTGCAGCCGCAGCAACAACACCATCCACCCCTTCTTCAGTCGTAGCCCAAGCTTCAAGCAGCGTCGCCCGCGCCTCCTCAAGCATATCTTCTGCAGTCGCGCAATCCGCATCCTCAGCAAGCCAAGCATCCACTGCCGCTGCCGGCTCTTCCTCCGAGGCCTCCCGCTCCAGCGCCGCCATCGCCTCAAAGACAACTGCCGCTGTAGCTGGTGGAAGCCGGTCAACCGACACAGCACAAACCACAACCGCCCCCAACGGCACCTCCGCAGGCTCCGACGCCGTCGTCCTAACTACCACAAACAAGTCCGGTCAAACCGTCCTCATCACCGGCGCTGCAGATGTCTCCGGCAGTTCGCACGTCACGGTCTACAGTTCCGCCCTCCTCGGCACGGAATCCGTAACCTACCTCACCACCATCCTGACCGTGTCCAACGGGCAGACCGTCGCAGAAACACTTACCACATCCGGCATCATCACCGCCACAACCGGCTGGGCGACTGCCACCAACCCCGCGCAACTCGTTGCTGGTGGCGGCAACGGCAGTTCTGGCGGCGGAATGGCCAGTAGTACGAAAGCCATCATCGGTGGTGTTATTGGCGGTATTGCCGGCGCTCTTGCATTGGGCGCGCTTGGACTCGTGGCGTGGCGGTTGTGGGGGAGGAAGAATCATGATACGGAGGAAGATGACGACTTAATGTCAAGTCATTACTCGAGTAATGGCGAGAAGCCGATGAGCAGTGGCACGATGGACACCATGGGCACGATGGGTCCGTCGTCAAATGGTGGGATGATGACGAATAGTGGATATTCGTCTGTCGAGAACAGGTACCAGGCGCCTCACTTGCAGAACAACACTGCGCAGAACTTCTGAGCGAGTGAGGGGTTGGGTGGATGAGGAGAAGGAGGGTTACGCGACATGATTATCAGCATCAGACGGTGTTCTTTGGATTGAAGACGACGATGGCAGGTCGAGTCGCATTGGCTTTTTGGTTCTTGTGTATATACTTCTTCTATGTCTTATAAGCTTCATTTCTGCCCATATTTTATAGGGCGCGCCTTTGTTGACATGGGCCAGGAATGCAATGAAGTTAATTTATCCTCAACACCCTCACCCTAAAGAAGAAGATCCGTACATCGTCTTTGAGCCGACCTGGCCAGCGATAGTGCCGCCTGACTGACTGGACAAAACCCTTGGTGCTCTAGCGGCATCAGCTACGGAAAGGCATTCACACATCGCCCGGCCAAAGCTAGCCCGAATCTAGAATACATGAAGCTGAAAACGCCAAGCTTGAAAGCATTGCTTCCACCCCGCTCGTCTTGATATACTCAAAATCAGCCAATGATGCAGCGACAAACCTGTGAGCCTTGTCCTCATCTTTGCCATTGCCGTCGGTTCCTCCCTTGGGACCTGCTAGCACACCCCCGGTGTAGCTCGTGACCTGCAGGCTGCCATGGTGCTCCGGCAGGTTATCGTGTGCTCTATGCCGTGCTTTGGGGTATAAGAGTGAATCGTGACCTGTGTACTATGCCGCTGTTTACGTCTTCCCAATCCCTCGGGTGTCTGCAGATTTCTTTCAGAGCGTGGGGACTGCTCATTGCGCCGACATTACGAAGAGGTGGTTTCTGTTCGACTTCTCTCAGGACATAAAAGGCAATGGTTTGTGACGGCGTTGGAAAGAGATGGCCTCCAGCGGGAGTAAGAAGCCTCGTTTCGGCCTTACTGGTGCGAGGCCGACGCGTGCGGTGACGGTAGGTCTGCTGTCCTTCAAACGTCCTCGCAACACTCTAGGGTGATGACTATCTCTCATTTAGCTGGTATGCGGGTATGTGGCCAAGGGCAAGTGAACCTGGGCGGCAGCAATACTAGCGTATACGCCTACTACAACACAGACATGACTTTGTTCGGCTACGACCAGGGTGTTTTCAGTACGTCTGAGGCATAATATCTTTCCCTGCGTTTTTCGTGCTCAAACGGGGTTATCCTCGCTCCCTCCCTTCCTCCCTACTCCTCGTAGTCCTGCAGTACGTCGGCATACTAACAGCTGCTGCCCTCTCCTCCAGGCGGCGTAGTATGCAACCAGAACTGCCTTGAACTCCATGACCTGGTAGGACCATCAAAGACCAAAGTCCTCTTCACTATTGCGGCTATCTACGATATCGGCTGTCTCATGCGAGCTATTGTAGCTTTCACCATCGGTGAGCTACTCGGACGGAAGAAAGGCGTCCTGGTTGGTCGAAACCACGATCATGACTGTTGGGGCTATTCTGCAGCCGAGCGCGTACAGCTTAGCGCAGATGTTCATTGCACGTATTATACTTTTATAAGCTTCCATTTTCGAGACTATACGAGTGTCGAGCTGCGTGCTGTTATAATCATAGCATTGGCAATGGCCTCTACATGAGTAAAGCTCCTCCTGCCCACCTCTGTCAGTCAAAGACTAACGTCTGTAGTTATCGCACCCGGACGAGACAGTCGAGTTTGAGAGCGCGAGACGGGGATCGTATATCCATGACATCGGGGAAGAGCCGCCACCGGCAGAATTGACGAGCCGGGTGTGTGTTTCCACGCCATTCTCATCGGTGAAGGCGTGGTACACACCGTTTGGAAGGTCTGCGGCGAGCATTGCGGCATTGATGACCGTTGTAAGGATGGATGAGAGGAGGAAGGTGAGCAACTCCATCATGATAGTTTGAGGTAAGCTTGGGCATGTTGAAGTATGAAGAAGTTGAGGAGAAGGTGTGGGAAATCGCAGAGAGGTTGAGTATAGTAGGGAAAAGAGAAGAGCAAGATGGGAAGAAAGCTGAGCGTCTTATGCTTCGTAAGGCGGCCTGGGACGGCCTGCAAATGTTGCGGCCTAATCAATACTCGCAGGACTGTACACCTGATCAACACTGGTAAGGATGTTACTTGATCAATACTCGCACACTTGTCGCCTGATCAATATCCACGAGGCTGTAGCCCGCGTGGACTGTGCCGCAGAGTTGCATAGAGTGACTTAAAAGACCAGGCTGGGCGTACACTTCCAGTCATAAAATGTGCTGCAAAGCAATCAATCATTCTCAGATATGTACAACACCTAAACTCCAGACCTGATCGCAAGACTACCCTCCAATCCGGTGATCGCCCTCAAACGGCCATGGCATTCCCATCCATCTCGCCCGAGTTGACCTTCTTCCCCGTCTTCTTGATCTTCTCTAACACTGTTTCGTAATCCAGCGTCGGTTCGGTCGTGATGGTGGCAGTTTGAGTATCTAGCGATACATCGTACGACTTGACACCTGCAAAAATCGTGTTAGCGGCTGGCTGGACCGATGTATATATGGCCGTGCATAGTACAGCAGTTTCGTCCAACCACTGAGACGTGGTGGATCGTGAAGGTAAGTATTGCATTGAGACATACCATCGAGCTTCTTGAGGACACGCTCTACGGCGCCGGAACAGCCGCCGCAAGTCATGGTGACGTTGAACTTGTACGAGTGGTGGTCGGACATGATGATGTGAAATTGGCTGGCGAAGGTGTCTGATGTGGTGGTATTGCTCAGGTCGACGGTGACAGTGGTATCAGCGGTGGTATATGTCAGATGTATGCGCGCGAAGGAGGATGAGGCGCAGATGTGTGTGAGTGTAGATGAAGATGTATCTGAAGATGAGATGAGATGAGATGAGGCAAGGTGAGGTGATTACGGAGCACGAGCACGAGCACGTTTGCCAAGACGTTCGAAAGTGGGACTTCGCGAACCAGGGCGCATAGGGGTTTCGGCACGTCACCTACCGACGTTTTGTGCTGGACTTGTTTGTTGTCTTGAAACGCTGCCAAAACGACTGTTGCCCTGCCTCGTCACAGCGAGTGAATTACATCACAATCACTCGGCATGGCTGCCGCGTCCACCAATATCCTCAACCTGCGACTCCGACGTACACAGCCAACGTCGCTTTCAACCGCCCTACACGCCTACATAACATCGTCCTACAACCAGCACCCCTCCCTGTTCACTTCCGACCTCTCGACAATCGACGCTCTCCGCACATCCGCAACCACAATTACCGAACCACATCCATCCCACATCTCGAAACTACTCGCATACACCGCGCAGCTCGTTTGGCTCACGACAAAGTTCCCTCTCGATGTTGGTGTAGACTTCGTCTGGTACCCTTCGCTGGGCTACCATGCAGACACCGCAACAAGTGCGAACAACTTAAGATTCGAGCTCGCAAATGTGCTTTTCAATCTGGGCGTGCTGTATTGCCAGCTAGGTGTGCACGCGAACCGGAGTTCTGCAGAGGGACTGAAGGCGGCAAGCAATCACTTCTGCTCTGCAGCGGGCACGTTCAGACACTTGCGACAGGTCGTGGTACCAGAGATGCGAGCGACGGTGCCTGAGGATATGGATGGGGCGACGCTGGAATGTATAGAAGGTGTAATGCTGGTGCAGGCGCAAGAGTGCTTTTGGGCAACGGCAGTCAAGGGCGCATACAAGGATGCGTTGATCGCCAAGGTGGCTATCAAGGTCGCGGAAATGTATGCTGTGGCTGAACAAGCTGGACGGAGAAGCGACGCCGTCAGTAGCGAGTGGATACATCATCTCAAAGCAAAAGAGGGGCATTTTGGTGGAGTCGCGAATTACAGAGCTGCAAGAGATGCGTTGGAAAAACGACGATACGGAGAAGAGGTTGCAAGATTACGAGAGTCTCTGGTATGTGCGAACGAAGGACTGAAAGAGGCTAGATATATCAGCAAGATTGTGCTATCGGATCTGCAAGGCTTGAAGGTTAAGGTTGAGGATGACATGAAAAGAGCAGAGAAAGATAACGACATGATATACCTCAACATCGTGCCGACAAAGACGGATATGAAGCCAATCGAGGGAGCAGCAATGGTATCGGCGAAGACACCACCAGAAGTGGCTGATCCTATTACGATACTGCATGAAGGCGTGCAGATAGGGAAGCCTCTATTTTCGAAACTAGTCCCCTATTCTGTACATCTTGCATCCAGCATTTATGCTAGCAGGAAGGACGAGACAGTACAGAGGATTATCTCTGAGCTTGAGACACTGACGGCAGAGATCCATAGCACACTCCAGTCTCTCAACCTGCCAGGATCTCTACAGGCTCTTGAGAAGCCACTAGGTTTACCAGCTGGTCTAGTGTCTCGCGCTGAAGAGATACGACAGCAGCGCGGTATTGAAAGACTACGATCAACAATGGATGACATCACGAAGCTAAAAGATAACGACCGCCACATATACCAGGAAGGTTTCAGCGTACTTCGCTCCGAAGCGGAAGATGACGACAATGCACGAAAGAAGTACGGCACTGATCGGTGGTCTCGTCCGTCGTCGAATGATGTGGCACAGCACCTTTACAAGAAGATGACTGAGATCGAGGGTTATCTCAAAGACGCAGAAACCACAGACAGCGCAGTTCTGGATAAAGTCCGCCAGAATGAGAAAATCATCCACATTCTTGCCAGTAGCGACCGCGACCTCGAGGATGCCGTGCCTTCCAGCCGTCGTGCCGCCATTCCACCCGATGTCGAGAGAGCCGTAACATCTCTCCGCAATGTCCTGAACGAGCTGACTCGCCTCGAGAATCGTCGGAGGAGGAAAATTGACACATTGCGGCAAGAAGCAGCAGAGGATGATGTGAATCCCGAGCTATTCCGCGCTGCTGCCAGGCTCGAACGTGAAAACCCGACACAAAGTATAGAGGCGACGCACTTCGAACCGCTTTTCGATGCCCGTCTTTCAAAACAATACGATGCTGCTTATGCCCTGCCAAACACGGAACGAACTGAGCAAGAGCAACTCATCTCCAAATTGACAGCTGCCCAGACCACCTTCAGCAACGCTCGGCGCGGCGACACGGTTAGTAAGGAGCGCGAGCAGGCACTGCAGACGTTGGAGAATGGGTACTTTGCATATAAAGAGATCGTGCAGAATTTGGATGTTGGACGGCGGTTCTACAACGATCTCAAGGGCGTGTGTGCGAAGTTCAAGGATGAGTGTGCGGTATACGCGAGGGAGAGGAGGCAGAAGGCTATGGAGCTGGAGGGTGAGATTGTGAATGCGCTGCCTGTTGGTCGTATGTCATTAAATGGTAAAAGAGAGGCTTCGGAAAGTCAGCAGCAGCAACAACAACAGCAGCAGCAGACACCTTCACGCTCGACACGGTCTACCACGCGCACAAGTGTCGCGAACACCAGACAAGAGCCACAGGAACCCCCACGATCACGACAGGAGGCTCTGAAAGCAGCACCTGCGGCTCTTCCAAACGTGCCAGTTTCGCAAGTCTGGACGCCTG
>Ga0058698_10001278_pt1 | contig 11612 bp, 11 predicted proteins | sample AgamicAsSfe_FD_67288 | JGI IMG/M metagenome (GOLD analysis project Ga0058698, IMG submission 67288) | Agave microbial communities from Guanajuato, Mexico - As.Sf.e | ecosystem: Host-associated > Plants > Phyllosphere > Phylloplane/Leaf | place: Guanajuato, Mexico | collected 2012-05-30
GTCTGGCAGAAGATCTGGTACTGGATTGCATAGAGTAGCACCAAGCGCGGATGTACAGCGTTTATAGCGTACGTGTCTTCGGGCTTTCCTTAGTAGATGCCAGCCATCAATGAGATTGTTACGAACCTTCAAGCCGGGTTGTCTGTTTTTGTCCAAATATGTCTTGTCTTATGATTGGAATATCAGGCCGTAATCGGTGAGTAGTGGACAAACTGTAAGAAAAACCTGATGTACTCATTGCGGTCGTTCATGATTCCTCCTTCCTGTATCTAACTTGCGATATCACGACCCCCATGAGGCGTAATCGTGTATATATACAGAACGAATATGGCCGACCCCTCTTTCAAACTACCCAGCTGAATTTGAGATATCAAGAATCCCGGAGTTTATCGAAAAAGTGAAACATCCCACCCAAGAGGCTTTGTGAGGCCTAACGCGTGCTTGCACCCTGGCTCTAGAGATTTTGCGTATATTGGCAGTGACGATACACGCCAACTTACCGCCACTGTACGTCTACTTATCAGCGTCTCCGTCACTGGTTCAGAAACCAGAGAGATCCTTCCAAGTTCAGCCATACAAAGACGAGGGTGCTTTGGAAACATACGACTATCGTGAAGCCTGTACGAGACGGCATGTGACACCGATGACTCTGCATTGTCGTGTAGCTCTGTTGGAGATATACAAGACACTGGATCGATGAGGAACCTTGCAACAGTATCTCACCAGAACGTGTGGTTGCGTGGAATCTGTGAATGTCTGGCAAAGAGTACCTGGCCAGACGTATGTCCACGACGTTTGGATACGCTAAGTTGCGCTCTCTTAAAGCCGTCCATCGACGCATATCTCAACAATCATATTTAGAGCTTGGAACAGCTGCACTCAACTCGCTGAGGGTAAAAGCACTCTCCGTAAGATGGCGTGAGCCCTCAGATAGACGGTTGCTTGTGTTTCTAGGCCCTGCTAACACATGCATAGCGGTTAGCTCCGCCATTTATGCTTGCATCAAATCATGATTCAATAGACCTTGTGTATAATCCGGACGCCCCGCATCTTCGCGCTCAAGCGTCGTGCCTGGAAAGCTCCCGCCTAAATGCCAAGGTGAAGGATGCGCCATTCACAGACCATATCAAGATCTGTACCTTCTATCAGGCGGCACGAAGCGAGCTTCAAGCATACTGAGAACAGAATGGCTCTACTCGCTCAGCTCGGTTAGGGAGCCGATTTGATTGATTTGATTTGATTGTGGCTTAACACCCTATCTGTTTAGGGAGCTGAGCGATCGGGCGACAAGCATCATGGCACTGGGCATATAAATCATGAAGACCTCATCTTGCTCTGAAACAGTCACACTGACTAAGTTCTGTGATGTCGCATAGATGTTCCTCAGACCAGGGTGCGTCCACGTGGTTGCGGCTCGAAAGTGAGAGTTTGCGACAGCCTGCATTGCTCTTGTCAACAGCTGTATGATAGGCTTCCCGCATCGAGAGGGAAAGAACAGGCTGCCGATATGAATCCAAAACCTTCGATGCGATTGATTTTTCCGGACTTTGTCGGTTTCGTGGAAGCGTCTAGATGACTAGACTGACGAAGGACAGTAGCTTATGAACCTGGCGACAACAGGGTATATATTAAACTTACCGAGATTATTTCAATAGATCAGAGGTATCTGGAAATGGAAATATACGTAACATGACTCCAAAGCAAAAATGGGGGAAATGATGATCGCCCTTCACCGGTTCAAAGCCACACGTTTGTACCGTTTCGCTTGGCGTTGCCAAATCCTTTACAGATCAGCGAGTCATGAAACTGCATCTTCCGTAGTCCAATGCTATCCAAAGCCGTTTTGTGACAGCTCGCTAATGTACCTTTGCCCTTGCCATCACATTGCAGCCTCACCCGGATCGGCTGAAAATATCGCCGAATCAACAACAACCGATTGATGCTTCAGGAGTGAACGGCTTTGATGAAATTTTAAAGACAATGTTGAACGAGTCTGCGAGAACCGTGTTCAAGAGAACTTTGATTAGGGGCTTACCCCATGTCATTCATGTCACCGTCATCACACATGTGCTTACTTACCACAGGATTTCGCAACCATGTTTAGACATGGGACATTCTCTGAGGATCGCCTTGAGACATGAGCTGCGCTGTTCTGTCTCACCGCTGGCGAGGCTGAGCTTTGTCCGACCAGATGCGCATCCAGCTAAATTTACCACGCTTGTGAATCTTGAGCTGCGAGATACGCAATGGTGCGAAACTAGCCTAGTTCTGGAAAACGGTGCTTCGGACTGGCCATAGGAAAATCACTTCTTCTGGGGCATAGAGAGCTGGTAGCAGTAGCTTTCATCAACCACTTCCTCGGGTTTTGGATAGCGGGACAAAGCATCGTCGAGATTGCGCAAGCGTAAGGCTTTCCAAAGCAGCACGGGCCGCAACGGTATGCGCACGTCATCAGTCGTAGAGTTTATGCTTTCTGCACGGCGGAAGCGCTTGGCTTTAGGTGATCGCTTCGTTGCACTAACAAGGTCATCTGTGGGGGCGGAATACGTGCCGCAAAACCACAGCAACGTTGCGAGGTTGCAAGGTCTACCCACTGCAAGAATCAGCCCGCTAAGCTTTACGACTATTTGCGCGTCTCCGAACGACTCGAACATCTTGATTCAAGAATCGATCTCTCTGTCTCCAGTGTTGCGCTTTGACATACGAGAGAAACTCCTAACAGCCTCAGTTGTCCACGTGCAAGGCTTTGAAGGGCTTCAACCATCAATCTCACCGCCAATTCCACTAAACGACGAGTGGCGAGGCTAGCCATCTCGAACGAAGATGGTGTGTACTGATATGCTTGAGTAGTAGCCGGTGAAGATGTCGGAAAATTGTGTTCTTTCGTGATTTGTTGTCAGTACACCCTCTTTGCGCACGATTGTTGGCCCGGAGAAAACAGCCATCGTTGTACGTACGTCGGTATACGGCGAAGGATCCTTCATCTTCTTACGCCCTCGATCCTTCCTAGTCATCGTGTGGATCGTAAAGTGCCAGGCGGTAATGCAGCTGTGAAGGTTACAAGTGACGTTTGCGCAAGACGAGATCTCGTCCAAGATATATATCCAGTAGGGCCATGACTCGCAGGGCTCGGACTACCCTAATTATCCATTCCAAGGCGTTGCAGCATTCTCCTGCTCTTTTGCAATCCTTCCGCAACCTGCCCAGTCTGAACCAGGATTAGCAATTTCCCGATTGGTTAGTCCAGAACCAACGAACGAGTAGAGGATCTCGACCTTCGAATAGGATGCAGGGTATCCGATATCAATACTCAAAACTATACGGTGATTTCGTTCAAGACCCAGAGCTTGCAAAGTTTCGTCGATATCTGGATTACTGGTCTTGGATGTTATACAATGAGAATTGGGAGATCGAGCAGAAGATCCGAGAATGCAACGAGATCGTCGCAAACATTCATAGTGTACCTCCGACTCGCAGCGTCTACACGTTAATGGACTATCCTCAAACCTACGTGAAAAAGCAGGATCCAACACTGGAGTCGAAAATCGAAGACTTGAAAAAGTTGATCAGGCGATACGGTCGGTCGCATTCTACTCGTTGCGCTTGGCGATATGCTGACCAACAGTGACACAGGAAAGGACCTTACCCTCGCCCACGCCATTGCCAACTTGCCTAGTCAGCCCGAGATATGGGCCAGACATTTCTCCGAGTATACAGAAGCATTTCAAGATGGTCGTTTCGGGCCGACAAACGAGGATGCTACCGTATACAGTCAAGTCCCCTCGCATGCGGATACTTGCTCCCTGAAAGCCAGCGAAGTAGATCAGCAAGACCACTTAACAAGCTTCGCAATCCGTCATCTCAAATCGATCAACATACGCCTGCGAAAGTGGATCGCTCGCGGTTCAAAGGAACGGTCCGAGGAGGAAGGAGCCGCACCAGAGCAGTTTGTTGGCCTCGAAAAGATTGTTATGGTCGCCAATGTGTTCGCTGGCATCTATGTTCCTGTATTCTTTGCCGCATGCCTCGGGGTTCTCAGCAGTATTCAGTCTGAGAAATGGCGCATCGTTGTGCTCGGTGCATTTGGATTGATGCTTACCGCATTATTGATTTTGTGCGTTCCGACGTTAAAGCGGAGTGACATGTTCGCAATCACAGGCGCCTTCTTTGCCGTGGGTGGAATATTTGTGGGGGCGAGGAGTATGGATTGACAGTAACGGATACTATAAGGTTGGTGTGAGAGATGGGGAGTGATTGCGAGTGGCGGTTGTGACGTCGCTGAGGCTCGTGCATGGCATCGGGCCTTTCTTTCACCCTTGCGTACCAATGTTGACCTAGCTAAATATAGATACGATTCATCCATGCTCGAGTACTTTCCCGCGTACACCAAAGAGTAGGTCTGCTCTGTACTCATGTCTGCCACTGTTTAGGATCAGGAGTCGCCTGTATCTACTCAGGTAGGTACTTTCTTAATTTAAATATTTCACTCTGGTTTGGAGTCATCAATTTCCTGCATTCTTTGTCATCTCATTGTGCGCGCGTCTGTGCCGAAAGCATAACTCTCCGCACAATATTTATCCAACCAGGCACCATGCAGTGTGATAATGCAGGGTGTAAGTCCTTCAGTGAACCTTGACTTTACTGCCGATTTCCGACTGACAGTACAGGGCCGGACCAAGTCATCTCTCTCGTTGATACAAGACATTCATAGGTAGAGGTCTTAGGCGTGTAAAGTTGCCATTTGACGCTCAATGCCTACGCCCTCATAACAAAATCTACACAATGGTCGATCGGGTGATGGAACAAGAATTGAACGACTATGATAGATATCGCTAGGGTCCTCGAGAAGACCACGACCGATCAACAATCTCTGCCAAGAACCCTCCTGCGCGACCGTTTACATGGCATCCGATCGGGCAACGTCTTAAACTTTATCATGGCGGGGAGGTATGTGCACAGGCATCAACGCGAGCTGGCAATATTAAATATCACCATTGGAGGGCCGTCAGATAGCGGCACCCAGGTCCAGCTAGTGAAATGCCTTAATTTACCCAAATATTGGTTAGAATCCCATTGCAAAGCTCCAGGATAGGTCCTCTGTATTATCAGAGCCGCACGCCGGGCCGATATGGTCAGCCACAGTGACTAACCGCTGGATTATGTCCTTGCTAGTTAGTACTCCTTTGTCAAATCCCTAGAGCTCATCTTCAGTATACATACCAACCATCGAGCCACCTAACTCTTTATCACTTTTCGAAAACGAACGCCGACTACATCAGAAAGCTTCAACGCGCGAGACTCTTAGCTATGACTAGAGTGCCAATCAGCCCACCGAAACCCCTTCGTGAGTTCAGATTATCCCTCCAAACAGTCATCCATTGATACTTCGCCAGCTCCAATTGTGATAGTTGAGTAGTGATCGAGGGAATGATGCAGTGTGTCTCTCGATAGCCACTAATCTCCAGTAAATATTTGGTATATCACCAGTCTGTACAAATCGTTCACATCTGAGAAGATTGCTGACATCTCTAGTCTAGTTCTCAGCTAGCATCTTCCTTCACACCGCCACTATTATCGTACACGATTTCCTCGACACCGATTCAGCGGTTTACTATCAGAGACCTACCAGGGTTGGATGCCATCCATCGATCACAATGTACATTCTATCTGGGGACGTCATGACGGAGGAACCATGTAAAGGACTACGTCGCACAGGAAGCAAATTCTATAGACATCTACATATGTTAGAAAGAAGAGATATCGACTTTTGTTACAACCTTTAATGCAGCAGAGGTTCTACCACGCTTTCAGCAGCTTGTGTTCTATGCAACAAACTCACAATATATCGGCCTTTCACTACCAAGAACGTATACACGAGCATAGCAGTGTATGACCTTCCACACTCTCCCTCCTACTGCTGCCTTGTTTTGCCCCTGCCAATCCCACTAACGAGTCGAGTGAGTAAGACCCACTCCAGCTATTGTATGCTGCGCATAGAGTATGTTCTTGCTGAAGCACAGATTGGCAGATCTACAAGGCAGTAGTACTGTCATCGAACAGACCCATCTCACATACTCTGCGCCCTGCGCTTCAAGTCATTGGGTTCCGCTCCTGCATGTCGAAGCATTCTGCAGCAACTGCGGAGCGAGTACCGCCGTACGAATTGTAACTAACCTACGCGCTAAGGGTATTCTTCCTCCTGCCCCGGAGTACTGACAAGACAGAAAACACGATACGTCTTTACAATGCGAAGTCGCTGCTGGATAGTTGTAACTCAGACGAAATGAGCTTCTTTGTAGTGACTAATCCGGGCGGTCGAAATAAGCAATTCCAACGTTACGGAAGCGTCCGCTGGTGCATTCCCGTAAGCCAACGGTATGGTTTGTTCCGCGATTTATGCGTAAGGGTTCGTGAGATCGTCGCGTGGGTGCGGTTGGTAAGGGATTGCGGTACTTGCGGTCGGCAGATTGACGAGTGCGGCGAGGTAAGGTTCAAGCAGCGCAGCCGTTGTTCAGGAGATGAGTGACCGTTGGAGTAAGCCCTGTGCTCGTTCTTAGTCTTGCTCTTCAACTAAGTCATGTATCATATTAGTGCGACTTATGCATACCCTATAGAATCTAGACGGTGCGCATGGGTCCCGTACTTACAAGACTTTGGAGGGGATGTGTGCGCACCTTGAAACGAAAGACACGAAAGACGCGGTATAGATATTAAAATCAATCTCAGGTAGGGTGTGACATTCATGTGAGAGGTCTCGTTGCGTTTTGCACACGTAACAAGAAGCTGACCAGACAATCGACGCGTCTTGCTGGTGGCCTTGATCGGCTTCCGGGCACCGCAAGTGTCAGAGCTCTACACATACCCCAGATGCCACATCCACCTCTACGTTTGCTTGTTGAGTTCTGCGTACGGAACCCCGGACACCACAGGATCCGAGGGTCACTTCTGATTATGGACTCACAGACACCATGCCCTTTAGCGCGCTTGTAGAAAGAGATGTGGATGCCACTACGAAGGTGTCAGATCTCCTTTCATGGAGACCCCAAGGCTAGGGCGAGTCCCTTGCGATCGGTAGAGCGCATGGTCCACCTCGCGAGCAGTAACGGGCCTCGACTTTTCCCGGCGAATTCTCAAAAATCCTCCAACCTCCTTCTGGGCGGAGATTTAACAGGCCTATTCAACGGCCTGTTAAGCGAGATTTGAGGCTTGTCTGGCACACAACAGCGTCACCAGGACAGAATCCGAAGATGCGGGTGTGGACGGCGATGAGTTTATGTTGCTACGTATTGGCAGACTCCTGTGAGGTGTTGGAATTGATTGGTTTTGGTAACAACGACAAACAAATGCTGTCCCGCTGGAGATTTCGAAACAGTAGACCGTTGGCCCAGACGATTCCGCTATCACTTTTCGGCACAACGGCGATCATCATCACCGTATCTTTACCCTTGCTCTCGCTTCCTCCGAATACTGTTTCACCGGTCAGATTTCTGACTCGCAATGACAGGTCCGATTTAGTGGCACGTCCTCCGAGGACCGCGGTGGCCCGCCGCAAAAAGCAATAAACGCCTGCGATCGTGAGATGCTTAAGAGCAGCCGGAGGAGGTGCCTTGAACGCCCTGATGGTTCGACTGTGTGGTTTGATGTTGGCTAGTCGTTGCAGTGGGCTGTTGTTGTTGTGGTGTTGGAGGGCTATTCGAAGAGTCGTGATAGAGGATTGACGCAGCCTCGTGCGCTTCATGCGCCTGTCGCATGTCCCTTTCTCGCTTTGCGCATTTATCTGCGTATGTGTTGCCCTTCTCCAAAGCTGTGCGGTAGTCTCAGTACGGATCCAAGAGAGCGTTTGAGAAGGATGAGGTATTCGTACCATCCTTGTGCCATACGATCGTAGAGTCGTGGGGCTGTGTATTGAAGGACATCGTCCCTTTGTCGAGCTAGTTGATCTTGATAAAGTTCTTGCGATACGAATGACCGAAGGCTGGACAACTTGGGGGGCTAATCCAAAGGTTTATAGTCTGACGATGTGCGTTACCTGTCCGACCAAGAAGACTAGTTGTGCGAGTTCTACGTGGAATTTTGATACGCGCAGGCGGCATGCATGGCCGGTCAGCCTCAAGCAGTCAAGGCACGATGCTCCGTCATGCAATAGCTCCAAGTGGTCTCGCGACCAGCCAACGCAAAGTGTCTTCTTCATAGTCCAGGGCTTCTGCGCGGCAATAGCAAAGGCTCCGGGGACGTGAAAGTTATGGTAACTTGGAGTCTCAAGCAATGCTTCGACTTCGCATTGTCTCAACGCTCGATGCCTGCATACCACTCAACAGCCACCGCTCTATCTTGGCAGAACGTCAAGTCCATGAGCGCATATAAGGCTGATCGGGCGCAGCATGCAAGTGATGCAGATATGGTGTTGAATCAGCGTACATCAGCCGATCGAGCACTTTTCTGGGCCCAGAGAGAACTGTAGCAAAGTCGTAGCCGCTAGTCACTGAACGCAAATTAGTCATTCCGTACCCACGTGCGTTAAGACTCCGAACTTGGCAGTGCACTGTCTGTGTGCCATGTCCCTTCGGTATTGGTAAAGTATTACCATGGCGGCCAATGTAGGTCTAGCGCATAATACCCTAGGCTGAAATAGACCGCAACTTAAGTCCAATCGGATTCCTGCCTGGTCCGAATGTTGCTAGTTGGATAGCTCAGATAACATATCGTTGTGACCTAGCAGTACTTATTAGTTCTATGTTTCGAGAAGTTAGCACAGTCTGTGTATTACGGCCTCCGGTGATAACTGCCAGCGCCGCGCCAGTACGTACTCTTGCATGATGACCATGGCCAGATCGATACATACCCTGCTGCATGCGGAATATTTGCTCAAGGCGTAGCGGTCTGGGTCGACTGACATTGTTCGGGCTTATCGTTGAGCAGCAACGTCACGAGTACGGCACATACCCTACATCGTAAGTAAGTCTTCAAAAGAGAGATGGAGGGTCTACATACGTCGCAAGCATAGAGATGAACTGCTGATTACGAAACAACAGACTACAAGCGGTTATGGTTACGGATGTAATAACAACCCCTGCGATGCTGGACGCTCGTCCAGCTGTGAAGTACAAGGACGTGACGGCCGCATATATGAGCAACGAGGCTGTGAGATTCCCGATCGTTAATGTTATCACCTCAATTCGGTGCTCGCTGAAATTGCGGCATCCAAAGATGTCCAGGGGTCTTTTGGACCAGGTCAATAGCACCCAGAGCCAGTCTGGAAAGTACGGAGCCCACGAGACAAACTTATCCCGGAAAAACCTACTTATCGTACTGGGACTTGATCGATCTACGACCTGGTATATGTCAGATGCATGGCCTTCGGGATCGTTCTGAGAGCCCCAAATTGCAGCATCAAGTCCCAAAAGATCATTCCGGTCTAAGAAAACCTGGAAGTCACGAAGCTCCGCAGCATCGTAGCCTTTACCAGCAAGGCGATTGAATCTTAGAAGGGCTTCCTCTGTTTTTGGTCAATCTACGTCGACTGCAGCAATGATCTGCTTACCATATTCCTTTAATTCATTCTGGAGCTTCTCATATAGTCTGCCCTGGGTCTTTTCTCGAACGATGACAGGTGTGTTGTATTCTGCGTCGATACGGGCAAAATTCTTCAAGAAGTCGGGATCGAACTGAGCATCGCGATCTTCAAGATGCAAGAGGTCTTTCTCCAGCCCCATCAACCTATGCTGACGATAGAGCAGAAGGCGGATCGCAAGCGCGGAAAATCTTCGCAGATGTAGATATCTGGTGTGCTGCGATAAAAAGAAGGCGAGCCTGGGATAACCCTCGTTGTGTAGTGTTGGATGATTGCCTGGGTTCGCTACGGCTCGTGGTGCCGAGGCGGGTGTTTGCTGCAATGTCGCGTAATTGGCTGCGGTCGCCATTTCCCCGGTGGACTGGAGAGAATGATTACGACTTTTGGAGATCCGAGGAATGAAGAAAAGCAGAGAAAGTGGTTGGGATGCGAAAACGGATTCGCCAAAAAACAAGATCTTGCTAGGAAACGATAAGAAAAGTGCACGTCTGGGGAGATGCTAAGAGAGTACTAGATGATATTGCCCAAGAGCCTGAAAGTAACAAAAGATGTAGATCGAACTTCGTTGAGTGGGTTTGGGTCGATGCGCCTCTCCAGTATTGGAATCCAACGTCGCGCTGTAAGGCTATATACCCAGCGAGCCACAAAGATAAACTGCATTATCTGCGTAAATGTTCGCCTGTCAGATGCTAAGGTGGTCAGCTTGGGAAGCATGAAGACAAAAGAAACCGTCACCGTGATGCCCAGCATTCGTCAGAATCTGGTCCCCGGATGATCCACAAAAGAGGTGTGGTGCTTAACTCGCGCTTATGGACAAGTTGTCTCAGGCTGCAGCAATGAACGGTGTTTTCTGATTTGATTTTCGTAGCTTAGGTGCGGGGGCAGACGCCCATATAGCTGCAGTCAAAGCTTCAAGGGTGGTGGAGTTGCAAAGCCACTGGTAGAAGGCCTGCGCCCCCGACATCAAGGAGGAATCTGTACAACCACAACATTAATTGAACCCCAACAAGACGACAGACACAGCGTGTATATTCAACACATGCTGAGAGTTGAAGCGCCGTGAGGGTCATATGTGTTCTTCCTCTGGCAAGCGCAGCTCGCTTCTGAAGATGATGGATGGCTGCGATAGGTGTCCGGAGCTTCTGGTAGGATTTCCAAGGATAAATAGAACGTTTCTCGCCGGCTCTAAACGTGAGACAGTGAAGCCTGCGATATGAGGGGATATGGCGAGCGTAGGGACGGCGGTAGCCCACTAACTGCTCATCATCGACACCGAGGATGTGAAGTTGCAAGCGCCGTTCGAGATAATAATGGAAAGTTCGATGTGATGTCGCCAGACCACCTGCACGCTACTAGTGGGTATCCAAGTAGACATGTAAGTATTTGCAAGCTCGTGGTGGCCGATTTGCTAAGAGACGGCAACTAGCATGCGCAGAACGAATGATGTGCAGTGAATGTGGAAGAAACGCAGTCAAAACTGAGTTGCGGGAAATGGTGTTGGGGTTGGTCTACTCCTCGAAGCCGTTGCACTAGCACTGAGTGCTGGGCGGTACGCTAAGGCGGAACGAATCTTCATTCGGGCTATCGATCGTCTCATTGCAGGCACGCCTTTGACATCGGGCAATTTAGCAGCATGGTCAAAGTTTAAACAAAAGAGATACGCAAACAACAAAATTGTATTTGCGTCCACTCCTGCATATCGGTCTCTTTTTGGAAGAGAACTTCAAAGCCTCCACCACGATCTGATTCGATGTAGTTCACATGTAATGTAGCGATGAAACGCCATCACATTCATCAAGTTCGTTGACAGGAGGTTAACGTCGATCAAAAATGGTTGTCAAGCCTGTCGCGAGCAGTCGTCATGAAGAATAATATAGTAGTAATACTTTATACCGTACCCGTTATGTCGGCTCACGCCCTGACCCTACTGTGCTTTCTCGTTGTGACCATCATCCTAAAATCATCTGTGTACATCTGCCTCTTGAATTTCAACTCGGGTGTCAGACCGATGTCACTGGGGACCATTCACGTCGAAGCCCCG
>Ga0058698_10001280_pt1 | contig 11600 bp, 16 predicted proteins | sample AgamicAsSfe_FD_67288 | JGI IMG/M metagenome (GOLD analysis project Ga0058698, IMG submission 67288) | Agave microbial communities from Guanajuato, Mexico - As.Sf.e | ecosystem: Host-associated > Plants > Phyllosphere > Phylloplane/Leaf | place: Guanajuato, Mexico | collected 2012-05-30
ACCTAATGCTCAGCCCAAATCTCGCTCGCTTTTGTATCCGGGATGTGCTCTACGCTTCTGTTCACCATCCGCCTCGTGTGCTCACCTCACCTGCTCCTGCTCCTGCCATCTTCTCTTCTCTTCTCTTTCACCACTTCGCTCGCTCTTCGCCTCCAGCCAGGCTCGCGACGATGCTCGCCCTTCCACTCATTTCCATCCTCGTCCTCTCACTCTCCCTGATACTCCTTCCAGCACCAGCATCCGCAGGCGCCTTCAGCCATCCAGCGATACGTGCGTCGCTATTACAGGCCCGTCAAAGCTCCTCGCAATCCCCTCAAGACCAAGCCACCGCCCTGATATGTCAGGCGAATCCCCAAGTCGCAAATAGCGATTGCACGAACAACATCGGTCCGCAGGTTCAGCAAACATTCTCGAGTTACTGCAGTATACCGGGGACGAATGCGACGGACGAGGCGGCGGATCCGCCGGCGAGCTGTACGGATGATGCGTGAGTATTCCTGACGTGCTTTCCCCTGGTGACTTGGCTGTTGTGATGGTTTGTGGAGCTGAAGAGAGAGATGAAAGAAGGAGAGAAAGAGACATGGAAAGCGTGATGAGAACAAACGAAGCACTGCTAACACGGCATTGTACCGATCCAGTTTCGCCGTCTTCCAAGCCTGCGTCCTCTACGGCTACTCCTACATCGGCATCGCCGTGCAATGCGCCAGTACCGAGTTGGGAGTGCAACCGGCCACGGACGCCGTGTTCAACGGTACCTACGATACCGAGCCTCGCCCTACAACCACGCCGGTCATGCAAGCGGCGTCGATGACAGTGGGTGCGAACACTACGTCGAGCACGTCGACTTTGACGACGTCGGGTTCGAGCACGACAACGGCTGTGTTGGGTACGAGTGCCAGTACTTCGGGTGTTCCGTTTTCGAGCGCAATGTATGGGAGCTCAGCAGTGTACTTCGGCACGACTTCGACGAGCACCAGCACCACGTCGAGTAGTGCAACTTCGCTTTCGACAAGCACACAGCCTAGCACAGTAGGCCCTTCAACCACGCAAAGCACATCATCTTCAATACAGACATCTCAACAGAGCGGGACGGTAACATCGACGATGGAAGCTCCTGTAACAACCACACTAGCACCAGGCATAGCGACAAGCACATCTGCACCACCTGCTCCGATGACAACAGTTGTTTCATATTTTACACTTACGCCTACATCGACCGTGACCGTCACGTCGACAGAGACGCCGACGAGCACCTATACCATATATGTGGCTAGTACTGTAAGTTCCTCCCGAAATATTTCTTGTTCCTGCTCTTCATGCTTCAGAAACTCGCGAGTTCGATCTTTAACTGGAATACTCCTTGCTCTTGCTTCTGATGTTTCTGACAGTTGCGGAATCAATACTGATGCTCTGCAGACCACCGTGACGACCGTTGTGTCGACGTCGACAACGACGGTGACGACTGATGTTGCCTACACCGCGACCGTCTATTACACAGCAACAGCAACAGCGACGACGTCATAGTTTCGAGTTTGTTTTTGAGTCACATAGATCATTATGATGCTGGGAAGGACGTGGAGTTTGGGCTTGACAGTTCGCAAGCTGCGTAGTTCAGGAGAGGTCCGAATGTCTTGTAACATGTTAGAATAGGTAACAAAGGAATGGAGTGGTGTAGCGAAACTTACTCGAAAGTCATTTTTCAGTTATTGGGAGTGTCCTTTGCTCTTGACTGTGCCTAGGTCAAGCTGATAAGCGCGTAGCCAGATTGAGTCTCAATAAGAGCCTTGATTCCATGGGCTCCTTTGTGCTGGCTTCTCTCCCAACATGTCGACATCGAGGATGTCCGACGAGCGATCCACCTCGATCCAGACCTTTGCATCACCCGTCAGATAGTGTCCTTCACTTTCCTCAACGAGCGTATTGTCATCATCCGGCAGGTTCGGCAGTTCTCTCCTCACGTCCTTGAGCTTCTGCTCCAAGGCGTCCATACGTTCTGCCAGCTCTTCGACACTCTCGTTGACATATCTATCGGCGAATTCGGCATCGTGTACGATGAGCATCTCTTCAATGTCTCTGTCAAGGTTGTCCTTGATGGTATTGGGTAATCGCAAAGTTTGCTGATGTGCAGTGTGCTGAACTTGTTTCAGTCGTGTCTCCATGTCTGCCAGTCGGTTCTCCATATCTTGCCGAGCTGCTCTTTCTTCCTTGAGCGCTTTGGTGAGTTGAAGAAGAAGGCTCATAATCTCGTCCTTGTTTTGGAGGTAGTCTTGAGCTAATGATGGCAAGGTAATGTCGGGAGTAGCAATGCCATCTGTTGACGCAATATCGGTGGTCGCCGTGTCGGCTTTCGAGGTCTTCTTTGTTGTTTGACGTGATTTCGCCATTGCGATTCAGACACAAACTTGAGCTACTGTCACCGAGCAGAACTTTGAGCGGAATCCCTACGATACTTTTTCCAGATCTCTATTAGACTTCTGATCTAGTACGATATCTTGATTGGGAGAAGGTCGATGATTGTTAAGCCAACAGCGTTACCAAGTTCGTGTTTTTTGAAATTTTATCGTGAAAGTTGTCGATCCTGTTTCATGCCAAGACTAGGTGAATGCTGCCCAGGATGGAAGTCGCGTCATAATGACAAGGGTGTTCATTACCACATTGACAAATACCAGCACAGTTTCGGTTCAGACAGCAGAGTGAGTAATCGCGCAGAGATGAGAATACTATTTGCTAGATTTCATCTTCCTCTTCGGGCGCGTACTGCCATCATTCTCATCCTCCCCTTCAGTGTCCTCCTGTCGTCCTTTCGATCTCGCGGACGACTCGTTGCGTGGCCTCTTTGTGCCTCGAGTAGGTTCGGCAGATATTACCTCAGCACGGTTCGCATTTGTTACATACGCGTGCTTCTCCAAATCCATCATGCCGATAGGGTTGCTCTCGCCCTCGTTGATCTTGTCTCGCAGCTCTAGGCAACGTGAAAGCATCTGTGCATACTCCTTCTTGTTATAGGCAATCTTGCGATCCCAGCCTTCGACTTGCCCGTCCTTGCCTTGCTCCAAATGCACGAATCGAAAGAGCTCATCGCTGAAGAATGGAACATTGTCCGGATCATTCACCGACAGCAGAAGAGAAGCAGTAGCAGGACCAATGCCTGATAGCTTTGCTAAGGCATCAAGCGCCCTCAGAACGTCAGTGGTTGCGAATCCCTCTTTAGTTTTTGCTTTGACTATAGCCTCGTCGTTGCTCGAGACCAGTTTCGTAAGTGTCGGGCGGAACTTGCCATGGAGCATTTTCCATTGCACAAGTTTTAATACTTCATCCTTCGTCAAGTAGTGGTCCCCATTGTTGGCTGAGCGTCGAGTCTTGCACAGCTCCGGTATGGTGATGTACCTCACCGGATCTAGCTCCTTCAACTGCTCTGAGATATATTGGGGGTATTCCTTGCCTGAGGTCCGAATAACATCAATACTCGGCCAATCCATGTGACCGCTGAGCTGCAGCGCATCGGCCATGTTTATTGCTTCAAGGATCTCGACCTGATGTTATGCAGTACGCGCCAAGAGGTGATTGTGACGACGCTTACAGTAGACCCCGCATCGGCAAAGTCTCCTGTGTTTTCTCCCCTGAGCACCGTAATCGACATTGACTGCCAAGAGGCCGAGTGAACGCGTTTCCACTTAATGTTTCAATCGCCATCTATGTACAGCTAGTCTGCTCTTTGCTTTTGCTTCTTCATCGTCTCATTTGCTTATTCACCTTACCTACTGTACAGCGCTGGTCTTACTGCTTCCTGTATATTTCCGCGTATCAGATCCGACACATCAGTCTGAGGCCTCGAGTCAACATCAGGTATGCCACCATCCACCATCTATGTTTCAGATTATCTTACTCAACTTATCAGGGCTTCACCCATTCTTGTCTTCGCCTGACGACCATCAGATCCTTCAAGCGACCGACTTCATCCTTTCCATTAGTCCTCAGTGGACCTCCTCCGGATTCACGACACCCCCAGCAATAGCAACCACAGCCGAAGCTCGAAACACAATCCCCGTCTCAAGCCGCAATCATGGACGCGCCATCTCCGGGCAAGCTTGCAGCGCTGTACGAGCGTAACAAAGGTGTCGCATATGTCCTCCTCGCCCAAGTCTTTGGCGTGCTCATGAATGTCACCACAAGAATCCTGGAGATGGAGGGAAATAATGGACAAGGAATGCACCCATTTCAGGTCAGTGAGGATGGACAGAAGAAGAGACGAAGAGACGGCCACGGGGACTTCAGCTTATACCTTGGCCAGATCCTATTCGTTCGCATGACCATCACTACGACGTTATGCTATTTATACATGTGGTGGAGTCAGACGCCGCACTTCCCATTCGGTCTGCCTGAAGTGCGATGGCTCCTACTCCTGCGTGGTGTTGGTGGCTTCCTGGGAGTATTCGGAATGTACTGTGAGTAGTGGTGCAGGTAAGGTTCATGGCAGGTCGCTAAGCTACAAAACAGACTCCTTGATATACCTACCCTTGGCAGATGCTACAGTCGTTACATTCATCGCGCCCTCCTTATCATGCTTCGCTTGCGCTATCCTGCTCCGCGAGCCTTTCACGCGGTTGGAACAGATTGGAGCATTGGTGTCATTCATTGGCGTCACCCTTATTGCACGGCCAACAACATTCTTCCATTCCTCTGCACCAACAATAGCAGCTGAAGGAACAGCAGACGCCGCTATCACAGCGGACGGTAACGTTCATGCCAATCAATCAGGCGTCACAAGTTCAGATCGTCTTTTTGCCGTCATCGTTGCTGTTATCGGCGCTCTTGGATCTGCGATGGCTTTCACAACAATGCGCTGGATCGGAAAGAGGGCACATCCAATCTTGAGTGTAACATATTTCTGCGCTTTCTGCACTGTGGTTTCCGCACTTGCTATGATCCTCATTCCAGGTATCGACTTTCTACTGCCAGCAAACTCAAAGGAATGGGGTTATCTTATCTTCCTCGGGACCTGCGGCTTTGCTATGCAATTCCTACTCTCTGCAGGTCTTCAACACGAGAAGAGTTCTAGGGCAACACTGATGGTATACACGCAAATGCTCTTCGCTCTGATTCTTGATAAACTGGTCTTTGGCACGAACCCTAATCTGACCAGCTTGTTTGGCAGCGCGCTCATTTTGAGCAGTGCCATTTATGTTGCAATACAAAAGGAGAGCATGAAGCAACGAGAAGAAGCAAAGAAGGCCAGACTGCAGGCAGCGAATGGGCTTGAAATGGAGACAAGGCTGAAGGTCGATGAAGAGAAAGGCGGCGAGAACTAGCGAGTGTAGACGATATGTCGTATAGTCTTCTGCATAGGTTTGTATTGTTATGATGTACCATATTTCTCTCTGAGAAAGGCGTAAAAAGCACAAAGCACACTTTGACAACATTGTAATCTGAGCAGCCAACATGGTCAGAGCTAACTATTCGCCTTTTCTTGTCGACAAGCAACGCAATATGCTCAGTGACAGTAGAGTCATCGAAGCTGCTCAACAAAGCTTATTTGTAGGGCTTGCTAAATCATCGCAACTGATGCATCAGATGTTAGCTGCATCTGATCCAACCAAAGCACCGACGATCTTTCCAGTGTTATTCAACATTTCGCAAACCTCAAGTCAAGAATGGCAAGAACGCTTCTTGTCGTGACTGCCTTCGGCACGCCAATTCCCAGCACGGCGAAACTTATTTAACCTCTCATCTTTTCCGTCCTGCTTCTTCTTCCTTTCATTCCACCACAACAACATTTTCACAAAGCATCTTCAACTTCATCAACTCTTATCTGCTTCTCGTCTTCAGCCAGTTGGCTTTCTGCTTCTGCTTCTGTTATATCACCTTTTAACGCAGCTTTACCTTTTCCAACACTTTCAACCTTTCAACAGCAATGGCTTTTATCAAGAGCAGCGCCATCATGGCTCTTGTCGCCTACTTCGGACTTGAGGTTTCTGCCGCTCCTCGTCTTCAGGTCAATTTGCCATGTCTTTGATACAGCTGCTTCTCATCATGCTAACACAGATCATCACGCAGGAGCGTCAAAATACCTTGAACTCTACCTCAGTCGTGGTCATGCCAAGCTTCACCATGATCCCTGTCAGCACTCTCAGCGAGACGACCTTTGTCCCTGTCATGCCTTCGGTCCAGCCTCTTTCAACCTCGACTGCTACCATCGACGAAGCGTCTGTGGTCATCACGTCCAGCACCACTGTCGTCCCAGTCACCATCACACCTTCTTCGATCCCGACATCTACCTCAACCTCGACTTTGTACGTTCAGCCTGCGTCGACTGTCCACGACATCACCACTGCCTACGTCCCAAGGCCAACCTCCATCGGTGACTCGGCACCATGGATCCAGGTTCAATTGGCAAAGAACGTCAGTGCCATTGGAGGTACATGCTTGTCCAAGGAGGTTGGAAGGCAAGAGGAGATTCGCGATTGTGTTGTGCGATCGGATCACGAACGGGCCTGTGAGGCCTTCGACTACAGCTGTCAAGTACGTTCTCCCTCTTCGCCTTCTTTTATGCTTTCTCTCTAACATATTTCAGTGCTACTACCTGGAACAAGCCAGAAACTGCTACAAGAAGTCCTACCACGACTGCAAGGTAAGCTTTTGTCTCATCCATCGTTGCCAATCATTGCTAATGTCTCTTGCTAGCGTGACGGCTTGTACGAGGCCATGGGCTACGCAGAAAAGGAGGCCTGCGACTACGCCAAGCATGCCGGCATGCAAAGTTTCTCTCCCCAGCCCAACACACTCGGCTCCTACACCACAATCACCACCAAGTTGCCTTGAGAATTGATTTCTCGACATGCTGGTCTTGTTCTGCTTTTCGCTGTTTGGATGCTGGATCATCCCAAGTCGATGGCATTTCCCTAGATAGACACTTTCAAGAATCATGATTTCGTTTTCTCTTACAACTTTCTGCCTTGCTGTGATGTGATTTGTGCCTTCCAGTGGCTTCTCGACCAATCGCAGAGGATCTGACACGTCGTGGTTTGATATTCGTATCTCATATTAACTACGTCAAGATTATTAGTGCTTTTTCAATATCTACCCATCACGTCGCAATCACATTGCTCTCATAGTCTAGTCTGTATTTCCATTAGCACCTCTTTCCCTGCCCAACACCTCCCTCTGACTTCCGATCGCCACACGGGCCTGCTGCGCCGGAGCAACTCTAAATCCGGGACCCCAGGCCCATCCGCCAAATGCCCTTCCGACCAAAGTCTCCTCATTCTGCACCACTGTCCCATTCGCCGCCTTCACATACCGATGATACAGCTCCTCGCTGCCCCTCACATCCGGGAAGCCGACTCCATTCGAAGCATCCACTTCAATACCACTAAACACCATATCCTGCGCCGTCGTCCCAAAACTGGTCGCAGTCCCCGCATACGGATTAGCATTGTACACTGCGCTGCCATTCTGCGTCGTCACCAGCGCACTACCTTGAAATGCGGGATAACTCGCCAGTACGGCCGAAAGCGCCTCGAAGGATCGCAAACCTGTAGGAAAGACGGGCGAGCCTGCGATGGAAACGTCCTGACCCCGGAGCAGGTCGGCGGTGATGCTGTAGTTCCCGTCCGGATCGACGGTGTACGTGCTATTCACCGCGAGCGGGTAGCTGATCTGCCGCGCATAGCTGTAGCTCGCCACGTTGGCGGCCGAGTTGGACCCGCTGGTGGATTGCACGTTTATCTGGTCGTCGACGTAGGCGGTTAGGTCGCCGTGGTTGGAGTAGGTGAGGGATTGGGTCCATGTTGCGTTGAAGGAGGAGGTGGAGGTGCGGATATGAGAGAGTAGGGACAGGGAGCGGCAGACGTCGACGGTGTAGATTAGGGCTTCGTTGAGCCCGGTGGCATCGGTGGTGAAGGAGGTGAGGACAGAGATTTGGGGGTGGGGGGAGTGCTGGGTTAGATTGGTGCCGGTGGTTATGGAGTCGGGGGCGTCGAGCCAGAGGAAGATTTTGCCGGTGAGGAGCTGGGAAGTATTGGTAATGTGAGATGGCAGGAGTGGGTGTAGAGAAGGAGCCACGAGACATACCCAATAACTGCCGACCGTCTCAGATAGACTAACGTGGCCTTTTCCATCGGCATTGAGGCCTAAGGACAATCTGGAAAGTGTGGTTCATGCTGTCACAGAGAAGAGGCAGGAAAGGCGTGATATCGATTTCGTCCTCGCGGAGGTCGAAGGCGTCGATGCCGACAATGGGGCGCCAGAGGCCCGGGACGATGCCTGCGTGGATGTAAGTACGGCTAGAAAAGTGGGTGGGCTTGGTTGTGAAGGTGTGATGGCGTACAGACAGTAAAGATAATGGGAAAAGCCCAGACTACTCCAGCCAGGGTACCGTCGATGAAGAGCTGCACTTCCTGGAACACGGAAGGGGGACTGGCCGTAGAGGAGACTGGCGCCGAATGTGTTTTCGACTGAGTTGGGGACCTGCAATTTGTTAGACTTGCTCTGCACCATAAAAGTGAGCGCAGCTTACATTGGTGTACCAAGACTCCTCTCCAATCTGTCCCGTAGCCGCAATGGAGACCGCAGCCCGCTTGAGATTCCTCGGCAAAGCAATGGGACTGCTCGCGTTCTGTCCCGGAAACGAAAAATCACTGCTCTGATTCTGCGCTCCCATCCTCGTACTTATCGGCAGGATCTCATCCGCCGGCGCCACCGTGTCCTCGGACGTGAAGAACGTGCTCGTCAGCGTGACATTGTAATTACCCGTATACGTGCCATCGATCAGGTCTCCCAGATCAAAGATCAGCTTCTGCGGCTCCTTGAACAGGGTCAGCGCCCAGGACATGTCTTTGATGTATGTCCATGCGATCCTGGCTTGGGTGGGCCCGGCGGTCGAGGTGCGCCAGAGCTCGATGTCGTCGAAGGAGATGGAGCCTAGGCGGTCGAATTGACGGCCTGCGGAGGTGATGGTCAGGTTCAGGGTTATGCGGTTGAAGGCGCAGGGGGGGTGGGTTGTAGGCGCCTGGAGTTGTTAGCAGGAGGATGATGGTTTGGTGGTGGGCGATTGGAAGGGAGGGACGCACCGACGTAGGGCACGCCGTAGCTGTAGCCGAAGACGTGCTGCACGAGCACTTGTTGGACGACACAGCCTTGAGACCAGGGATTGTAGTTGCCGGGATTCCAGGGGTTGCCGCTACCGTTCGTGAGACCTGTAGGTTGCTTGTCAGTTTTGCCGTGGCCTTTTCGAATCAGCAGTTCTACGAGTTTACCTTGAGGTATCAAGACAGGCGGGTATACTTGGCTGGGAGTGTGTTAGTCTTGCTTGCAAGAACAGGTCGATTGACAAGACATACAAGTCCTCAAGTACTGAGCTATCCGCTGCATAGGCGATGCCCACCGGCAGGGCACTGCAAAGAGACACCGACTTCATGCTCCAGCACAATGAGTTCACAACAACAAGCTCAAGATAGTGATATTGCCATGAGACTGCTTCCAACGAGAAAGGGAGTGCCAAGTCACTTCATATACACGTTGTAAGGCACAGGGAAGAGGTAATAATGGTGCAATAGGTCATGCTAGGCTATCAGGCTATAGCTCTTCCGCGGCACCATCTTGCTGCTTGTAAAAGGTCGAAGATCAACATGCATTAGCATATCTGAGATGGCCAGCACAGAGGCTCCGGCTGCCTCATGCCTGCATCTCGAGAGGGGTGGAGGTCTAGCTAGTCAGCGCAGCGAAGCGAAGAGCGAGCGGGGTCATAAACAAAAGTAGCGGCTCACAACGACTGACGTGCACTAGTGTAGTCTGTTTGGGAGTACTGTATGCTTATCACAAAGGCCATGTGGAGGATCGCGACCTTCGAGGAGGACTGCTCTTCGTGCGATGGTGGCTGATTGCGGCCTTCTGACGATTGCGCCCAACGAATACACTCAATGGCCCTTTCTCGTAGCATCACGAAGTTAGACTGAGGCGCTCAAAAAGGCATACACTGAATGGTCATGATCGTGGGAGCAATAATGTTGGACGAACACCTAAGGAGAAAGCTGAACGGGACGAGCAGTCCCGCAGAACCCAGACGGGAAGGTAGGTATTCCTTCCTTAAAGTCTCCTTTTGTGATGATTGACTAAGACATCACAACACGACGGATGCAGTCATGGGTGTTCGCTGAGGCTAATGACATTGGACTCATAATCTCATCAGTACTATACATGCATAACATCCGTAACCATGCTCTTCCACAAAGATCCTTGTAGTGGTGCTTTCCAGAAAAGCTAACCCAGTAGTAAACTATCCTCGGAATCAGTACAGGTATTAACGATGTTGAGCCAAGGCAAACCCACAATATTGATATCGCGCTGCCGCTATTGACTCGCAGAAAGGATATCGTAAGGTCTGTCCACTGTGCTTGCCCTGCTCCATTCGCTTCGGGGACCACATGATTGTCAATCAACGTGATGTTGTGGTTTTACTCTCGTTCGCTGAAGGATGTGTACCATCTTCTGCAGCCCTTCCAAATGTGCCTCGAATGTCATAGCTACCGTCCGGCTTTTTCGTAAGCCATCTCTCCTCGGGCTTGGCTTTCTTGCTCAAAGCTCGTCGACATCTTTCCACCGCCAAGGCAAGATGTAATTTCTTGAGATTGACGCCAACAAGACAGATGTCTGGCCCTGGAGTGACCACCATGTCAACAGCATCAATAGCGTCAAAAAAGTCCATGAAAGATGTCTCGCTGCAGTCAACGATCCCGACATCGCCTTCTTCGTTCGGCTGAGAGAACCCTCTGGGTGTATTGGCATGACGCTTTGTCGCTTCCGCGACCGCATCATAGGCTGCAGCTAGTCTCTTTTCCGCCCGATCATGACAGCGCTTCACTGCTTTGGCTTCACAAGAAATAGGCCCGTTGTCCCCGCCAAGTCGGCGCATGACATCGCTGATCAGGACCTGCGCCAGAAGGTCGCTGGCTTCCATCATCATCTCGTACGATTTGAGTAGTTCCTGGAACTCTTCAGAGGAGGCTTTGCTCAAGTCGAGTGACTCGACAAGTCGGTCGGGAGTTGTGGCAGTAGCATTTGAGGCGGCCACCATCGGTTCTGGGTCGTTGGGACTGTCGACACGCTCATTCTCATCGACCAGGGTGGCACCAGCAAGGAAGTCTTCCTCTACCGAAGCGTGTATTGTGTTATTGGTCGCCATGATGAGACTGTCGAGAGGTGTGGTTGTCGTTGATGTACTGTCGATTGCTCGGCCGATATGTTAATTTGCGGTGTAATGTGACTTGGATATGCTTGCGACGAAGTGAAGTGGATTGCAAAGTCGGGACTTAGTATGATGAAGTTCGATGTATGTTGATGTCAGAACAGAGCGTGAGAGGATTTCGTGGTTTCCATTGTTTCGATTGGAAGTCATCACGATTGCGGCCAAGTGCATCATCTTCGCACGCAAGGCAGGCACGATCAGCTTATAGCACGAAAAATCACGAATCACATCAGACTGAGTAATCGAGTAGTGTGAGCACCATGCCATGATATTCGGGTTTCCACAAGCACAGCGTGCATCTACCAGTCACAGCTCGCGAAAGAGTGTCTGTAAGGAAAGAGAGAGGGAAGTATGATCG
>Ga0058698_10001283_pt1 | contig 11570 bp, 8 predicted proteins | sample AgamicAsSfe_FD_67288 | JGI IMG/M metagenome (GOLD analysis project Ga0058698, IMG submission 67288) | Agave microbial communities from Guanajuato, Mexico - As.Sf.e | ecosystem: Host-associated > Plants > Phyllosphere > Phylloplane/Leaf | place: Guanajuato, Mexico | collected 2012-05-30
TCGGGGCGAGTAGCTGCCGTCAACATCAGCGTCGCTGTATGGATCTGGTCGTGCAGTGCGCCGGCTAGGCTCTACCAGGTTCCAGTACACGCTGCGACCAGTAAGCCAGCCCAGGTATTCTGAGTATTGCTCAATGTCATCCTTTGGGGCCTGGCTGCGGGTTGGAAATTTGGTCAAGTAGAAGATCTCGCCGAGAGCGTTCAAAGCGACCGCCCAAATGCGGTTCTGAGCATAGCGCTTGGCTGAGTATTGCTCGTCTACGGCGATGGCGATGATGGGTACGCCTGGACTAAGAACCCAGCGCGCAGTCAGCTCGCCACGCTGTACGCGAGATGTACGGAGACCATCTGTACCAATACTGCAGGCACTGACGACACCAGCTGCAGAGCCCATCATCATCCCAACCAAACCCTCCGAGAGCGTGGGGATTGTGCTCGACTTGGCGATCCAGACACTGCAGATGGCACCACCGTCGATACCTAGCTTCGGTATACCGACTTCTGGCATACTGAAATCGCTGGGTTCGGCTATGAAGCGACCGCGCATCTCCTCAAGGGAACGATAGTAACACGAGCCTTCTGGACAGCCCTGGCCATAGATCATGCCATACGGCTGCGATATGTCCATGACGTTGGGCCGTCCGACAACATCTCCGGAGCCCAGTCCCCACTCAGCGACACCAGGAAAGCGTTCTGAAAATTGACCGTAGAAGTGGGGGTCGCTTTGTCCCCACGGATCGACTTTACCCGTCGTCGGATCGCTGCTGGTGACCATGCCAATATCGTCTGCACCATGAATGAAACGCGGCATCTTCTTATTCAGACCAGACCCAAACGTGGCCTGCAAGTGGTTTATGATGGTATACGTCTTGGCATCGTAGGTTATCATTGGGGTGACTGTCTGCATCTGAGCAGCGCGGGATGGTGTTGAGGGAACCTGCACAGGCTTGCCTCTAACGAGCGACCGCAAGAGTCTGGTGCGTAGAATGTACTCGCTCCTCCACGAAGCCAATGCCGTAAGCCTAGTGAAGCGTCTCTTTTCTGACCGCACGACCAAGCCATCGCCCTCAAGAGCTGAGCGGAACGCGGCGTCTTCGAGCGAAAGGGGGCCGGGAAAATAGCGACCAAAAGCCACCTGCCAGGCGTGTGGGGTGGTGACTGCATCATGGAAACGGCGAGAGACAAGGGAAACGGCAGCAAGGTCGTTCGGCGACAGGTGGGCAATGGCGTGAATCAGGACCTCTGTGCAATGTCAGCTCGTGTCCAAATGTTAAGCACTGTCAGTCTCGCGTTGTACACACCATTTGGCAGCTTCGAGATAGGAGAGTTCTTGTCGCTAGGCTTCTTGTTACTCTTAATAATCTCAAACAGGGGCCCATCAGCAGGTTTCCGTGGTGAAATCTTCAGCGCATTCTCGTATTCAGTGATTCTATCCCTCGGTGGCGGCGAGGGGGACGCGATGCGCTTCAGTCCGTCTGGTTGCACGGTATCGACGATTCCATTGTTGGCCTTGTCTGGACGCGTCGCATCGGGCGGTGTTCCCGTGTCACCCCACAGCTCACCCGAGTGAGGCTGCAGAGAGTCCTGCAAGTCATCGCTGCGGTGCTGTCCATGCTGGGATGCGGTGGCGGGGTCGGGAAAGGTCTGTACGTGGGAAACGTTTTGTGATACGTTTGTAGGCTCTGGCTGCATAAAATTGTGGAAATGGTTCGTGGATGAGGGCAGTCGACCGAGCTGGATGGCAGTGCTCAGTCAAAGTGAATGGATGCGTTCGCGAGGATGTATGGTTTCGTAGTGTTGGTGCGAGGTGAGTTTGGGGGTGAAGTTGATGACTCGGTTTGGGGTTGCCAAGATAAGAAATGCAGTGACTGATATGACGATCGCCACTCCGAGATGGAAGCTGCGAACGTGGGGTAGCAACAGAGATGGCACTGGCAAATCGCATCAACAGACCCACTATTACCTTCGCATCTGGCACGTAGAAACGTCACGAGTACCGCTTAGTATCTTGTTAGTTGGTCCATTCCGATAAGTTCCGAAAGAAAGAGGCACCGTCACAGGAGCTTGTTGTCTCTTTCCTACTCGCAAAAGCTACGCAATTTTGAGGTCAACGTTAACAGAAAGGTCATAATGTATGCCTTTAGGATCAATTAGTGCTTAGGGCAGAACTAAGAAGAAACGGGCTTCTTTGTGTGAATCATCTATACATACAGCCAAGAACAAAACGCCAACCGGTCAACAGTCATAATCAAGGCACATACAGCCGTGAGTATGCGGCCACGTTCGTCCTGCAGCATACACACGCAGTATAGTTTTTCGACGCCAATCCCACCCGGCAATCATCGCACAAGCTCAAACACCCACACGGCCATACCAGCACAGTCCTTGGCGACATCTGACAAACCACACACTGTGGTCCCTCCGAGCCCATGCCCTCTGCTCCCGTGTCCCAGCTCCCAGCATTGCTCGCGCCCTGCGGTGCAGCCGCGCTCCGGCGACTGAGGATGAGGTCTTCCAGAAGCTGCTCCTCTTCTTCTGCAGACATGCTGACACTATCACCCATTTTGTAGCGTGATGTTGTTAGGATCTTAGCTTCTTCGCGCTCCATAGCCCTGCGGTACTGCGAGCGTGTCATGATGTTGGAGCTCTGGAGATGGCGTGACAGCAGCTTGGCTTCCTCTCGGTCCTCCCTGGTCTTTGGGTCGAGGAGTTGAGAAAGACGGGAGAAATCCATTGCATCGTCAGCCAAGGGTGTTTCTTCCCGACTCCGCTGGTATGTATCGCGTGTAGGCGTCCTTTGGCCATCGTCAACGTCTGACCATTCATCGTTGTCTGTCGTGGTAGCATAGGATACGACGCTCGTAGTGTCGTCGTCTTGTGGAACAACATAGTCCCGGCTGTTATCAACCTCGTTCCAGAGACTGCCGTTGCGCCACCAGGAGTACAGATAGTCGTCGAGACGATCCTCTGAGTCCTCGGCATCTGGTTGAGAGTAGAAGCCACTCTGTCGGAGCCTCTCCTTTGCGAACGACTCCACGTCGAATTCTCGATTCTGACGGACTCGGGACCGGTCATCCATGGTAAGCCATGGCTCTTTTGCTGATGTAGTTTGGTTTTGGTATCGGCCTATGCCAGCTGCTGAAGCATACATCTTTCCATCGTCATCAACAAGTCCCACAGTACGTCGTAGCCATCTAGGCCGGTAGCTGATCCCCACCTTGGCCAATGCCCAGTCTGTGATCTTTGCAAGGCTGAGGACGATCAACTTTGATATGCGAAAGAAGAATTGGTATGTTTGGAGATAGCGACTGCGTTGCTGGAGCGCGGGGTCATTCTGTCCCATGGCATTAGAAGAATCTGCAGAGGTTATACCTCGCGTCTTGCGCTCTCTTGCGTAGCCTGACGATGATGTATCCGTCCTGACATCACTAAGCTCGTCAGTCACCTCAACGCCCTGCGCAAATGTATCGTTTCTGAGTTCAGATGGGATGTTGGTGATCATCTCTCTGGTTTTTCGCCGTCGAGCGAGCAGTTCCTGTAATCTCTGCTTTTCAAGCCAGGTCATTGCATGGACATTGACTCTAGTTCCCTCGTTAAGGAACACGGCTTCACTCGCCGAGGTCAGAATGACATAACCTACCTTGAGTATAGTGGTGTAGAAGTCTTCGTGCCAGTTGATGGTCAGGGGCGTGATCGAGGATAGATGAATGTTGGCATGTAGATTACCATAGGCCAAAGAGAACCTCTCTCCCAATGTCAGATTTTCGGTGCGTCCTGCAGGCGGGGATATTACGGTGACAAGAAAAGCCAAGAGGTAGATTAGTGCGCACACTGCAATGCCCACGAGTATCAGCAGGTGTGGGATGAATCCAATGATGCAGACAGTGGGAAATCTCAAGATGCCCACATAGTGATCTGGATCAGTGACCATCCTAGTGAGACGGACACAACTCCAGGCGAAAGCTGACATGTATGCTAGCCCACACATTGTGGTCGTCACTAATCGCCATCTCGAGCGCACCCCAGCAATTGCTAAGAGGTTGCTTATGAAGTGGCTTACACTAGAGATGAGAGATATCAACAACACTTCTGGCGGCACGTTGGCCATCCTGGAAAGCTTCGACCTTGGAATCATGAGGGAGGTGCCGTCTGGGGTGAAGACCGACTTTGGTTTGAAGAAGCGTGTGGAATCGACCGCCAGCGGCTTCGTCACCACTGCCTCTGCCTCTGCAAATGCGAGCGAATGTTCAAATATGGTCATTCCGACTTCCTGGATTGGACGTCTTCCCTGCAGGGCGCACGCCAGGGTATCGACAAACTGACCAAAACCGAGGGTCACAAACATGGGCCATAGAAGCGCTAGTGACCCAGAGGACCGCGTGCCTGATGGATCCATGGGTAGCATGTTTGCAGCTCGGCATGAGTCCTCGGTGGTTTCCCAGAAGAGCACCGCCGATGCCACTTGCCACAGATAACCGCCTTCGCCGCCAAAGTCTGTGTCCAGCTGCCGTTCGTCCGCTCCATATTGCATTGTCGACCACCCTGGCGAGGTTTGGCATCGTATGGCTCGTAGGATGCTCTGTGCTTGGTAGAGGAACAGAACCAGGGGCATGATGTAGAGAGCGAAACGGAGGTAAAGGCGGTCGAAGGATAGCGGAACGCGACTATTTCCATAGAAGTGAGTTCTGTTGAGGATGATTGCCTGCGAGCATGTATTTAGTACGAAAAGTGCAAAGTCCATGAGTTTAGGCTTACGATCGCGAAGGTTGCGATGGCCCATTTGGAAGTGATGTAGCTGAACCAGGCAGCTACATTCCTCAAGGCCTGCCATACTGTCATGTCGCCCTCAGGTGCTGCAGCCGCCGAAGCCGCAGCAGCAATGGATTCCTGCACAAAGCCAGGGGTTGCAGTTGTCATGGTGCTGTTAGTCAAGTTGGCTGTCGGCTCCGCGATAACGCTTCCGCCCGAGCGCATCATGTCGCCAAGAGAGCTGGCTTTGGAGAACAGACGCGGCAGTGCCATGAGCAAGTCCGCCGGCGACGGCAAGAAGGAAGTCGCGTTGGCAAACGCGCCGGGAGTCTCCATTGCGGACGACTGCGGATCCGAGTATAACCAGAACTACGTGAAACGTCGAAGGGATTAGGCAGTTATTCGACTGGAAACATGGTAGCTGTGAAGTAGACACAATCCGCAGCAACAGTTGTGTCAAGCGTTATGGGAGTGCTTGAAGGTGGGTGGTAGCTTGGTCCGCAAGTTGGCCGTGTGAAGCGTGGGGATGACGCGACCCGAGCGTGCGGGCTGCAGCTACCTGCATGGGTAAGCCTCCGCTCCACCTCCGAGGTATGGAGCTTGTTAGATAAGTTGTACCCAGCACACGAAACCTACTCCAATGAGATGAGCGATGACTTATACTAATGTAGGAGGAGATAGGATAGACTGTTTGCGTTTGGGTGTAGTAGGCTAGAGGACAACACGTCACACGAGCTTCTTCGTAAACACACCACAGTCTTTCCTTAAAATGGTAATGAATACCATGAATTCACGTGCTAAAAACTAGTCGGATACGAATGATCTCGTGTCTCCAATTGTACACCTGAAACTATACCTAGGCAAAGCTGACCTCGAAGGTGTACAATTTGTTGTACTTTGAAAACCTGCAGACAAAGTAGCAGCGTATACCTTCAACGCATACTTGATGACAACGGGCTTCCTGGCATGCTGTAACAGGTCGAGCATCATGATTCACGCGAGTTTCCAAATCACGCACCTTGCGTGACTGCACATGGCATTTCCAAGTTCTCTATATTCCAACGCCATTGATGCGGGTATGGTACAATCATATACACTCCACAGCAGCTTCCGCCTACGCTGTCTTGGGCTTCTTTGTTCCGTACTTGGACCGCGAGGTGATCCGGCTACCAACACCACCCTACAACTTGTTAGCATCGTCTTTCCCGTTGACATTGGCCGCTGTATGTCTTACCAGATCCAACGCTCCTCTGACCAAATGGTACTTGACACCAGGGCAATCTTGCGCGCGGCCACCTCGTACCATGACAACTGAATGCTGCTGTACGTTGTGCCCTAACCACTGGTTAGTCTTTCTGCCAGTTGATTCCACGCCGCTCTTCCATACCTTCCCCTGGGATATAGGCCGTAATGACCTTGCCCGTACTCAGTCTGACCCTCGCAATCTTCCTCTCGCCCGAGTTGGGTTTCTTCGGCTTCGTCGTTCCCACTTTCAGACATACGCCCTTCAGCTCCGGCCTATCCCTCAATTGTGGCGATCGGAGTTTTCGCGCCTTCTGCGCTATCCGCCCTTGTCGCAGGACTTGTATTAATGTGCATTTGTTCGCGCGAGATGCTGGTGCTGGGCTGATTGCGAAAGCCGGTGTGCTGTGCTGGAACGCGGTGGCGGCAATTGAGGGTCGGGTTGATCGCACCGGGGCGAATGGGGCTGCGGAGAGGACCGAGGGCCGCGCAAGGCGTCGGAAGAATGTGAGAGACATGGTGGGCGCTGTGGTGTGGCTCGAGATGTTCGCGATGGACAAAAGTTCGAGTTGCACCAGCAGATGTGGCTGACTCAGCTAACATTGCCGGTTGTATCGCCAGCCACGGACACGCCGGACGTTGACTTTATTGTCCATGCCAGAGGACCTGAATTACAACAATTGATTCTCTGACTGGATCACAAGTCTGCACTCAGTCTGAAATGAATGTTCTCACGGGGTTGTGACCGTCTAGCCTTTTGAACACTTCCTTGCAGTACTGCGACAAGAACACAGATCCAAATCAACAACACGATCACGATATCGCCAATCAAAATCATCAGTCTCGGCGCAGGATTTGGTCGAGAACATCGGACATTCTTCACAAAAAAGGGAGTATCAAACACTGCAATCAAGTCTCCACCATTATAAGTCTGTGCACAAGCTACATCACAACCTGTTGTAACATTCCCACGCGTCTCTAGTATGGCTTCTTGGGGTCTTCTAGACAGTGCGAGCCTTACTTCAAGCGAGCACGTCAGTGTCACGCGTCTCCCGCCACTTCTGACGGCTTTGGTGACCAGGAACGCAATCGTACACAGTGTATTCAGTGATGCCTTCAAGTGTAGCGCTGTGCTAAGATAGCGGTAAGAGTCCAGATTAAGAGCCCATCTAAAGGAAGTAATCGGGGGTCCTTCGTGAGACCATGGGCTCGCCAGCACGTGGGCAAGGGTCAAATTGCAAGCTGTGGTTGCGTTAGAGAAGCGCAACGATGTTCAGCAAAGTGGAAGACTTACAAGGTGTACTTCAGGTGCTCATCAATCTCCATGATCGCGGCTTGGTTGCCACATCTGTAGCAATAGTTGGGTGCTGTAGAATGTTAGTCATGCAATCAGGGACGGAATGGGGGACAGCCTACCCGAGAAGATGGTCACGACATTCCTGTCTTGCGACCAATTGTACCCCTCCATGACTAGCTGATGAGCACGTGCCACTAGGGTCAGGCCGTTGTTGTGGTTGAAGGCCTCTGAGATGTCCTGGCCGAACGTGTATCCTGCACCGCGGGGTGAGATTCCCCAGCCACACCTGTCATCTGGGTCGGACCAGAGCAGGTCGCACATTGGTCCCTCGTGAGGCACCTCTTGTATGCGGTCAAGCGCCCTGATGTTGTCGAGCGTGTCAATGCTAGGAGAGAGACCACCGTGCAGACAGAAGATCTGGTTGTCGATCAAGGCAGTGAGCGGCAGGTAGTCGAAAAGGTCTGTGAAGTATTTCCACACATTGGCGTTGCCGTACTTGCGGAGACACTCGTCGTAAAAGCCGTACACTTGGGTGATTTGACGGGACTCGTGGTTGCCACGGAGGATGGTGATGCGCTGGGGGTATCGAATTTTGAGCGCGACCAGAAGGGTCACAGTCTCGACGGAGAAGTAGCCTCGGTCGACATAGTCACCTGTTGATGTCAGTATGGATGAATGCTGCTGGGGCAGGCAACGCACCCATGAAGAGATAGTTTGTGTCCGGGTTGGGGCCGCCGATCTTGAACAACTCCATCAGATCGTGGAACTGGCCATGTATATCACCGCAGACTGTGACGGGGCATTTCTGTACCAAGGTGAGCGGATATCGGACTCGCAGGGGAGATGGTACGTACCACTGGCTGTACGTTGGACTCGTCCTGGAGTACCTCGCGGGCCTGTAGCACAATGCTCGTCAGAAGATGCAATCTGGGCAGTTTTTCTGCGCGAGGCTATGTCGCATACCTTGTCGCATAGTCTCTGCACATCGCTCTCGGCCAGCTGCTTGCAGCTCATGAGGCTCTCGATCCAGCCATCCAGCGTGGGGATTGTGGTCGGCTCAGACGTGGGGGCAGACGACAGCTGCATGGGCTCTGGCATCTTTACGTCCTCCATATTGGTATCCATGGTTGCGGGGCGGCGGGATCGATGTAGGTGGGGTGGACGATCGGTTGTTGTGGTGTAGAGCTGTCGAGGGGTTCTTGCCCTTCAAACTCGGCCAATGACGTGCAGCAGACGCGAATGGAGGCGGTAGGCGGGAGCGACTTTCAATTCGAGGGATCGTATAATCAGAGACTGTGTGGCGTACAAGGGGATATCAAGGGCGGCAGCAGGGTCTATGACAGGAATATGGGGAGAATCAACACCACGCACCGCAGGCATATACAGCCTTGGAAGCGCTGGCCGCAATGGAGAATTGTTTGTCCGCGCCGGGTACCAAGAGCCGCAGAGGATTTAGCGCGAACTGCAGCTGGTGTCCGTGCGCAGATGGGCGGACGCTACTGCGGGCAGCTTTGTGCAGCAACCGCGACCCTCGTCCTTTCTCCACTTCACACTTCATTGTCACTATTGCCCATCGCAACCACCAACGCGACAAGTAATAGCAACAATGCCCGCAAAACGCGCATACAGCGCCTACCTCTCCAGCATGCCTGCGGATGTGCCAGTGGTCACTGCCAATGGCTCCGGCGCTCCACAACTGCAGGTAAGTGCTCGCTGTAGGTATTGACCTGGATGAAACTCACAACGACGGCAGGCGCAGCACACCGCACCTTCCTCTGAAGAATACCTACATGTTCCAGGAGGATGGCCGCAAGACGATACCACCGCCACAGAGGAAGTCATACCTCCGCGCGCTTCTCTCTTCAACACGCTCGGCAAGTGGGCTGCAACCGTCAGCGTTGCCAGCCTGCTCTCACTTCCAGCGCGCCTCGCAACCCGATACCTCCGCCGGCAGACGATCAAGGCGATCCCGATTATCTCCTCGACTGGCTCCAGCAAGAAGCGCTTCATTGCTGCAGGCGTGGCAGATGAAGAGTACGCGACACCTTCCCCTTCAGTGCGCGCGCGCGCGAACCAAACGCGTCGCGAAAACCAAAGGCAGGCGCGCGCGTCACAGTCGTGGAATGGTAGCCTGGGCCCGCGTCAGTTCCGCGACTCACCAATTCGACATACGTCACCAGCCAATACACAAGATTACGGACTAGAGACTACACCCACAGGCGGCTACTCCAACAACGCGAACACATCCCTCGAGCCCGAATTTGGCGACTCTGAAGACGCAAACGCATCCCTCGATGTCAATGTCGACTTCTCTTTTGACAACATTCTCACGTCCACCCCGGGACGGAACTACCAGACTGGCTCTCCCATAAACGTGTCCTGGGACTCCCCTCAGATTGACTCACCAGCGAGCCCAACTCCGTCTCCCCAGTCACACGACTATGCATACGAATCGCCTGCTTGCGACAATGCAGCTCCGGCATGGCTCTTTTCTCAGTCTCCTGCTGCGCATACCTCTCAGCATATTACACCATCAGCGCAAGGATCAGCAAGCGCAACCCCCAGCTCAAGCCGCAATAGCCAGCGTGCTATCAAATTGCCCACAGTTACACCCATGCGACGCCAGCTATTGAAGCTGCAGCTTGGCAATGATATCAAGCGCAGACAGGCCGCGCCTCTGACGGAGTCTGCGGAACAAGGTTTCGCCGAGACCCAGTCGCCTCAAACCAATCCCGAGGCAGCCAATAAAGACTCCTCCACTACAGATGCTTTGTCATATGCATCTCCCCCCGAGCCACACACACACAAACCTCACAACTCTCCATCAGAAACTGATGGTTCGCCGATGCAAGTTGACTCTGTGCTTGCTACCCCAGAGTTCGAATACGAAAACGACTTGTCGTTTCTTCTTGATGCACCTACTCCACCGCGCAGGAAGGGAGTACGTTGGGAAAAGAATGCTAAATGCAAGCCCTTTTACTTTGATGAGAGAGTTAGCGAAATGCTCGACTCCACGCTAGAGACTATCACCTCCAGCCCGGTCAAGAACTACCATGATGTGTTCCAGAATCCTAACCGCGGCGCATCAGACGGCAGTCAGGCCGCATCCTCTTCCGGCTCTTCACCGGCCAGTAGCCCAAAGATTACGCTTTTCGATTCTCCTGCCAAGGACGGTGGATGGCGCGGTGTCTCTATAGACACCTTCAATGCTCCAGATGAATCGCTCGAAGAATCCCAGCTATCACTAGAGCTTTTCGAGGATCTCCAGAGAGAAGTACAGAGGAAGCTTGCCCTGGCGCCACCGCCACCGAAACCACTTGTCGCGCCGCTCTCTCCCAGCGAAGAAGAGATACTGCAAGATGCTGCAGCAAAGACCAACCACGGCCGCAACGCCAGCCAGTGGGTTATTGAAGAGAAGCTGTATGCTCGGGACTTTGCGACCTTGTTGCCTCGGGACTTCAACGGCGACCCGAGGGCTTGGCTGAACGACAACATTGTCAACGAATATCTCTCCATTCTTGTCGCCGCAAAGAAGAAGGAGATGGGCTTTGCACACAAACGTAACGGCCCCGCACCTCCACTTCACGCCTTCTCGTCCTTCTGGTATCAGACCCTCGATACCTCGCGCTGGACCAATAGGTTCCAGCTCAAAGGCAAGCAATACCTAGATGCTGATCTTATCCTCTACCCCATCTGCGACAAAGGACATTGGCGCCTGCTTGTGGTCTATCCCCAGGAACGCTCCATTGAGTACTTGGATTCTATGGGCCTTGACGGACAGAAGTACATCGACCATTTAGTGGCCTACCTCGAGAAGGAGCTCGGCGAACACTGGGTCCCTGGAGAATGGACCAAAGAAACTTCCCAGCGGAGCGGACAGCAGCTGAACGGAAGCGACTGCGGTGTCTTTACTCTCATGAACGCTTTGGTCCTTATCCGTGGCGATGCCCCTGACCGCGTTGTTGCTACTAACGGTATGGACGACGCGCGCAAGCGTATTGCAGCTACTCTGCTAGCCGGACAACCTACTACCGAGCTGGAGTGAGCACATTTTCATCACTCAAAAACACGGATTCTACTTTCATTTTACATTGCATGGATTGGCTGGGAATTTTGTTTTTTGGATTGTTTCACGGCGCATAGCATGGTGTTCGGTCGCTTACGAGGTTCTTTACGACGGTCATGACCTTGATACCCCATGATACCCATCGCCTCAGTGGCATGATTGTTTTGCATATTTGGGAGGCATTGTTCTTGTTTTGTTTTGTTTTGTTCTGTTCTGT
>Ga0058698_10001284_pt1 | contig 11568 bp, 15 predicted proteins | sample AgamicAsSfe_FD_67288 | JGI IMG/M metagenome (GOLD analysis project Ga0058698, IMG submission 67288) | Agave microbial communities from Guanajuato, Mexico - As.Sf.e | ecosystem: Host-associated > Plants > Phyllosphere > Phylloplane/Leaf | place: Guanajuato, Mexico | collected 2012-05-30
AGGCGCGACCCAGCATACGCGCTCGCATGCGCGCTCGCATCAGCGGAGACCTTGACGAGAGCGACAGCGATGATGAGTGAGGAAGCTAGGAGTGTAATGGCCGGAAGTGATTTTGTGGAAGTGCAGCACAACGTAGAACATTTGGGTAGAATGCGAGGACGCAATGAGGTAATGGCATATCACCAGATAGTCTGACACTGACATCGTGCAAGCTTGCAGAGCTCGTGGCCAGTATTGGCTATTATAAGTATCGCCCATGGACACAACATTTTGATGGGAGTCAAATCAGAATAATCCTTCGGTGTGTCGCGAAGCAAAACTCTAACACCTTTGTGGAGTCACGATTCGGCCGCCGAGTCTGACGCACATTGCCTCGAGTGCCTGAATCTTGTCAAGATGTTTCTGGAGCCTCACCCTATGACTCGCCCGAGCTACGGTAATACCATTCACAGTCTTGTTGAGATTGATTCTCTAGAATGAGACTTTCTTGCCTTTGCCCTCGTTGCTCTTGTTGCTCTTTCTGATCTGCGTTTCACCCGGTTCTGCCGATCTTGCTGGTAGGCGATGCGTCAATGGAGAATAGCTTCTTGCAAGATGTGACAGGGATCCGAAGGTTAACTCCTCGTCACGATGCTCACGCGTGTAACGAGCGCTTCCCGATGTTGATGTATACGAGAGTGGTGTAGGCAGAAGCCTGTTGGATGAGATCGGGTGCGCGCGTGGGAAGCAGGATGCTCGAAGAGCTTCAATGTAGCGATTGATCGCGTTGTCTGAAAATAGACCGAATGGCTTACATCGTGGAGTGGACATTTTGAAAACGCTCTAGTCTTGGGTTCTTCGTCCGATGCGTCCCCAACAGCTTAGATATTGCGTATCCTCGTCGTCACTCTCGAGAATGACGATTTACCCACTCCCAGATTATTGTTTGCTGAGCCTGTTGAGCCGAAAGACTTGCTTTTGCTGCATCTTCTGGCAAGATCATCGAGCCTTCTTCGTCAGAGCCACGTAATCTGCATTTTGTCCAGGTTTCTCCAGCACATGGTCGTAAGACTTCTTGCTATTGCTGGTGTCACTACATTCATTGCTACCACTATCCTCCTCGGATTCTTCGACGGACAGAGCAGCTGTAGATGAAGCTTTGAAGAAGCTGTCTTGCTGATTCAGCCCACGTGCCACTGCCGATCAGAAAGATGGAGCTGATGCAGTGTATTGAGCACAAGTCGGTGATTGTTTCAGAGGTGTTTGACAAATATTGCACACTTCGGGCTACCCTGCCTTCGCTTTCCAGTCTCTGTCGTCATACCATGACATGACATGACAATGCTCGGGATAAATCGGCGATTCTGTTGGTCAAACCTTCAGTCGATATGACACAGTCCGCTCCGTATCACGCGGGCTCTGTGTGACCTCGTCCCTCAGCACAATTCCAATCCTTATCGCATTTATTCGAGCTCATCTCCGTCCATCTCAGCATCCTTCTGGCAAGAATAAAATGCAGGCACCTGGAGCTGAAGCTTCTCAGCACACCGCAGCTCCTCCAACCACAACAAAACCATGGCAAGAGATCTGTGCCGACGTGCAGGCGTATCGCGCTGCCACGGTTGGGAAAGTCTTTTCTACACTTTCTACCTTGCTCGCTGACGAACTACCTCTCAACGTGACAGGAGTCCCAGCAGATGTGCTCACCGCCGAGGAAGTACGTATCACTTCTCTCACGACCGAAGAGCTACTTTGCCAGCTCGCGAGCCTTGAAATGTCTTGCGCGGAAGTCACAAGCGCGTTCCTCAGGCGTGCAGCAGTCGCCCAGCACTTGGTAAATTGTGTCACTGAGTTACTTCCAGATCGCGCTCACGCTAGAGCTCAATATCTAGACGAGTACATTAGCGCTCACGGCAAGCCAATTGGACCACTACATGGATTGCCAATCAGTGTCAAGGAACATGTCAGCATGGAGGGGCTGGATTGCAATGCGGGCTTTGTATCATGGGTGGGCAGAGTTGCAAAGGAAGATGCCTTGATATTGAAGAATCAATTGGAAAGCAGGCGCAGTGTTCTATGTGCGGACGACAGAGCCTCAGACGATTGTAGGCCTGAGCCCGAGCTGCATAGTTTGACTGTGCGTCCGCGAGTTTGCTAATCCGCTGGCAGATGCACTTGGAGACGAGTAGCAACCTCTATGGCATCACTGTCAACCCATTCAGTCGACATCTTACTTCTGGTGGCTCTTCTGGCGGAGAGGGTGCCTTGATCGGGTTGCATGGCAGTTGCCTTGGCATTGGTGAGAAAAAGAGCTGTGACACGTTGAAGATGACCAGTACTAATACAACGCAAAGGCACAGACATTGGCGGAAGTATACGTTCACCAGCAGCCAATAACGGCATCTTTGGAATCCGCCCGACTGCGTATCGGCTACCGTGCAAGGGTATGGAGCACACTATGGGAGGCGCTGAACAGATTCTCGGGGTCATCGGACCACTATCAACAAGCATCGCAGGCATAAAGCTATTTATGCAGACATTGATCGATGCACAGCCGTGGCTCATTGAATCGAGTCTCACTCCACTACCATGGCGTAGCAACCCAGCTGACTTCGAAAGCAGCAGAAAGAAAATCAGAGTAGCTGTGATGACGTGGGATGGTACTGTCCAACCTCATCCACCTGTGCAACGAGCACTGGAAGAGGTTGCCATCAAGATGCTTGCCAATGAACTGGTGGAGGTGACGCACTGGGAACCTTCAGGCTCGGAAGAGGCATGGGAAATCATTGTTTGTATCTCGCAGTACAGCACGCAATATATGCTGACATCGAGTAGTCACATCTCTTCTTCCCTGAAGAAGGGCGAGGGGAAGCTGACGCGATCAATGCTTCCCGCGAGCCATGGCGGCCTCTATCAAGTTGGGTTATTACTGACAACCCGCACGTCTCGTATCTCTCTGTCGAAGGCGTATGGGAGTGGACGGCCAAGCGCGAGACATTCCGTGCAAAGTATGCCGAGAAATGGAATGTTACAAGTGCTTCTGGCGCGAAAGACGATACAATAGATGTCATTCTCTGCCCGGCTGGTCCTGGTGCTGCACCGCCGTTAGACTGTGCAAGATACTGGAACTACACCAGCTTGTGGAATCTACTCGACTGGCCTACTTTAGTGTTTCCGGTCACGAATGTTGACCAGCACAAGGATACCGAAGACGAAGGCTACGTGCCAAAGAATGAAGCGGACCAATATAATTATGATCTTTGTGAGTAGTCCTAGATCCTACTCAGATGAAGATAGCTGACTTATGCATGCGTAGACACCGGACCTGAACGCTACAGAGATGCGCCGATTGGTCTGCAACTTGTCTGTCGAAGATTCGAAGACGAGAAGTTGATCGAAGCTTACGGATACTTGAGAGACCTTGGGTGCATATAAGGTGCACGGGACTACTTCACTTCATGGCAGACCTCGCGTCCTGCAGTAGCAAGCATCACATCTTCAGTATTCGTGCTGGGCACGAGTCTGTATTGCGTGGGCATCCGCGTCGATAGCGGCATCGGCTCAATCGTGCTGGCAGAAGTGTTGGTTGTGAAAAGCTGCGCTGGAAAAATATACAATCTCAAAATCTACTTCCATCTTGCACGCAGCGCCTCTGTCCCACCTTAAACAAAGATACCTGTATCGACCAGGAGCAAAGCGTGATAGGCTTCAGCGCTGTTGACGAGAACACGAATACTCACCTTTCGCAAAAGGGTACAGAACGACGCGACTTCAGCTAATCGTTCTCTTCCTATCTCCATCAGCCGGGCCTCCAATCTGATCCCTCTTCCTTAGCTCTCACTTTTGCGCGACTTTGCGACCGTCTTCCAGAGATGCGGACTGCCATGAGACAGAGTTGTGGTCGACAGCAAGGACATTAAAAATGCCAGCGAGGATGTGCTGTTCCCAAATTCGCAATGCATACCACTGCCGCCGATTTGTCTTGATCAGGATGATCAAGCTGCACGTCTTGCTCGTACTCGAGTACTCTGTGTTGTCGCTCCTCAACTTCCTCGGTATCGAGAGTGAAATGCTGAAGTTATAGAGAGTTTCGGGGATCAAAAACCCAAAGCTCAAGCTGCCCTTTCCGCTGTGATATGCCTTTTGTGATCCGGTTCAATGAGCTCGCACCAGCTGTGACCTGCAGAAGCTACCGCAAGCGAGGTCCTGCTTGAGATATGAAGTGAGCAAAGAGGCGTACATTGCCCCTGTTACTATTCCACAGTGAGCAGCATGTCTTCCGACGTCGACGACACCATGCTGATAAGACACGAAAGCTCACTTTCTCCACATATATCTGACTCCTCGTTTCAAGCTGTTGTTCATCCAACTGTCTTGATTCCTCTATATCAAACATGCGTTTCTTCACAGCACTCGCTGTGTGTGCAACCTGCCTCAGTGCTTGCCCTCTCCCTTCTCCACCAAATACGTAGTCCACGAAAAGCGCGAGGCCGAAGGCTAGTTAGGTGCCAGATCCCTCGTCGAGCCCGACTAGATGGACATGACCGTATCCTTACCTATCACGATCCGGCTCGCCCAGAATGACCTTCACCTCAAGGTATGGCAACTTGTGCCTGTCCCCGATGCTGACACGTCTTACTAACAACGACACCAGGTACACGCCCGACCTACTTTCTGTCGACGGTGCCGAGGTTACTATCTCTTAAGCCAAATCTGGAGGCGAAGCTATGCTCGACTTCGCCATCGCTGATGCACTCACCCAACCGCAAGCCATTGAATATTTCTTCCGTTGACAACTCGAAACGGTACAGTTCGATACTTTGCTACACTCCATGAGGGTTCTTTCTGCAATTACTCTGTACGCACTGCCAATGATTGCTTACCCTACGGCATAAGCTGGTGCAAAACCAGGCATCTGGTCAGAAGGGTGACAACACAACCTTGGACCCCACATACCCGAGTGACGACTACAATGGCACTCTCGATTGCGACATCTACCAGCCATCGAAGGTTCTCTCACTCTCCTACGGTAAAAGCGAGCTCTACGTCCCCATGAACTACATCGAGCGGAACTGCCGCGAATGTATGGAGCTGTCCCTCTAAGAGACCATGCTCTCGTCCTCTTCCAGCGACGACGCCGTCAGCACCGGTTCAGGAACATGCGGCACACCGAACGGCAGCGCTGGCACCAACGACACTGTCCGCACCCCCTCTTGGATCGACGAGTGTCCCTATGACCTCTCTGGTGGCGCCGCGACCATCAAGAATAACACGTTGGGCTACAGTGCAAATCCCGAAGCAGCTGTCGTTGAGATGTTCGCGGGCGCAGCGTACCCTTACACATCTGGTCGGTGGGGTTTGATAATACCTTGAGCGTCCAACATATCAAGCAGAAGCTGTGAAAACGCACTCCCAGAATGCTGATCCTGGTTGGCCATGATATTCGACGTCAAAGGGGGAGGATATTGGTCTTAGTGGTGGGTTGTTGAATCGTGCTGGTAGAGCTTTCCCTGATGTCTCAGAGTGAGTGGCATTGTTGCGAAGGACGTGGTCACCGCTAACAATGCATAGCAATCCTGCGTAGTGGCAAAACTGTGTTAACGATACCCCGGGCTTTGTCGGTGGTACCTCGATGTCTGCAACTCTCTTTGCGTCCGTTCTGACATTGGTATGTCGCGTCCACGTTGCGGGGTTTGGGAATGGTAGTCTACATAATGATAATCTGATGATTGCTTCAGAAGAGGAACTGACGAATTGTTCGAAAGAAAGAATGTGGTCACGTGTTCTTCAGAGCACGTGAGAGGCGGCTTTGGGGTCATCTTGGGGGCCAAGTCCGAGGTTGAGAAGGCTTCCAGGTTACCATGTCTGCACTTTGTAGCTTCGCCTCTCTTCCCTCATGTCGTCTCGCACTCATCTCATCCCTTGTATATCGGATAGAGACCCATATGAAGAGCTGAGACGCGGCGGTGTTGCAGGCAGCGGCCAAGGATCTATGAAAAAGCTCGGATTCGGACCTATGTCGCCTTCCCGCTCTGCTGCGCCGAATTGAGGCTAAATCACAGATCCCTGCCCTGCAGATTCAGCCCGTGCGCGATTGGCGTGACTTTAGTACTACTAGACCGCGCTAGGAGCTAACGTTGAGCAGGTGCGGATCTGCTGCTTTTCTGTATCACTGCTTCTTCTCCTCGGCTCTGCTGTCAACCTGAAACTCTTCACTTTTCCGTCTTTTCCTACGTCAACATCTAGAGCAGTCCGACACTTATCTACCGAAACTCGGACGAGCATCATAGTGGGGTTAGATCTCGAAACACGGCTCGGCGACGAAGCTCAAGCGCAAACTCAAACTCAAAGCTTGGCATTGGTCGAGGCTGGGACAGCAAAGCTCGCTTAGCCTCGCCACGAAACCATGAGTTACTTATTGGCTGATCCAAACACGTATGCTCACAATAGTGCTTCCTGAAAACATCAGCACTGTGTTGACCATTGCTCCAGGTGGTATACAATCACTAGCCAGGTCAACTTCAAAACACCTCAGAATGCATCACTGGAACCCTACTGGCCGGGCGGCGTGACAGAAGACTCGGTCTTCTTGTCCAACACCAATAACCTCACCAAGCTCCAGTGGCAGCTGTATCCCGTGTCGCAACCTGTCAATGGCTCATACATGCTGCGCCCAAGGGTAGACCCTAATGGTTGGCTGGCGACGTGGATCGCGGAAACGAACGATCAGGCGTGCGCGACTGTCAATGTAGCTTGCTTTATAAGAGCCAATCTATGGCCCAACCTTGCCGACAATGGAGTCTGGACGTTCAAAAACGCAGAGGACGGCACGAACGCCTTCTTCCTGAGCGATGAGCGGGAAGGCAGCTCTTACCAGCTCGATGCGCTCGTGGCCGGACTTGTCTACATGAACAACCAAACGATCCCCGCACCCGACTCTCAGCGATTCCAGATCATTCCGTCTGCACAAATCAACGATCCGGTCTTCCAAGTGGTAGATTGGCGCATGGTCCAGAATGGCTGAAGATACGCTGACCAATGGATAGATCAACAGCTCCGTCATCTTGTTTGACAACTCTGCCAACACAGTCCCAAACGTGACGTACCCATCCGGTAGTGGACCAAGCACGACACCATCAGCGACAAGTGGAACAACGACCTCTACGCTGCCAGCATCCACGACAACAGCACCGAGCACACCAACGCCAACACCTACTCCTCATCCACATAGTGCAATCACCGCCGGCGTAGTAGTAGGCGTTGCTGTTGCGTTCCTACTACTAAGCATATGGATATGGTGGTTCCTTCGACGCCGAAAGCGACATGCCGCATATCACCCTGCAAATTCAAATGCAAACTCGCCAATGGCATTGGAGAATCTCGGACCTCCGTCGTATGGTGGTTTAACGCCGAAGACTGGAGAACCCGAGCTGTACGAAGTGGAGGGGAACGACAGTCTGCAACATGAGCTTTCCGACGGGACTGGAGTGCAGCACGAACTCCCTGGTGATGAACGGTTGCGGCATGAAGTGGCTGGGACAGCTGGCCGGAGGTATGAGCTGCCAGGGTGAGGAAGAGATAGCTGAGTTGCGATTTAGTCTGGCAGGGTTCTTGGAGTCAGGCTTGGGGATTAATATGCGATCGAGGTGACGAAGTCAGTCTGCAAATACAATCACGAAAATAGGCTCATTTTTCATCACATCAGAAGGGTTGTCACGTTTCTGATCGAAGGTGACGATGAGTGAACAAGAACCGAGAACTGAACAAGAACACATCGGATACATCCTGACCTGCTGCAGCTATTTCCTCTGCATACCAACACCTACTTATACGTCCTATCCTTGAATCCAGCAATGACCTCGACCGTTCCATCCCCAGCCTCCGCATACCTCTGTGCCCTGATTGCTGGGTTCAGCTGTAGCGTCTGCTTCGCCTTGACCCACTCAGCCATCGTGACGGATTTGTCGAATCGTGGCTTGACACCTGCCTCCTGTAGAACAGGCGAGTCGTTGATCGGATGGAGGACTGTATCGCTGTGCGGGCGAGCAAAGTAGAGGAGACCTGTGCGGTCGTAGGACCATTGGTCCTGGGGTGGTGCCACCTGAGTGACTGTTAGGTTGGAGACGATATTGGCAGGAGGCACAACTTACGACGCGGTGGATGGATGACTTCAGGTAGCCGCCAGTCAAATGACTGATGGTGTCTGCAAGGTTGACCGTGATTGTGCCCGGTTGAGCCGACACGTATGTCCACTTTCCATCTTCACCAAGGATCTACAACAAAATCAGCACTTCCAAGTCGAGGATGAATGGTACCACACTAACCTGAAGTCCAGCAACAGGCTGCCTGAATAATAGCGTCACAGTCCCAAGATCAGTATGACCCGTCGACTGCCCGAACCCGCTCTGTTCGTGCTCCTCTGGGGTCCGCTTGCTATACTTCATGTACCTGAAGTGGTCTTCACTCCGCTTCTCGTACGAGTGCTGGTTGACAAGGTAGTCCTCATCGGGCAGCTTCAGCACGATCGCGAAGAGTCGCAGCAAGGGAAGCACGACATTGTTGTGCAGCGCCTTGGAAAAGACTTCAATGTCTGCGATGTGAGCCTTGAGCAGATCTGGCTGGTCATACGCCCTGCGAACTACCGTCAGCATGACCCCGCCTCGTATTCAAGAAAATAACAAAAAGGGAAAGAAAGACAAACCCCTCAAAATCCCTCGTAAACTTTGCAAAATTGTAAATCTCCACATTGTCCTTTACGTTTCCAACCTTGTTCTTTCCACTCGGCCTATACCCATTATACCCTCCATTGGCAAAGTCGCACTCATACCGCATCTTCTCCTCGAGTGGCAGCTGGAAGAAGTTCTTGGCGAGCGTGAATTGCTGCTGGATCTGCGTGTCGTTCAGACCGAAGTTTTTGACGTAGAAGAAGCCGACGTGGTGAACGGCGTGCTCGAGTTGGGCGGCGAGGCGTTCCTTGCCGCCGGGACGGGCGTAGTCCTCGAGGTCGAGGGTCACGAGTTCGGCCCAGGGAAGGGATTCCGTGGTCTCGGGGGGATGGGCATATTGGTCGAGCTTGGAGTAGGCGTACTTTTGCTCGTCCTCGGGTGCGAGGGTGAGCTTGTATGGCCCGGGCGTGGTGGTTTGGGTGACGGTGGCAGACATGATGAGAGGTCAGACACACTATACAAAGGAAAGATGGTCCTGACTCCGAGTATTGCTGTCTTCTGCCTCAGTTATAGCTATTGAACAGGCAGATGTGCTTACATGTGGTATAATTGCGTGATCTGACACCCGAGACCGAGCGCGAGATGTTTCACTCGGCAAAGCTTGTCTGCATAATTACAAAGCAAAAGATGCCAGCATCCTAGAGGAGATGCTGTATGAAGTATGGAGCACGCCTTCTACCGCCTCTTACCCCGCAATGGCGCCATAGCGATACTGGTACAGGACAACAATGGCTCGACCCTACCAAGTCGACAAGTCAAGATGCAACACACTTCTTGTGCGCGAATAGCAGTCGACCGCGTTATCGAAGACGTGCTCGTCCACGCTGCACACTCCTTTGCGCAATGTCAGCAAATCCGCGATGTGGCTTCGTGGCGGGATGGCGTGCTTATCCTGCGAAGTGCCGGGATACGCCTTCATGGTGACTTGCTCGGCGCGTGGAGTCTCGAGGAAAGCACGACATTGCTTACTGTCCTTGCTATAAGACTTGCAGCTGTCGGGATCCATACCGCCCTTAATTTCACAGATATCAGAAGCTATGGCCGAGCTTACGGACGTCACTGCCGTGCAGGCTCTTTCTGGTGATCCTGAGAAGAAAGATGTCAAAGCTATCGCAGCTGCCGAGATCACTACTCCTCCGAGCTCTGTAGGCGGAGCAGATGAAGATCAGCAGAAGACCTACGGAAGAGTAGCAAGAGTACGCCGAGCGATCCAGCGATATGTCTGGGATGATCCGGACAAGCCGAAAAGAGAGAAGCTTTTTCTGTTCAAGCTGGATCTCTTTCTGCTGTCGGCGACTTGCTTGGGCTACTTCTGCAAGAACCTTGCTCAGGTTCGTCGTCGTTGTGTAATAAGGAAAGCCATGGTTGCTGACATTCTCATCAGGCAAACATCAACAATGCCTATGTCAGTGGCATGCGTGAAGGTTGGTGGAAGCCTCAGCAAGCACCCCTACACCTTAAAGCCAGAATGCTGACGATCTACCAAAGACCTGAGAATGCAAGGCAGTCAACTTACCTACATGTCCAATGTCTTCACTGCTGGATATGTCATTGGGCAAATACCTGCCGTCATCCTCATCACGCGGATCCGACCTTCGCTGATCGTGCCTTCTGCTGAGATTCTCTGGTCCATCGCAAGTTTCTCCTGCGCCGCTGTCACCAACGTGAACCAACTGTATGGCCTGCGCTTCCTGGTCGGCTTCTTCGAAGGTGCATACTTTCCGTGCATCGTGCACCTCATCAGCTCCTGGTACACGAAGCAGGAGAGAGCGAAACGAGTCGTGCTGTTCTACTCCACGTCGACAATGGCATCGATGTTCAGTGGCTACCTGCAAGCAGGCGTGTACAATGGGCTGAATGGCAGGATGGGGAAAGAAGGATGGGTATGTGTATCTTACATCACTTCGAAGAGTACCGTCATGCTGACAAGTGCTTAGCAATGGCTATTTGTGATCACTGGCGTCATCTCTCTAGCATCCTCATTGTGGAACTTCGCGGCACTTCCAGACTTTCCCGAGAACACCCGCGCTTTCTACCTCACAAAGGATGAGGCCGAGTTCGCACGTACGCGTCTCCTCGAGTATGGTTACGCACCCCTTGGCAAATCGAGCTGGAACCGCACAAAGATCTTCCGCATCATGAAACAATGGCAATTTTGGGTCCTCCCTATTGGATACTTCTTCGTGCAGTCGAGCTTGCCCAGCCAACAACCAGTGTTCAATCTGTGGCTGAAAGCAGAGGGCTATTCCGTCTCACAAGTCAATGTTCTGCCAACAATCGCGCCTGGAATCGGAGTCTTTGCACAGATAGCGGCAGGGATGCTGTCAGACTCACCACTCCTACAAGGTCGACGCTGGGAAGCGATTGCTTTCCTCCAAGCAGGCACTTTCTTCAGTGCTGTGGTGCTCGCCGTCTGGAACGTCTCACACAACCTCAAGTTCGCAGCATACTGCCTGACGTACATGTCGGCAGGTGTGCCAGGCTTGTACTATGCGTGGTTTCCAGAACTCATTCCTCACGACCATGAGATGCGTGGATTCATGGTTGCCTTCAGCAACATCGCCTCCTACATCAATCAGATCTGGTGGTCAGATGCTGTCTGGAGGACTGTCGAATCTCCGAGGTTTCACAGCGGGTTCATAGGTGCTTCTGTCGCGGGTGTTGCGCTGGTCTTGACGACATTGTTGATGCACTTTTTGGAGACGCGTGATCGGCAGCATGAGGAGCATAAACAGATGGATGAGGAGCAGGTCGTTGTGAAAGGGTAGTCGGTCTACGAGTTACTATAGGACACTACCATGACCACAATGTCGTCGCGACTGACAAAGGACAGTATATCAGACTCGAGTATGTTCCATAAACC
>Ga0058698_10001286_pt1 | contig 11559 bp, 13 predicted proteins | sample AgamicAsSfe_FD_67288 | JGI IMG/M metagenome (GOLD analysis project Ga0058698, IMG submission 67288) | Agave microbial communities from Guanajuato, Mexico - As.Sf.e | ecosystem: Host-associated > Plants > Phyllosphere > Phylloplane/Leaf | place: Guanajuato, Mexico | collected 2012-05-30
TAACCAATCGAGTCTGATTAGGACGTGAAAGCTAAGAGTCTCACGCTCTACCGATTGAGCTAGCCGGGCAGATGCTGTTTTGATGTGTATTCCAAAATTTAGATATATTATAAAGACAATCGTTCAAAGACTCAATGCATCATGCTGTCGAGAACTAGATCATCTTTGGTCTCTACGTACAAGACTTGAAGGATTTGGAAGGTCTAACGATGGATTTTTTCGCTAACATGAAAATTTCACTCCACCAATGATATGCGCCTAGAGCAACGACTATGTCCCTACGCGAACCACAATACCCATGCACATGGCAATTCTCCAGACAACCAATACGTGCGTATGTAATTCGAATTAGGTTGTACCTAGAAGCCCATGCACATGCGTTCTGCCCGAAAAAGTACCTAGTTCCAGGCACAGTACACCTAAGCCCTAACGCATCCTGCCTTCACTAACACCACGCACTGGCATGCACGTCCACTCTTCCCCTGTATGTAAAGAAAAATATCCACGTCGTAACAATACCTCAACATTTCAAGAATCAGCACTATCCCCAAAGGCAGCCCTGCCACCGATGCGATCTGATTCTATTCAAGACAGCAGCGAGGCCAACAAGGGGACCCACAACGGAGCCCATGCGCGTACCCGCAGAGCCTCAACACCTCCTCCGACCCCCGATCGCAGCCGCCCGGATATTGTGTCACATCGTCTCACATGCGGCAGAGGCCATACGCCGTGAGTGTTCGATAGCGTCGCCGAAGTTTGAAGATTTGAAGAAACCTAGCTAGAGCTTGTCATGTCCACAGTCCAGCCAGCCAGCCAGCCAGCCAGCCACGCCCGAATAGAACGACGGTTCGTCATGAGCAAGTATCTGTATTAGGTTGCCACTTTTACGATTCCCAGCCGGTGAACCTAGCACGTAGAGGTGTACAGAATAGTTCTTCTTCTCGAAGCAGCGCTAATGTAAGGTCTAGAAGGCGAATAGCGCACGCGATCATTCTCGGAAGGTTTTGCATTGGTTGCCTAATCTGTAGAATTGTATAGCTGCCGTTTTTTCGATACGCCGAACTGGATGTCTGAGCGCAGTCTTACATCGGAGGTTGGTAACATCGGTGATTGCGCTGACACGAGGAGGGGGCTACAGAATTATCCCTCCTAGAGAAGCGAGCCTCCGAAGTCTCGACTATCGACTGTTCCGGCCGCAAACTTGGCCGGAAATAGTAGTACACTAGCAGTCGGCGCATGGAGAGGAGAAGGAAGGAGGCTAACCACTTCTGACACCGGTGTAACGATACCAAACCACCGCTTGCGTGGCGGTGAAAGAGCTGTGGCTCAGATACTGGAGAGAGCCGGGCATTCGCCGTGGTGGGTCGCTTCAGCTTGACATGGACACCTGGAGATAAACACCCACATACACATAACCGAGGAAGTCTGGAGCAGGAACTTGCGGGAACTACTTCGTTTTACAGTGGACCTTTTCATCGGGTGTCTACGGGTTGGAGATTTCGAGGTAAAGAAAAGCACCCTTCTCGTCCGCGCATCTGTGTATGCTCAGGCATGTGACAACGTCGCAGCGGGAACTATGGATTGTAGATTTACGCCCAAGTGGAGATTTAATCCTTGCCGAGCGTGGGAGAAACCGAGATTTCGCATGCAGCTATGTCTCGGTTGGGGAAAGCCATGTCAATGTGACTTGAAAATGAAGGAAAAAAAGAAAAATCCTTTTTAGAAAATGGCGAGACTTCATATCCGATGTAGCAGGCGTTTGGGTAGCAATGCAGGTAAGAACCTATCTCGAAACAACACCTTGTCTTCGCTGTGATAGATGTTGCGTGTCGGTGGAGCTCGGCAAGCAGACACATGCGCGCTCGCGCAGCTATGGCACGTGAAACTCGGTTCATGCATGCATTCGCAAGCCAGAATGGATTACCGACAGGATACTGCAGCCTCAACAACTGCTGAATCGATAGGTTCCGTGAGCGGTGTACGGCACGCCCAATGCGATCAAGCATGACGTACTCGTCAACTCAATCAATAGCAATAGGACCCTGCACGAATGCGCGTCAACTCGTAAACAGCCTCGCGAGCGCCGGATACGGACGATGCGCGTCGCCTCCAACAACACTGGCTATCAATAGAGCGCAAACGCTTACAAGTGCGGCAAAAGCCCATGTAAAACGTAAGCGCTGTATCATTCTCTGGGGCTTCTAGAAAATCTTCTGCAACGATGGCGAAAAGGCTGATGAGCTCGTGGCCAATCGATCGGGTGGATCTGGTGTTGGCGATAGCGACTCCACACCACCTGCGGGCGCCAGATGCTTTTGTTGAGAGAAACATCGATATTAGCAGCGATGATGGTAAACAACGCCAACCAACATGGCTGTCTGCTTTAGCGCTATCTTGTCAGATTTACAGATGACGCGCACCTAGAATTTCCCTTGATTGCAGACTGCTGTTCCTTCCGAAACTCGTTTATTGTGTTAACAAGTTTGAAAACTCGGAAGCTGACAAAGAATGTATTTTACAACGTCGTTTCGTTCGCCTGGGATCTCTCTGACCCGGATTACCAAATCAAGTAATGACGATGATCGACGGTCTTGGGGCTTGGGTACCTGCATAGATCCAGTATGTACGTCATCGCTCCCCAAAAGCACGAGCAAGTAAACCCCAGGAAAATAGACATATTCTGCGGAGAAAGCCCCATGATGCGTCGCATCTACTCGCGGATTCCATGTAGGTAACAAGTTCAGACCCAGGGGTATCGCAGATCTGAAGCAAGTGAGGCGCATTAATGACAGCATACTTGACTACAGCGAAGAACCATGAAAAGCAACTGATGCGAAAAAGGGGGTCCTCGCGTCGAGGGTGCAGCGAAAGGTCTGGTGTGTACCCTGACACGGTCAAAATGGCAACCTGCGACGTCCGGGGTTGCCAGTCTGGGGAAGTGTAACCACCAGTTCCACAAGTTTCATCAGCACACCTGACGTGCCAAAACCTTCCGCTCCAAACTCTGTATGGTTGCATCAGATTGAGGCCAGTCAGTGCTTAGGCGGCAATTTCCTATTTTGTTTAGCTAACCGCTCGTCGTCGTGTCGTGATTGTCCTTGCGGGGTAAGCGGCGTTTGTGGGGAAGCTAAACAACGTTCCGCTCCAGTTAGTCTGTCGTAGTCATAACAAGAAAGGGGATTGGTGGGTAATAGAATCATCGAGCGGCGCCGTCGCCGACTATTGCTGCTGTTGTGAGATTTCCAGGGTTTCGTCTCGGCGTATCTTCGTTAGTTTGGATTGACACGTGCGGGCCGGCGAGCTGCAAACCAGGAGATCATGAGGCAAGGCAGCGAGGCATGACGCAAATTGGTCCTGAAATGTGCTTCATCGGACTTGGATCAAGCCGAAGACCTGAAATACCCGAATCTTCCCGACACTGCCTACGTCGGTAGTTGTGCTGACTGTTGGTTAGTAGGTCCATCCTTACTCTTTAGCAATAATGAGTCACCAGATTCTTGAAAATAATCGTAAGCCGAAGAGTGGGCAAGAGCGGTACCGCATGCAAGAGTTTGTCAAGGCGCGCACTATACAAGGATGTGTCGCGTGGTGAAAGCTGAAAGCAGCAAGCTCATGCTTGCAATGATGGCGGGGAAGACGCAGCCGCTGCAAGATTGGAGACAGCTGACCACGACAAACTCCCGAACTCTCTGGCAGATTCGAAGCAATGCAGGGACCGTAATGAAACGATGCAAGAAAAGAAATAAAAGGCATGGTATACACAGCGGCGTTATCCTGCTTCCGGGAGCGCCATCCGATGCTACGTAAATCCGGGGTCCGGGGAACGCATCCAAAGTTTGGCTCTAATGGTAGCGTACCAAGGTGTTGACTCGCCTCATGATCGAATCGTAGATATACCGCATAGTACCGGCCCAAGTGGACGCTGTTCCTGAGAAACGGCTTGCATCATGCTTGCCTCAAATCTCAGGATCGTCGTGCAATTGTTTGGTTCGTGATAACCGTTGCGTGGTGATGGCGGGTGATCTTCTTGCTTTTCTTGGTGTTTGGTAATCGTGACTTACCTTTCGGAGCAGACATTCGGGATACTTTCGGCATCATCTTCGCTGGGCAGCATCCAAGTACTTCTCGCCGGGTCTGCGAATGGCGTGATGGCCGTCCGTGTTCATTGAAGGTGCTAGGAGCACCACGTTGTCCATGTGTTCGTATACGAAAAGGCCCCGGTGTGGACGAAACGTGGCCGGGGGTAGTTCCGTTTGTCCAGCGAAATGTCTTTCCCCGCCTCTCTGACCCCAGAGTTGGTTGAGCTTCGATAGCGTATGTCATGAAAATGCCTCGGCTTCCGGTCTCGATAGCCCAAAGGCTAGAGCCCATGCCAGCACGGTAAATGCCGCAAGATTGCCGTTGTTGTTTGTAACATTGAAGAAATCGCGAAGAGACTCATGGGAGCTGGTGAAGAATGACGTACGTCTTTGGATGCCATGGGCATGTGGGTGATTTAGGGCTGCATGCGATCTTGGCGCGTTTGTGATGTGGAGCTCGTGTCCATCTACCGAGACTTCGGAAAAAAGATGGTGCATGCTTGATCGCGATTCAACTCTGGCGTCAAGAGTCACTCGCAATCTACGAGGCTGATCGTGATCGCCCCCGATGAACAAACTAGTTGATCAATGGGTACGAGATCGCGATCTTTCGCAGATGTAGTCTTCTAGATTTTTGTCAATCGATCCTTGTAATTCGCGATGGTATTGACTGAGACATGCCAGCGAAGCTTGGGGTAAACCATGCTAGGCTAGGTCATTATCCCATACTTGTAGGCATTATGGAAGATCTTGCCGAGTGAGAAGCGACTATGGTGAAGGTCAAGAGACGGTATGATGCGCTGGCAAAATCTTGAGGTTTAGCTAAGAATGGCAGGCGTTTAAGCACACTCGAGACACCTGATACATCTGTTACAAGTTAACCTGCAGATGTTTACATTATCCACTTCCACTATTCCGACTTCGTGATATGACGGAGTGAGTGGATATAGGGTAGATGTAGAGTGCCGATGGAGAGAAGCCACCGGATGAAGCACGGCAGTATAGCGCTAATATGATGAACAGGCCAAGGACGCCTGAATAATAGAGACCAAAATTGAGGAGAGGCAACAAAAATGTAAACAAGGAGACAAGAAAGTCTTAGTGTCTTGACTATGGTGTTGCTTACTTCCGCGCGTCCTGCTGCTTTGTGCGCAGTGCCAATGGCCCGTATTCAAAGCCAATAAGCTTTGGTATGACTGTGGTGTTTCGCATATCGGATGCGCCAGCTGAGTATGGTGATAGAAGTATGTGTAATGCGGGAAGTATTGACGGAGCAATGGCGCTGCGTGTGGGACTCTGCATTCAGGCAATGGGATAGGTTTCCGCGGCCACGACTTCAAGCACGACATTCTGACGGCGGTCTCGCCGGCTTGATCTGCGAAGTATGGCGTCCTGCACAGCGGCAATTGATTATCTCTGCTTCACCATATCAAAACAAGCATTCCGGTATCCGTTCGACGCGTAGGCAGACATCAGATCTGCACTCTCAGCAGCATTGGCGAGAAGGAACGTCACCGAAGTGTGACGATAGGTGTTCATGTGACGGGGACCCCCACGGTAGCAGCAAATGAAACTGCGGAGAAAGGAGGCTTGGAGTGATACTGAACCGAAGCCCCCAACGAACGCGATAGTCACAGTCACAGGACGAGGGGGTGTAAGCGCATTACTAGACGTTTGAGCCAGTCGAGCGAGATATTGCCAGGGAGCCATAGCCGTGGCGGAGTTCCTTGTACATGAGGCTGAAGCATCTCCAAGATAACTCGTCAAGGCTGGCTTCAGATGACCACTCGCAGGCGCTAACTTGCCAACGCATCGACCTCCAGACCGACTTGGTCGCGGGGTAGCGCTGCGGGTGCCTGATAGAGCGTCGCCTTCCGCCGTTCCAGGGATGATGTTGTTTTTAGAGCATCCGGATGATCAGAGGACTTTGAAAAACGGTGGTAATAGTGAGCGTCAACAATGCGAGAGGCGACTGGGGCCGCGCTGGGTTGAGCCCGCGCAATCCGGTGTAATGATTCCTGCGCGACGAATGGAGGACGATTGGCGAGACCACTGCCCCATAGTCAACTGGCGAGGCTTGCATGGTGGTTGCTGGTTGAGTGATGCTGATGCAGATGCAAATGAGCAGCGAGGGGCGAGGATGCCTTGAGCAGAACGGTGGGCGGGGAACTGCTGTAACTTCAGCTATCCGCCAGCATGACGTAGTGGCGTCCCATGGTCGTCAGTGTTATCAGTGTCTAAGTAAAGCTTCACTTCTTGAGTCGTAGACTCTAATGCTGAAACATCGAGCGTCGAGACTGCATGGCGTGGTAGAGTGTGTGTGGTGTTGAGTTCGCAGCTCGAGTCATAAGGCTGAGCGGCGTCTGCAGCAGTGCAGCCGTCGAGTCTCGCCAGCAGATCCCACGACGCACGACGCACGACGGAACTTTGGGTGTGCTCGCCACGATGCACGTTGCCCACATCCAGGAGTATATTGTGCAAGGGTCGTCTCTCACGAGGGAGCTCCCTCGAGTACCGCATGCCCTTGGTGATCTCCTTGTGATGAGCAGCGGCACAGCAGCACATGTCAGGCACGCATCATTCAGGACGGTAGACAGGAAGCCGGGCCGAGGGAAGAGGAACGCGGCGCAGGCAATAGCCGCGACATTGTCAATTTGACTTTGGGCTGTGACGAGCGACGAGCAGATCCAGGTTTCGCCGTATCATCAATAAACATGTCGCAGGCTGATCGCCATCGTGACACGGACAACGTGCCCTGTAGGCGCGGCAGATGTTATTATGGTGGTGGTGCGATCCGGCACTGCATGAAGGCCACAGCAAAGCGTGCATAAGCGCCTCCTTTGTAACTAGCTTCGGTGGGATGGTTCAGAAGAGCGGTAAGAACATGCGTCTTGTTGGGACCTTCGAACCCCGGAACAGCTGACAGCTAGAGTCAGTCGATGAGGCCTTGAAACTACCTCGGCCTAGCGCACAATCACAACAAGCAGTTTGTAGAAGTCTCAGATGATGAAGTATCCGCTTTTTATCATTAAGGTATCTAGGCCAACACCTGCTATCTTCCAAGCAAAGGTGATGCCATGGTCCAAACAGCTCCGCGGAGCCGTTCCCATGCCGGGGTATAATGGGTCGGACAAAGAGCCCGATACAAGTACATGTGCAGGTGATAGTACAGACCAAAGTAGGCGTGAGCCGTAACCCATCTTCAAAACAAGAAGCACCCTTTGTCCGGTATGACTGCATGAAAGAAATTCGTAGCCTCATCGGGCCTACTCAATGGCCCTGGTGGTATCAGAAGATTTTGGGAGGAACATAACCCATGAATCGGCTGACCAGTGCATTTGGAGACTGGATGGCCGCTAAAGTGAAGAAAGACAAAACGCCGTTGGTCAAATGCCAAACCATAGATGCCGCTAGAAGTGCAAATGTAAAAAAAAGGATGTTGTTGTGCTACCAACCGGAGCGGTGGTATTCTTGGGCGTCTCCGCCATCAAAGAATTGGTTGTATGAGCTGTCGGGCTTGTTGTCGTCCCGGAAAGTGGTGGATCTAATTTGAGCTTGTTGCTCGTTGGTGTTTAGACCCTTGACGTCGCCGGTGGTCATGGCCCGACGGAGGGCTGGAAGGTTGACTGCGCTCTGTTGGCGCTTTGCTACCGCGTTAGTGGTGGCATTCTTTTGCTGCCTCTCCCACAGCAGGTTTTGCCTTAGTGATCCAGTGAGCTCACTGGTCAGCATGTTCCTGCGCGTAGTCTTGGGGGACATGGCAGGTGGGTGGACGTTTGAGGTAGTCATGATGATAGGCTTTGGGCGGGAGGCTTGCTCGCGCATCATCAAGCCACTGTCTTCGTGAGGTGAGCTGCCAGCGGAAGGTCCGTTTGGTGTATGGGTGCGTGACCTTCGGATGGCAGGTGATGATCGCGATGCAGCATTTTGCAGAGCTGATGCGCGGTCACCTTGGTGGAGGGCAGTAGTGAGAAGCGAGCGGCGGGAGGTGAGGTTGGCCTGCGAGTCAACACGCGGGAACTGAGGACGGTGCTCAGCAACGCTGGGGGGACCGCTCTCCTCGTTGTCGTCGTCTTCCCACTCCTCATCGGAGTCTTCCTCTTCAATGGCGCTCTCGTCGACATCGTCGTCTTCGCTGTCGCTCTCAATGGCCGCCTCACTGCTCTCGGAGACGTCGTGGAAAGTGCGCGTGCTGACCTCGTTCTTGAAGGAGGTAGTCTTGCGCATGGGAGCAGCGTTGCGCAGCTGCTGTGAGAGAGAGCTGCGTTGGAGCGAGTAAGCCTCGAAGGAGCTGCCGTTCTCCTCCTCGGAGGATCCGCCGAGAGTGAACATGGGCTGCCTCTTCTTGCTGGCGTCGGCCTTTGCGGGAAGCGGCTTGGTAACGAAGCTGGAGGTCTTCTTGAGGATGGGGGTAGGGTTCAGGTTGGTGCTGGATCGCACTGAGGTGGAGATGTGGCCGGGCTCGAAGCCGCGGACGACGCTGTGCTCGCTCACGTCGGTGGATGTGCTGGCTTCGGAGCCGACTGCAGGGCTCATGATGTCGCAGCTGACCGAGGTGGCTACGGTGGAAGTGGAGGCTTCGGGGATGGGGCGGGCGGTGGATGGTGGCGTGGTGTTGTCCTGAACGGGCTTCTGCTCGGCTACAGGTGGGGCGAGCTGGGCTGGTAGGGGCGACAGCGGCTCGATGAACTTCTTCTCTTGTATCGAGTTGACGACCTTCTCGAGGCCAATGGGGGTCATGTGCTTGCCGCGGGCCTGGCTGGTAGCGGAGTCGTGGCGGCGCAGGTCGGGGCGGTCGGCCGAGAGATCACTTCGGGAAGTCGTGGTGATGGCGCTCTCCAGGTTGGAGTCGTCGGAGGCGACGCTGGTAGACAGCTCGGGCATGTCCGTAGCACTAGCGGACAATTGTCGCTGGAAGGCCCACTGGGGAGCAGCCACAGGGTCGGGCTGGCAGCAGAAGGTCTCACGGGACCACAGCCGCCAGGCCATGTTCTCGTAGCGTTTGCCGTCTTCCATGGCGGGCGAGCATCGTGCAAAGACTGTCAGGCCGAGTTAGTGGCCATTCACATGCCGCTGCATGTGCACTGCACATGCTCGTGCATATCACTCACCAGACCAGAGGCCGAACAGGTTCTCGGTGCTGCGGGTTTCGATGGTGCGCATGGAGCTGTGCTCGACGCGCACTATGGGCCGTTCTGCGCGGAGAGGCATTTTGGATCTTGTGTGTCGAGGGCTGGGGGGTGATATCGATAACGGTGGCTCCGCTTGCGTCAGAGACAGTGAGGTTCCGATTGCGTCAATGGAGAGACAGTTGCCGAGCAGAGGGAATGCCGGCGATGCTACAGCACTGACAGATACATGGATAGACAGTGTGTATACGTGTATGTGGATATGGGGCTATGTGTGGTTCCAAGAGAGCGGCGGTTGTGGACGTGGTCGTCAAGCGGGTAGGGTAGGATACAGAGAGCATGTAGGTGGGAGTGGAGTCTGGTATGTATAAAGCCAAAGCCCGCTCTACTGGTGTGCGCCAGCATGACAGGGGTGGGCTCTGGGCCGACATGGAAGGCGCGATGGGCACCCACACTAGGGCTCACCCCCTGCACCTTCCTGATCCCTGCTACCTCCTAGCCCTAGACACAACCCCCGGGGCAGTTCCGGCTCATTTGAATTTCGTCGAGCCATGATCCATGTTGCGGCCATTCTACCGCTCTTTGCCCGATCTTAACAGTAAGTCCAGAGTCTACCATGGATCCGAGCAGTCAGTCTCTGCGACGCTCGTGGCCTGAGTCCCCCTCGTCATTCCCCCATATCAAGCCCACCTTTTGCTGTCCACTCCACCACCGCCGGCTACAACTTGTCGCATCGAGCGCCTCGTTGCCACCGCAGCCTCCCCTACGTCGCCGCCCGCGTGGTGAATGGCCTGGGCGTGGGGACGCACATGATCCAACAGCACGGCCGTGCCCCCCTGCAATCCTCCTGGTACTTCCAGAACACTGCTGCCCTGACTCGCTGTCTCTGTTCCGCCTGTCTCAAGATTCATGCCACTGACATCGAGGCCATCGGGGCAATGCTATGCTGACCTGACGACCACGCTTCGGCGCCGCAGTTGATGCTTTCCTTGGTCTGCCCCCCTCTGGCTGACTGGTTGCGCTGCATTGTTGCTGCTGGCGGATCCGGTGCACCAGACTTGATTAACAGTCACCTGCCTGCGAACCTTGGAAGCACTGCAGAGAGAAAGTTACGCCGCCGTAATACAATACCGCTAACTCAGCCGTTTCGAAAAGCTATGCACGCCATGTGACGATGCTTGCCCAATTCCCTCTAGCGTTCGCGGAAGCAGCTGAAAACTTCCGCTGGCGCTTCTTTTCCCTAACTCGCCCCTTCCGACACCCTACCCCTGCACGATTCTGGCCCTCCAGCTGCGCATGTGCCTGCCCTCGTCGCCATGGCTGTGCCTCTTGGACCCTGAGTCAATCCGACTGTCCACACCAGCTAGACAGCCTCACGAGCAGTTTAGCACCGTCGAGAACAGAAAGTACTTTCCCTCCGCGACAGCCTTGTTTTCCGCTTTCTGCTTCCGTCATTTTGTCATACGTACTGTCTGCGCAAATCCCCCGCACTGGGGTTCGGCAACACGGGATCCTTTCAATTCTTCCGTGGCGGTCAAGAACAGCCTCTGCAAGTTCTGGTGACATGGCTGCTTTCGGTGTGGACAACTCCGCCTTTGTCTCTGCGGTTGCGAATTTTACCGCCTACCACCAACGCTGCACTGGTTATGTGAATCCGCAAGCCATTGTTCGCTAGGTTCCTAGATGCGTTGGTTATTCGCAAGGATGCCAGACCACGCGGTACAAGCCCGGTGGCCACCTGGTTAAAGTGCTGTCCTCGACACCTTTGAGACATGCCAACTACCCCAGATAATCCGCTCTAGAGTTTGGGGTAGCGACAGGTACCCTGTGCTAAGGTGCACTGTGCGCCCACTTGTCCTCCAGTAACTACCAAGTTGGCTGCTCTGCTACGTCAGTCCAGTACACGGCAATCTCTCGAGGTCATCTGGGGCGGCTGCCGAATCACCAAGCCGCAAAAGCATCATGTGCGACCGCACGTTATCGCTGAATGCGGCGTGATGTCTGTTTCATGAGTTGTACACCGGCAGCTACAACTCTACGTGGCACTGGACCGTCGAGTGCCTGTCGCTCTGCCTTAGCCAACCGGTTGCCGCTCCTGTAAGCCACACTAGGTTCACGATGCATCGATTGCACATTACATATGCACAGCGCTTTTTGGTCCAAAGAACAAACGTCAGTGGGGGGAAGTACGGGGCCACGCTCCCTCCAAGTCGTTCGCTCGTGATATGGCGTAGAGCTGAACGCTAGTTCCCCGGACCGTGGGCCCTTCACCATCGTCGCGTGCTTTTTCTCATGATCTCCATACAATCGTCAACTACCATTAGGCTCTACCTCCATCCGCTCATCGCGAT
>Ga0058698_10001289_pt1 | contig 11535 bp, 14 predicted proteins | sample AgamicAsSfe_FD_67288 | JGI IMG/M metagenome (GOLD analysis project Ga0058698, IMG submission 67288) | Agave microbial communities from Guanajuato, Mexico - As.Sf.e | ecosystem: Host-associated > Plants > Phyllosphere > Phylloplane/Leaf | place: Guanajuato, Mexico | collected 2012-05-30
CTACCGCTCCGTGCTCAAGAACACTGCCATCATCGACGACATCGAGAAGCAGTTCTCCGCCTTCACCGTCAAGAAGTACGATGTCGGCCGCCAGATCAAGGCCATCGAGGCCTACGAGGCGCAGGCTGTCAAGAGCGCCGAGGAAACCAAGGGCAAGGTCGATGTGGAGCTAAAGGATTTGGAAGCTACGTTGAAGAACATTGAGTCTGCTAGGCCGTTTGAGGATCTTACTGTGGTGCGTATTTGCAGAGGAGTTCTGGGTGGGTGTGGGTATCACGTGATACGGTACGCTGACATGCTTTACAGGACGAGGTTGTGGCCGCTCGCCCGGACATTGACCAGCGCGTCGAGCAGCTCGTCTCCAAGGGCCGCTGGCAAGTGCCCGGCTACAAGGCACGCACTCTTCATTTGCTTCTAAGACAGTACAGTCTACTAACAACCATTGCAGGAGAAATTCGGCGACCTTTCCGTGTTGTAGAGGAGGTAGAGGTAGCCGTGTAGAATTGCTTGTATATATCCGCGCCAACATCTGTTACTTTCACGATACTCTCCTGCCGAGTCTGGTTACCGAAAGCTTGACATACCACCTCGGTCTTGCCGTACAACCTCATCTCCCATGGCGACCATGGAGCTTCTAGACAACGATATTGCCTGCCACTTGTGTAGGTTCTAGTGTGAAGATTGAAATCCGGGCCGAACAGACGTTAACGCTACACGAGTTGAGGACTCGCCTCATTGCAGCTTGCACGGCAAGCACCAGCGAACATACGACTACTGTTATGGTCTGCATGCTGAAGACCTCTTCCGCGGACGAAGTAAGCAATCCGCAGATAAGGGCGGGTGAAAGAATGGCTTGCCGACTGCGCTGGAAGCGCCCATCGTACCAAGGGGTATGACAGACTACTCTACTGGCCTCTCCGCGGTTACTGGGCCTGCGACAGATAAATCTGCGTAAGTGCATGAGCTTTGAGTATCAAGGCCACGGCGTAGATCTAAGGCCTGCGACGAATCCTTTCCACGTCCCTTGAGACGAAGTAAGCGACCAGCGGACAAGTGAAAGCATCCTCGACAGCAGCTAACATCTAATCCACTCTTAGGCGTCTCTCAAAACCTTCCAAGCGAATAAGAGATCAGCCCACGTCATGAACGGAACCTGCTGTCGGAACATTGAGATCACGGCATGTGCTGCACGCTTCAAGTAACGTACGACTATGGAGATATGTACTTGGCTCGCATGCTCAAGAGCACTGCTACGTCGGACCGTTGATCCTACCATCGCGCTCGAAATTGTACGAAAGCGTCTCATAGAGCTATAGAAGCCAAAGAGAGGACGTTCGAGCTTGGGAACTCGCCCAGCAGCGACACTCGTCTCGGTGGTACGTGATATCTTGGAGCGTCTTCCCTCGAGTGAGTCTGCACCCTTGGCTGTTCCAGCTCGCGTTGATTGCATGGGTGCCCAAAATGCCATGTTGTGCGGCTCCGAACGATGACAATCGGCGATAGTTCTTCTCCATCATACCACGTGCCTTCACCTCGCCTATGCCAACCCACGCGCGAAGGAACACCGGCAGGAGTGTGCTTTTTGCTGACATCTCCGTGACGCCGCCCTCGGTGATCTCCCTGATCTGCCGCGCAGGCACGCTCTAGCGGCTATATGCCCTGTCTGGGCGGTGATCATGATGTGCGACTGTCTCATACAAGCGAGCGAGCAGACGCCAGGAACGAATGCATGTAGGGCATCGGCCGAAACGTAAGCGACTGATTGCGGTCACCGAGAGAGATATACCACCAATCAAGAGCGCCACGATAGAGCTGAACATCGACCAGCGTTCTGAACTTGTGAGGACTGGGGATGGGAACGAAGCGGTATATCGGATAGACTCTCATCAGCAAGATCCGAGTTGCAACTTGCAAGCACCGCAGCGCAGCAGGGTATATAGAAACACAGCTAATGTACACATGTCAACATGAGGACTTCCTCGTCTAGAAATGTCGTATATCGCGAACAGAAGATCACCGCCCTGTTCGGTTCAAACAGCCCACAGCCATGGTATCCGCCCCAATCATTCCCCAAAAGACCACTCCAAGCCAGAGCGCCGTTCCATCCCGAATGCGTGACCATGCCAGGTCCGCTGAACCGTCTAAACCCCATGCCGGCTTTGCCAGCGTTTCATCGAAGATGCATGCCTTTTGACCCGTCTATACGCCTCGTTGCGCCCAGCTGAATGTAATGCGAGATGAAAATGATATGCTCCTGGCCAGGTCGTATCGAGCAGATTCTCGGATCAAGTCATCACGCCGCCGTTGCCCGTGTGACATCCGCGCTCGTGTCGCTTCATGTTGCTTCTCACACTGAACGACTTTCCGCATCCTGCGTGCGGGCATTTGAACGGCTTTTCGCCCGTATGCGAGTGGCTATGGATCTTCAGACTCGATGGTCTGGAGAAGGCTTTGTTGCAGGTCTGGCAAATGTAGCGATCTTGCGATTGAGGGTAGTTCGACTGCGATGACGGGCTGATGTAGTGGTGGTGTTCCCACGGATTCGTTGTCGGCAAGTTCGGTGCCGATTGCGCCGCAGTCGGAGGAAAGTTCGAAGGAAGTGGTCGTTGACTGTAGAGTCCTTGCACTGCGTACGCTGGCTCCGTCGGCGAGTAGAACGATCCAGTCGACAGTCCACCAGGTGATGCTGAGTATGCTGAGTGCGCGTACGGAGAGGCGCCGTATGGAGAAGTGTTCGCCTGTGAAGGTACTGATGGACGCTTGGCCATGTGTGCAACAACTGCGCGTTGGTTGTCTGCTTCGATGTTGTTGAGGGAGGATCCAACGTAGTACGGTTGAGCTGATAGCGATGAGCCAGTGGAAACGGTCGACGGACTGTGTGTGCTCTCACCAATCGAGTCTGATCGCATAGGCGGTGGTGGTGAAGGCGGAAGCATTGTTCGTTGACTACTGTTGAACTCTTGCTGTGGGTATGCTGCTACTTGCTGTCGCGAATCAAGTGTGCCCAGATTCGGGCGATACTGATGATGCTGGTGTGGGATTTGAGGTTGTGCTTGTGGATGCTGGTGGTGCATTGGAGCTTGTACTTCGGTCTGATGCGATTGCCTCGCGACTGCAATCGAATTAGCCTCGTTGAAACAATCGAGTCTCCCGGACAGACTGACCATGCTCCTGGCCCGGTCGCTCTCCATCAACCATGCCAAGTAGGTTAGAGATCGAAGGTAATGACGGTTTCGGTCCATCTTCCGAAGCTGCAGACTGTGTCGATTGAGGTGATCTCGACGGCTGTGGAGGCGGGTATGGTAGATGATGTTGCGCCGCGGAAGCGTATGCAGCGTACGGGTTGACTGCCAGCGATGCTGAGACATCTTGTTGGGGTTGATGTGCTCGGTTCTGCGCCGGCTGGTAGACGGCGTATGTTTGCGGATAGCCAGCAAAACTATCACGCGACGGGTAGCTCATCATGCTCACAGCTGCCATGTAAGATATCGAGTGTAGGTGAGACGGCTGGTTTGACGGCGTCTGTACGTCACAAAGGCGGCCGGAGAGTAGCTGTGAATCCGGTGGTAACTGGAGAGACGGAAGCTGCAGATCAAGTTCAAGTCGTCGACTGAATTAGTCCGGCTTGCGTGGCGTGAAGGAGTGATGCTCGCCGATCGCACGGACTGGCGAACCTGCAGGCTGGTGGTGATCTCCGTTGCAAATTGAGGTATCGACGCAGGCCCTTTCGAATCTCCACGTATATTGACCTGGACACAAGCTTAGTCGTGCGGTTGGATTCAAGTGCGGGACCGAGCAATGTGAGACAGCGCTCCGATGCCAGGACTGCCTTGTCAACGGCAACGTGAAAGGCAGGGTAACGGGCAGCGGGTGCGAGCGTTGCTCGCTGAAGCACGAACGCGTGGTGTCTGGCGAGACCAGGGTGTGCTGGCCCGCCAGCAAGATCCCAGCCGTTAATCTACGTTCCGGGTCCAAGCGCAGGTGGGCGGCGGGCAAGGTACCAGGTCTTCGATATCGACGCCCACTGATGAGCCTGCTAGACCTGCTAGAGTGCCAAGGGGCATAAACGAGGCCACTATGCCAGCGACAATGGAACGGGTCGCGGTATGATGTTCCGGGCAGCGAAGGTGGTCATCACGATCGACAGGTGGAAGGTGCAAGCGGCACAGTAGGCACGCCTCGCACGCTGACCGCTGTGCCGGATAGATTCAGATTCCTCGGGAGCTGGGGCGTGGATTTCGGAAGCACAGAAGATCACTGCAAGTCTGCGAATCCAGGTAGCGACAGCGGCAACAGTTTGGCTTTTGGCTGCATCTGTTCTCCCTGGGCTGGTGGCGCTTGGTGTGCAGACACTATTGGCAGCAGCACCAGACCGGCAGGAAGGCGCGCTACGGTGTGAGAGAGACGTCTCTGCAACCCAAGCGTTGGAGCAGCGGTGGTGGAGGACAGGCTCGCGCCGTGGCGATCCACCAGCGCTCCTAGACAACCTTCGTGTGCTCTCTGCGGCAACGGTGTGAAGCCGAACCACGAGCTACTACTTCCACACCCTGCAGAAGTCGGGACTTTCCTCGAGACGTAAGCTTATCAGAAGGTGCGTTATGCGACGACTCAGACGAAACAGGGACGTTGCCCGTTGGCCATGTGGAGTGTCAACGGCCAGTAGGCAGGTGGGATGGGATTCACCCGGTGGATGCAGAATTGCAGATCACCTGCTAGATGAAGGCCATCCCGAAGGAGTGAAAGGTACCAACATGTTGTTGGTCTCGGCGATGGGCACAGCGACGGCACAGCAGCCAGTTCACAATAATCATGGCTTGGACCATCCAACCTTGTGTTGAGTGTTGACAAAGTCGGCCCTGCGATACGAAATCTGGGTTGAATGCAGATCGCTGCTGTCAACGGCAGGCGCGCGCGACTGCCACGAGTCTCGCACGAGTTGCCTTGCAGCCGTTCAGACTCGGCAGCCAAAACCTTCCACGTCTCGGCAGAAGCTGCTTGCGGACAGATGTGCGAGAATCCTCCACAACGCCGTCTCGTCATCTCGCGTACAGCGAAGACATTCATCAATCATCACCACTATTCAGGAAGGCTTTAATCTGTCCTCTCCAGGAGTCAGACGCCTCTAATAGTCTGTCGTATCTGTACAGGGAACCACGCTGCTACACCAGTTTCACCGAGCCTTCTGGCGCCTCGCCGTAGAAGCTGTCGCTGTCACAGACCAGCAGGAGAGACGCGCGGTTCAGGATGGCGAAAGCCAGAGAGCGGAGACCTTGTTGGTGATGGCTGTCTAGCGCTCAGCTTTGCGGTTTTGTGCTCTAAGCGACCACCGGCGACGTTCAGGGTTGTCTTTCACTGCTTCGTCGATCCTGCGTGGCTTGCAGGGTCAAGGGCCTCTAGCTTTTCCGCGCCGCCTGTGCCCTGCGGCCTCGGGCAGCGTGCATGGGCCTCGTGGAGCAAGATCTGCAAGCCACGCGAAGTGAGATGCAGCGACGCAGCGATCACACGTTGTCGGGTACGCTTCGCGGTGCGCAGAGCACTGAGAGCAGAGCAGTATCGTCAGAAGCCACCAAGTAAAGGGAGTATAGTATGTTGGTACAGCATGATGTTGTCTGTTCTCGCAGGTCTCAAGGGTATGCCATATAGCCGCGGACTGTGCAGGGAGCTGATGAGTGTGGAACGGTGGACACCACCGAAGGAGATACATGATCGTCGGTCTTTCTACAGCTAGACCAGCTGTGATGATCTTGAGATCTCGAACAGCACTCCCAAAGCAGTAAAGCATTTCCACACAGAAAGCGAAGCCTACTCGAAACCTTGCCGGGACCTCACTAGACAATGCCGAAGGGATTACCATCATTCCTGCGTTTGGTCTGGCTATTGAGATGTTCCGGTCTACATAACTTGATCATTCCAGCCCTCGTTACAGCCTTACAGGGCGAGGGAAGAGATTTCATTGATGTCCGACGAATGTCGCCCAAGTAGGCAGGAGCTTCCTGCGGCGTACCCAACACCCATCGATACAGTCAGACCAGATATTCGGTCCCAACGCGCCGGGTTCCGTAAGCACACCATGTTGTAATAATGGACATGCCTTCCTCTCGTCCCATCAGCCTGCTCTGTTGACAACGCTGGATGTTTCGCTGTGTTGTTGTTGTTCCTACGGCCACCCCGTCCAGCCCTGCAGGCAAGGCTGTGATTCAGGTCTTCGGGCGCTCAAGCCAGGATCGGGGAGTGTTGGCGGATAAAGTCGGCGTGATCTGTGCGGCACAGATCTCGAGCGTTGCGGAATACTGGGTCATCAAACGGTGATTGAAGGGAGGCGCCTTCTTAACGGCTGTCGCACTTCTTCTTGTGCCTTCCAACTAAGTCAAGCAACACAGAACTCTATGAATCTCTATATTGCGCGACCAATGTTGCAAAGACGTCCACGGCGGCTCGGTACCAAGCATCGATGATCGAATGAGCGCCGTGTTTCTGATCAAGGTACCCTTGCATTGCAGCCAACCGATCGACACCAGTCCTTGTCCGCTCATCATCAAGGATCAACCGGGTCAGGCGGGATCGCTGCTGATCGACCACGTGAGCCCGAGACTGACTGAGACGCTGCAGCCGTGGCTACATCGCTTCTGTGACTGCAACGCTGTGGTCTTTTGTATACTTGATGCGTCCTGCAAATGGCACATCAAAGGGCAAGTGTGTTGAGTATATCTTGACCACCGGTACCTAAGGAAGTCGCAGCTCGCTTGCGGCGTCTGCCGACCGCGAAGCGAGACCAAGCCAAGCGAACAAAGACGTTCATGACTCGAGCCCGAGCACGCTCAAGTACCGCCCTACCAAAGCGTCTGTCAACCTGGAACATCCAAGCTGCTTCCATGTCGTTGCGCAATGTTCGTGACTCAACAAGGCAGTCAACCCTTCACGTAAACCCTATAGCGACAATTCAGGTGCTGGAAAGCAGTCTACATGCGGCATTCGTGGCGCTGGTCTCGGAAATTGCTGACCGTATAGTGTATACTGCAACAAGCAAAGTAGCAAGCTCATGGTTGCGGTGCACAGCGAGCAAGTGGCAGTCCCGTACAGTCTGCATGGCGCAGAGTACATGTCGAGCGGTAGGATTGAGACTTGCCTCTGCTACGGGTACGAAGCAGCACGCTGGCTGGAGCCTGGCCTCCCATTGAGAGCCACATAACATACGAGACTAGGTCGGCCTTGTGTCAGTTTTGGATAGTGCTCCGTGAGGCCCAATACTAGCAGATCAAAACCCGCGGTGTTCGGCGAGGGATTCGAGACGTGGCATGTATGTCTGCCAGTGCAATGTGTCGGCATCGCTCAAAGCTGATTGGGCCATGTCGTGATCTAAGCGGCACTCAAGGACTGGCGAGGAAGGAATCGCCTGATTCTATGTTTCGTGACTGAACATGCAGATACTGATTGTCATTATTGCCATGCTCTCTCGTTCAACATGATCCTCTCTATCTGAGCTTCGACGTCTTCGTCCACCATGCTGGGGACTGTCTTTTCGTGGCAGCACGGACAGTGGTCTCGTGTCTCCGGAGATGGTCCTCCATGATGATGAATGACATGATCAGCGCGATTCCCCTCTAGCGAGCTTCAAGCCGCGAGGAATGAGGATCCTCCAAGAGTCCAAGGACCAAGATGCGCCAGGTTTTCAGACATTGGCAACCCTCCACATGGCCGGGAGTCCACGACACGCAGAGCCCACCAGACCAGGGACGTTCATTCGTAGGCAACGACATCCCTAACAAACCAGACCCGTCCACCGTCAAGGGATCTCCAGTGCAAGACAGCACCTGATATGCTCAGCAGTCGACCACACGAAGAGATACTCGTACCGTCGCTAACGCAAGTCCAGCAACGTCTACGAAAGACTGACTATAATTTGCTTGACGCCAGCCAATCCAGGAAGAGATCTTGTATCGCAGCCGAGGATCCAATATCTGAGCCGATCAGAACATCATCCGCAGCCGGCTGGCGCCAGAGGCGTCTTGCTTTGCGAGTACAATCGCGTGTAGCATCGAGGGTTCGTGGGCACGGTGGGCTGCATCATCCTATGCTACCATTGGCGCGACAATCCGCAATAGTACAGAGCGGTTCCTCAGCGAGCTGCGCTGTATAGTGGAGGACCCGATGGAAGCTGCTCCCCAGATGAAGCCGCCAAACGGCTGCCTTCATCAGCCCCGACAATTTGCCATGGTCGTGCTACTGGTCACGCATTGATCTTCAATGTATTCCAGCGATCGGGTGAGCTCCCGTGGAAGCTGGTGCGGCAGTGGATGCCTTGAGCTGACACTTGCGATGTAGCGCGATCGTGAATCACAAGTCGTTGCTGATGGTGGCTGCCATGCAAGAGCGAATGAGCGATCATGAGCGCCATGGCGCTCGCGAGCCGCAGCTCGTATAGCTACGAGCATCGAATATAGGCAACTAGGAGATCGCTCAGTCTGCCGTCCTGTCGGCAAGATCTTCGCTATCTTGGTCCCGAGACAACGAATGAGCAAACAGCAGGACCGCGAATGCCTGGGGATCTGAAGCAAGATCGCCGTTGAGATCCCTTCATGCTTGCAGAAGCACGGGGGACGTCCGTCAGTTGGGGAAGAAGATGTAGAGCAAGATTTGCCGCGCCCTTCGGAAGAATTTTGAATCGTAGTCAATTCCTGAACATCACACGAGCGGCGCAAGATCACGAGCTTGCCGTGCTTGCGACATGATCCATGACGTAGTTTCATACACGCGTAACGAAGGTGGCCGGTGGTGGGTTGGAAGAAGCAACCATGCCTTACGTGGGCACTCTATGCGAGGCGATCGCGTGCGTCACACCATCGAGTTCCTGGGATGGCACAGGCATTATTGGAAGTGACGAAGCCTCTTGATGCTAGTCTGCGCCATAATACCAAGGAGAGCACTTGATCTAGTTGCTTTCAACGGGGAACCCATTCGTTCGAGGCTTTCGTACGAGTGCAATTGATCGCAATACTAAGCGATGACCGCCGAAGGGGATCGGCTGGTAAAGACTCGAGCGAGCCGTTAACCTCACGGCCCGAATGCGACCACCCATCAGTCTTCATCGTTAGACAAGAATGTAGGTGTTCGGCAGCACCAGCAGCAGTCTTATCTCGCTCTCGTGCAAGGCAGTGTGCATCAGAAACACTCCTCGTCTATTAGTATCGAACTTGGGTCTTTCAATGTCACCCACTCTCTCCCTTGCGCTGCCCCTCGTACTGAACGTCTTCATGTCGATATAACATAGCTATGCTCGTGTGTAAGCAACTGGGTAAGCCTGACATATTGCTTTGTACTTTATTTTACAACCAGTCCCTCCACCATCCTTGGGTGCTCTTCTCGCCGGGCAACCTCATCGCATTGATCTCTTTGCTCGTAACGTTCCTCCACTCATCAATCGGTAGCCAGCCGATCCTTGCCCGATCACCAAAGCCACCAAACCAGTATACCTCCTCCACCACGAATCTCACATACTTCGAGGAATGGATGTCGTTTCCCGGCTGCCACAAGAAAGAGTCCGGATGCTTCTTGAGGAAACATCCAGGAATAGTAGCGCTGTGCACGTCGTTCAAATTAATCGGCTCCAAGCGTCCTTGGAGACTGAAGCGAGGGAGCGCTGCTGGCGTATGTGGTGTTGGGATCTCTTCGGCGTGGCTGTTGCTGAAGAGAGAGCTGTGCGAGTAGATGTGTGATTGGTCTGGCCACCAGCGAACAGAGAGGGAGATGTTGCTTCCGGCTTTGTAGTTGCGGAAAGGCGTGGCGATGTCAATGGCTAGCAACGTTGGGTTGCCGGTGCCTTCGCAGTCCGCGATGTATTCCATAAGACCGATGGGACTGCCGCCCATGCCTTGTGGCCTGTTCTCCATCACGTCCACCTCATCGTCGCCAGTGCTTGACGCTTTGCTGTCCTCCGGGAAGACTGTGACCAGACTGCCTTCCGCAGCCAGGCTCAAGATCCTTCTAGCCATGATTGTAGACTCGTGCACAGTCGGTATCCGGAGGTATTGCTCCTCTTCTGGCGGATTTGAGAAGACATGCTGAGGTTGATGCAGGATCGAGAACGCTGAAGCGACGCTGAGAAGCGTGCTGAATGACCAAAGAAGATGCATGGTTCCTGGTAATGCGTAGGCTCCAAACGGTGCTCCAAGTGAGTGTTCAGTCCGCTCTACTGTTGTTGCCCAAGATCTAGTCTATGACGCCCGCTATCTCCGAAGTGAAGTCGGCCGTGGAGTGCCTGAGGCTACTCTGAGCGGGAGGCAAGTGCGGAGAATCAGGCTTGGCATCTACAGCACCACTTTGAAATTGTGAGTGCAGCATACTCACCGCCGCCGCCTGCACCAGCGACATCGAGAACCATCACACAAAGCGTGAGTAACCGCCTACACCATCATATCCGCCACACGAAGTACTGCCGGATTTCTGTGGCCTCGAAACCGCACCCAAGGACACCACAGCTGACCAGCGCTCCGCCACCGCAGACACCGCTCCAATCACCCTAAGAACCCAGAACAACCGCTATCATGGGTAAGGTCCATGGCTCGCTCGCGCGTGCCGGTAAGGTCAAGTCTCAGACTCCCAAGGTACGATACACCCCAGCCACAACCGATCGAGAACCCAGGCCATAGGGTGGTACTTTAGCGCCACCCGAGCACGCACAACTACCAGGCCTCTCTCAGTCGCGGCATCAACTAGTATTCGGTGACTGACAAGACTTGACACACAGGTCGAGCCGCAAGAGAAGAAGAAGGTCCCCAAGGGCCGCGCGAAGAAGCGTGTCGTATACACCCGCCGCTTCGTAAACGTTACCATGACCGGCGGCAAGCGCAAGATGAATCCGAACCCGACCTCGTAAATGACAAGTACATGACGATGGAATGGGGATGTGGATGATGGGGGAGGTTGCAGCAACGATGGACACGGCGTTTTCACGACTGCTAGTTTCGGGTTCCCTGCATTCTTCAAACCTGGACCGGGGAAACTGCATGGACCTTGAATGTCTCGAGAGTGGGCACGAACGAGTGGTATCGCTTGAAGACGAGACCTTGGTCTTGATGTCTTTTTCTGGGAGGATGGGCGTGCACACTACATTCAAAAGGGCGGAGAACGTGCATAGGCGCTGTATTCGATGCTGTCCTCCCAAGCTATCTGTGCCAATCGCCTGTACTACATGCCGCGACTTGACTTTCGCGATGTGAGAACCATGAGGTCCAACGGAGCACGTTCCAACTCTTTCCCTGGAGGGATACATCACGCCTCGAGCCATCATGCCAGCCGATGCTTGCTCTGATCATCTCCTACTCATCAGAGTGCATCACCTCCGACTCGGCCTCGGTCGTCCCAGCTGACGAGGCCTCAGGCACCTCCGTCAAACCCTCCTCCTCACCAAGCTCCTCGACGACTCTGCCCTCGCTCTCACTGCCGTTCCCGATAATCTCAAGCTCGTCCGCGGCCGCAAATATCGCTAGCCTCGTTGGCTCAGCCGCGGTATCGTCTGGATGAGGCGTCAGAAGCCAT
>Ga0058698_10001290_pt1 | contig 11530 bp, 16 predicted proteins | sample AgamicAsSfe_FD_67288 | JGI IMG/M metagenome (GOLD analysis project Ga0058698, IMG submission 67288) | Agave microbial communities from Guanajuato, Mexico - As.Sf.e | ecosystem: Host-associated > Plants > Phyllosphere > Phylloplane/Leaf | place: Guanajuato, Mexico | collected 2012-05-30
GTAGTATATTGCTGTTGCCGATGGAGATATGAGCGTTATGGTCAGATACGCTACCCCACATTCTCACGCACGCTCATACGTCATTTTCAACTTTCCCCGTCGGGAACCACATTTATCACAACCTCACTAATCCAGCCTAGGAGACACTAACGCGACAAAGGCAGGTCGTTTACCGTGCTATCGGTCTTGTGTTCGAGTGTATATATGAGTGACTGACTTCACAGCAATTGAATCTTACCTTCCTGGAAATCTCGCGAGATTGGATAAGCAGACATCATGCCTTCGATAAGCGACATCGTAAAGGCAAACCAGCCTGACCTAGCCTCATATGAGGAGCTTTGTAAGTACTCTTTCAATTCCGTCGATACTAGCCTTAACAGCGATCCAGACAAATGGTTTCACACACACCCCGAGCTCTCTTTTCAAGAAGCCAAAACTGCCGAGGCCATCGTAAAACATCTCGAAACCTTCAAAGCTTTCACGATCCACACTTCAATCGGCGGTCACGGTATTGCTGCCAGCTTCTCCAACGGCCCTGGAAAGACCCTTCTCTTACGTGCTGACATTGACGCGCTACCTGTTGAAGAGAAGACCGGGTTGAACTATGCGAGTACGGCGCGTATGAAGGACTTAGATGATGTTGAGAAACCCATTATGCATGCTTGTGGCCATGACATGCATATTACAGCGTTGCTTGCAGCGGCAGAGACTCTAGTCAAATGTAAAGACGCATGGAGCGGAGAACTGATTCTGGTGTTTCAACCAGCGGAAGAGAGGGCAGGCGGTGCGCAAAACATGGTAGATGATGGGCTCTACCAGAAGGTCAAGGAGCCAGACGTCGTTGTCGGCGCTCATGTCATGCCAGAAAGAGCCGGTGTTATAGGAACAAAGCATGGTTTGATCGCCAGCTCTGCAGATCGATTTCAACTCCGTATCGAGGGCCGGCAAGCCCACGCATCCACCCCACACCGCGGCATCGATCCTATCCTTCAAGCCGCTTCCACAATTATGCGTCTCCAATCCATCGTGGCGCGAGAAGTAGATCCCCTGGACTTCGCCGTCGTAACAGTCTCTGCCTTCCATGCCGGCGACGCCGAAAATATCATTCCCTCGGAAGCCAACCTAAAGATCGACGTCCGCGCCGCCTTGCCCCAGACCCGCGAACGTGTACTTGCTAGCGTGAAGCGTATCGTCGCTGCCGAGGCCGAAGCATCAAACAATCCAAATGCTCCCACCTTGACACCAACAACGCAGTTCCCTTTGCTCTTCAATGACGCCGACATTACCAATGCACTAGAAGAGTCGTTCTCAGCTCACTTTCAACCTGGCAAGCATTCTTACCAGTCTGACATTGCGCGCTTGCAGGGTTCAGAAGACTTTGGTATCTTGGCTACCGCGATCGGTAAGCCGAGTTGCTTTTTCTTGTATGGAGGAACGGATCCAGCGGTTTGGGACAAGGCGGAGAAGGAGGGAAGGCTTAGTGAGGATGTTCCGGGAAACCATAGTCCTTTCTTCGCACCGGTTGTGCAGCCTACGTTGACGGTGGGAATGGAGGGATATGTTGTTGCTGCATTGACTTTCCTGAAGAAAGGGGAGTGAGTGAGTTGTTAAGGATTTCTTTTGTGCGAGAAGGCAAGTGTCAGAGGCGTTCTAGGTGGTAAGGTATGGTGTAAGGGAACGAGATGCTTGAGGTCCGGCGTAGATCACGAACAGCTATGTGTGCCTCAAGCGTAACAGGTTTAGTCTTGGTATCTAAGTGTATCCATCGGTCAACCTCCTAATCAATCTTATGTCTGGCCCAGTTCTGTCTATTCCATCCACTGACTTCTTTCCCGTGATCGTAGAAAACCAGAACTTCACCGGTGTTCGGGGTCTCACTTTCGCCTGCTACCTACGTATGCCGACCAAACGTAGAATGAGATTCTTGAATGAGGTCCGACTATAGGGTCAACGCAAAGTCGTCTTAGTTCTCAGGAAGTAACGTCTGGAAAACTCTTTGGGGAGGTGGGCTTACCATATCGTCCCATGGTTCGGCTCGTTGTGTTGGCGTTATGGGTGTCGGCCTGGAGGCGGTGGCAGATATTCGCGGCAGTGGGATCTGCTCATCGGTAGACATATGCTCTGTCTTATCGAAAACGGCGAGTGCGAGATCAGCTACCGGCATGAGCCAGAGTAAACTTTCATGTGTTAGCATGGCTCTGCATACGTCATGAACTGTACTCACCATTCAAAAGCCCCCGTGACAATCCTTGCGACAAACGTTTTGAAGTGGGCTGTAGGATCTAACTCTTCCCAATCCGTGACCAGCATAACGACCAACGCAGAATCGGCTAGCCAGAAAAGGATCATGAATAAGTGTACTGCTAGCGAGATCTTGATGTTGTGCATTGTTGTAGATGCATATAGATGTACGATATAGTAGGTGCACATTAGGATCGTGAAGGCGGCCTGATAACAGGATTAGCTAGGTATGCAAAACGAGGTTTTATTACGCACAAGTACTATAGAGTACACCAGAATGTTATCTGCACGAAACCGGATAATGTCGACATCTAACCCGAGGATGATGATCGCAAGCAGCAGCCGCGCAGTGTGCTCGATTGCAAACTTCGTGTGCCTCGGCAATGAGATACCTTGACGGCATCTTTGTGCTCTATTCATTATTGTTGTCTGGTGAAGGAGACTGGTCGATTAATGAGATCTTCAATGTGGAAGCATATGAGCAATGGACGAAGGAATGAGTACAAGAAATAAAAGTGAAGACAGTAAGTGTAAACTTTCTTATACAGAGAGATAGTAAGCTCACTGACAGTACTGACGGCTGTCTTAGACATCTGAAGATTATATGCTTGTGTCTGTTTGGCTAAACGATATTCATTGGTCCTGTCGAAAGACAGTATTGAGACATCCAAGACCTAGAGCCTCCTTGAACCGCATACGTTGTATCCAATACCTGGCCTAAGCATTTCCCGTCCCAGCCGATGGTTTCCTGTACGAGAGTGTCTCCTCAAGATATTCTTCCAGATCATGACCTCCACCTCTAGATTATTTGGCTTCGGCGGATAATAAGTACGCCCCTCATAGGCGGATCGTCAACTAGTTGGTCAAAAACCTCATCGATCCTTAAATGACACGACTCGATAAGAGCTGAACACCGGTCGACTTCTTTCTGGATGCGTCGACGTCGACGTTGCAGGCTCGCTAGTTTGTTAACAGTATTTCGGGCTTGGAAGTAGAGCACAACAAGACCGATATACAGAACGAGAATTGACGAGAGGAAGCAAACGAATACAAGAAGTGCGGCCGAGATGCAGAGCGGATGCTCTTTGATCAAGATCAAGTCGCGCAGCATAGACAATCTAAACGTAGCGAGGTTTTCTAGATCTGTTCTTGGTGTGGGAGTTGGCAAAAGTCAAGAAGTGTGAAAATGGACGAACTCTGCAGAAGATGTCGATATGGGTTTCAGCGTGTACATATCCACTATCATATATGTTCGGCACTCAGCTTGCTGCAAGGTGAGCACGCGGAATCGTCATCAGCAGTTGTTGCGCATGAGTAGGTAGTCACGAAGCAGTTTCTCAAACTCAACAATCTGCTGCTCAAGACGTGTCCCAAACGCAGTAACTGCTTGAGCGTGGGCGCCTTGGTGTTCGACAAAAGATATTCATTTCCAGTTGTTCCATGTGGTATGACAGTAAGGAATGCGATGAATATGCTATCGTTCGCCCATCCCGTAGAAGTGCCCATTTCCAGCCTCTTTGCGCCACGCGCTAATGACTTAGCGCGCGCATTGACCTTTCCCGAGGTCGACCTCCTTTTGCAGACTGGTGTCTTTCAATCTGTTCCTCCCGACAGCAAAAGCACGCGCTGTACACTAGCAACGAGGTTCTCTGATGATTCTGATCCAATACACTCATGTCATCAAACCCAAAGTCACAAATATGCAAGTCGTGCCGCGCGGTCGAGCCGCCGCCCCACAGCTCCCGGGGTCGCATTTCGTCTCACCCAATAGCAACACAGAACGCGCTCTGGACCGTGACAAGCTCAACCACAAGCAAGCCTCCCGATACAGACGCGTGCCAATGATTTCCTCGCCTTGAACATATACAAGGTGTGACTGAAAGAGCGGGTTATAGCGTGGCTGCTTGGTACTCCGCATTCGGCAGTCCAGATTTCCATTTTATGTGATGAAGCACACCATGGCTTTCGTAGTGAACCACGAGCCGTGAAGGTGAGTCGGTGGTTTCCTCGTTATATGTAGACTAAGATCCGCTTCGTTCTTTCGTTGTTGCTCAGTCGGTTGTGTTATCGTCCTCCGAAGTCATTCTTTTTAATTAGTCACTCATTTACGACATGCTTCCTTTCTCGTCTCTCATTATCACTGCGCTGCTAGGCGCCATAGCTAGCAATGCTGCACCACTCGTTCAGGAGCGAGGTATGTTGGAGTTGCCGAATGTTCTCAACAATGTCAACTGATAAGTCCCAGGAATCGCAGCAGACCTTCTGGGTAGCTTCAAATTGATGGAGCAGTATGCTTCGGCGGCATACTGCTCAAACAACTATGACTCTACCGGTGATCAGATTGAGTGCTCGACTGGGAACTGCCCACTTGTGCAAGATGCAGATTCTACTACTGTCATTGAGTATAGTAGGTAAGTTCACAACCCAATCTTGCGCTTATCAGTCTAGGATGAGACTTACATAACCACGAGCTACAAATATGCTAACGACGGCTAGACAGGAGACCTCGACTGATGTAACCGGCTTTGTCGCCGTTGACCACACCAACAAACTTGTAGTAGTTGCCTTCCGTGGTAGTCAAACAATCGATGCCTGGCGCACCAACCTCGACTTCGGCACCACTAAAACGGACATTTGTCCTGGCTGCACTGCACATAGCGGTTTCTGGCAGTCTTGGACGGATGCGCGCGATACTGTGTTGCCCGCTGTGAAGCAAGCGTCTGCCGCATTTCCTAGCTACAAGATCACCGTAACAGGGCACTCGCTAGGTGGCGCCATCGCTACACTCGCAGCGGCAAGCATGCGCAACGCTGGCTACACTGTGGCGCTGTACAACTTCGGATCACCGAGGATAGGAGGTAGCAAGATCAGCTCTTATATCACGAATCAAGCTGGTGGGAACTATCGGGTCACACATTGGAACGACCCGGTTCCTAAGCTGCCGCTGTTGACGATGGGTTATGTTCATATCAGTCCTGAGTACTACATCAACAAGCCGAATAGGCAAGAGGTGTCGGCTGGCGACATCAAGACCTATGATGGTGCTATGAACTTGAGGGGTAACATGGCCTGGCTTATCATGGACATTGAAGCTCATCGATGGTACTTCGAGAGTGTGTACACTTGCGGTACTAAGAAGCTGAAACGCGGGGTTTTGGAGATGAAAGATGTTGAGGGAGACATGGAGGTCGTCACCACATTTTGAATAATTCAAAGGCTGCTTGTGTCCTCTTTTACGTGTAATAGAGGGTGTGCTACGCTCAATACTCGATTCCTGTCCATCCTCCCCTTCCTACAAAGCCCTCCAGTCCCTCATCACTTTCCACCTCCCGTGCTAGTCTTCCCGTCACGATGCTCCGCTCGTGATCACGACCACGGACGAGGAAAGGCTTGAAGCCTCCTGTCCATGTCCCTTGTTCGTTACCAGATGTCTCCAATCTAAAACCACTGTTCTGCCGATCGAGTTGAAGAAACCAATGTCGCTGATGTATTGATCCAATATCGTTCGAGGAGCCAGGGTATGCGTTGGTGACGTGTGTTTGGTCATCCACATTTGTGTCGGTATCCAAGTCCTGGTTTTCTGCATCTGCCTGCACAGATGTGTTTGCACCACCTGCCTCGTCGTCCGAGGTAGTAGGAATTTGTGCTTCAGCACAAGCTTGAGAAGGCTTCCGACTCTTTCTTTTTACCGCCCCTTGTTTGGTCATCTTGCTTGATGTGAGGCGCAATATGACTGCGTAATCTTTTGGTAGTCGCGTGCCGTGTAGACGTAGGCGGATGTATCCACTTTTAAAAGCTGCTACTAACTTTGAGTTCTCGTAACTCCTTTCGTCTGCATATTTGCGCTTTCTCACTGTTGCCTCGCTGTCTGAGTCATTATCGGTTTCTTCGTTATCTGTAGTCTGAGGATTTGGCATGCCATCCTTCCTTTTTTTCCTAGGGAGAATACTATAAGTTCCGGTATCCCATATGAGTAAGCTTCCAGTCTTGTTACCCGCACACTCAATCAACTGGTTCCAATAGTTGTGTACCCTAGTCTCTATCGCCAATCTACCCGTGCTCTTCGAATTCGGATCACCAGGCAGTCCTTTTGGTAGAGCGAAGGATATGGAACTCGTCTTGGAGAACTGAAGACGCAAGTCATAATGCACACCTGCGACAGGGTGATTGTGTTGATGAACGACGAAGTGGTGGCCATGGGGCTGGAGGTTGGACTGATAGAGAGTGGCAAAATTGCAGATGGAGATTCTTGGAATATCGGGTAGTGTATCCCTAGAGGCTCCTGCTAATTGGCTTCTGAAGAAGGTAAGATGATCGTCAATTCTGAGCTTGCCGGCTTCAATTGCTGCCAGCGTAGATACAGTTATCGGTATAGCTGGTGTATCATCTACAGGTGCAGCTGTCTCCGAGTCTGAAATATTACGCGCAGTCTCTGTAACAAGCGTACTTCTTCGCTTCGAAGGCAGTGGCGGCGATATATCTCGTGTGAGGCTCTGTGGCAAGTCCATTACTACCCTAGTTGATGCATCGTCTATGCTTGCAAGAACATATATGTCTTCTTGATTCTTCTAACCAACGCCACGCCAAGGCTTCGTGATTAGTGATTCTCTTGCTAGCATGGGATTTGGGAGTGAATTGCGCGTCGAGTTCAACGAACGTCGCGTCGAAGCAGTGACGTCATCTATGTGCGACTTCAAATTTCGAACACCACAAGCATCTCATGGGTATTGTCAACAGTCGTACGAGGATTTGAAAGAAGCAGAGGTCGGGATGCCAAAAGCGAGAGTTCCGGATCGTGACGAGCAGCATACACGCGTGTGCGAGGTGTGGGGTCCCCGCAGGATCCGATGGCCTGCCATTGGATGTCGGCAGACTTCCTTCCTGCCTGCTCGGCAAACTTGCCCAAATATCGACCACATCGCAACGACGTCCCGCAAACATAGACACGAAGTGGTTAGACGGCACCCATACTCCGCACATAATGAGGATGAACGGAGGATGCAGGGCCCACCGATGGAGGTCTGGTAGCTCTGGAGCGTGGATGGGTGGATGGGTGGATCAGCGGACGGGTTGGCAAAAGAATGAGCATAGTATAAATATCCCTATGTCCTTCTTTTGGTATTGTTCCTTGGTACCGTGTCCTAAGACTCTTCCCACTTTACTTTGCTGTGTATCCGGGTCGCTACAAGCTGCTTTACCATGTCGTACGATACAGAAGTCCTCATTATAGGCGCGGGCATGAGTGGCCTGGGCCTTGCAGTCCAAATCATTCGAAAGTACGGTCTTCGCAACTTTGAGCTCATCGAGAAAAGTGACGATGTTGGTGGCACCTGGCTGGCAAATACATATCCAGGGTGTGGATGCGATGTAAGTGGTTCTGGGTCCAATCTTGTGTTAGCACCGAGACCTTTGCTGAGCTGAACAGGTTGCCTCGCACTTCTACTCATACAGTTTCGCATTGAACCCGAACTGGTCACGAAAATACTCCATGCGCCCGGAGATCCAAGCCTACTTTCGTTCCGTAGCTGAGAAGTACAGAGTCGTTGAACACGTCCGCTTCCATTCCATTGTCGAGAAAGCAGCCTGGAATGATATTGACAACGTCTGGGAAGCAACCATCCTAAACTTACAAACCAAAGAGCGAACAACGAGGCGAGCGAAGGTATTAGTCTCAGGTGTCGGCTCACTATCAGTTCCAAAGACGTGCGATCTACCCGGAGTAGACACGTATGAGGGCAAGTTGTTTCATTCTGCCCAGTGGGACCACAGCTTCGACTGGAATGACAAAGATGTCGTTGTACTTGGTACGTCTCAATACGTAGTGCTGGCGAATCATCAAATATCATGCTTACGAAATTTTAGGCAACGGCTGCTCAGCGACTCAATTTGTTCCTATCATGGCTAATGAACCCAATCCTGTGCGTAAACTTGTACAGTTCGGACGACAGGCGCAGTACCTCGCAGAACGTCAGAACCCACATTATTCGGAGACATTCAAAGCCGTGATGCGCTACGTACCATTCGCAATGCGCCTCTACCGCGCAAAGTTCTACTATGACATGGAGCGCGACTGGAGTGGGTTTGATATCGAGACGGGTCGTAGTATACGACAAAATCTGGCGAAAGAGAATGAGACATATGTCAAGAGCATGGCGCCGCCAAAGTACTGGAATGCGCTCATTCCAAAGACCGAGATTGGATGCAAACGGAAAGTGCTGGACACAGACTATCTGAAGACATTATGGAGGGACAATATCGAGCTCGTTTCCGACGATCCGGTCGAGAGAATTACCGGCAACGGTGTGGTGACAAAGAGCGGTCGCGAAGTGAAGGCCGATGCAATTGTGCTTGCGACCGGATTTGCAACACAGCAGATGCTATGCCCGATGGAGATTGTGGGGCGTGACGGACTTAGCCTGAACAGATATGTGAGTCGAGCCGTTGTAATCGCCAAAAATCCAGATACTGATGCATATTATAGTGGGACAAGACTTCACAAGGTGTTGCGCAAGCGTATTTTGGAACTGTGGTCCCCGAGTTTCCAAACTTCTTCATCCTCATGGGGCCAAACACTGTCACTGGCCATCTGAGCGTCATCTACACCGTCGAATGCCAGATCAACTTCACCCTCCGACTCCTCGAGCCTATCTTCAAATCACTCCCATCATATCGGTCGCGGTCATTCATTCCCCAGATGCTGGCGCCACCGCCAGCGACTGTGGAAGTCAAGTACGACGCCGCAATTGCAGATTCGCACTGGACACAACAGGCAGCCAGGAAGCTAGTTTGGGCTTCTGGCTGCGTCAACTGGGCTGTCGATCCCAAGACAGGCCTGAATAACAGTAAGTAGTCAAAGAAGCTTTGACCTGGGTCTGCGTGCTAACCAGATCAGTGATGTACCCCGATTGGCAATTCCTATATTGGTTCAGGAGCATATTTTGGAAGAAGAACGACTTTGTTTATCGAAACGAGAAGACTGGCGAAGAGTTCCGACCGGGCACAGGCAAGAAAATCTTTTGGCTAGCCACTGCAGGAGCACTTGCGACAAGCGCCTTCTTAGGACGAGACTGGATCCAGGACGAACTGCCTCGGAGACTAAGAAACTTCGATGCTAGGTCACTGGTTCAGAGGTTGACTACCTGAACTGTCGTGCATGAATGTGGTAGTGAGTCGCTGCATGACTGGGTGGGATGACAGTGCGACCATCCTCATAACCCACACCTCCAGGCAGCAACGTCGTCCGAAAGAGGCAGCGAAGAGCTAGAATACCTACAGGATGGAACAGGTGGTATTATATCTTACCTTCGAAGCGATTTCCGTGGTTTATATCTCGCTACAAAGTCTTTCGCCGCCAGTAGTGACGTTATACGTGAGTTGTGATCCCTCCAGCAACGGAGTGACCACCACACCTAGATATCTGCGTTCGCAGCTCCAAAGCGCCCGTCTAATTGGTACAATCAAGTCACTTCTATTGTTAAATCTCTGCAAGAACAATAGCAGCAATAGCAGGGAACACTGGTTGTTCACCATCCGGGCATCCCTTTCACCTTCACTTAACCAAGTCGTTTCCAGCCTCCTCAATTCCGAATTTTCAAATCAACAAACCTTTCGCCGATACTTATCCCACACCCACATATTAACGAGAAGCTATCGTCTTCTTTACACTATCCTCACATTTGTACCCATCCCGAGCAAGTCTTGTCTTGATCGTCTCACATCTTCCACCTCACGAGGTACAACACAACAGATCTCTCGAGATGTCTGCAAAGACTCTCCTTCCAACTTTCGCAGTAGCGGTCAGTCACATGGCCGTTCAGGCCGCAGCCACAGCCTATCCGGCTAACTATATCGTCGAGCACATCCTCAAGCTCAGTAACTATGTCATCAATCTCGCTGGCAGCAGCATTCTCTTTGGCAAACCCGAACTCGATCTATACAGTCCCAGCCTGAACACTTTGTTTGACCGCCTGCAAAAGAAGCAGCTCGGTCCCAGCCCACTACCTCCTGGATTTCTCACTGCCGAGCGCATTCACGCACGAATCTACTTGCGTTCCGACCAAGAGGCTACCGGCCGCCCACTTGCCGACTACGAGGACCTTTACTACGCGCTCGTCGCACGCATGCAAGAGATGCGTCAATTGCTGAACCTTCGTATCAACAGTGGCTTCAACATTGCGACTCAACTGGTTTGCGAGGGCGGCCCGAGCATCGCTGAGTTCCACAACAGTCTCTCCGAGTATTGGGATGTTCTCAACAACCCGTCATGTGGCAAAGCGCTCGATGATGCAATCCGCGAGGCAAGGGTTCAGGCGCTCCGCGATGAACTGGCCTGGCAAGTCGAGAGCGACAACATGTCAGTAGAAGATGCGCTCGAGCAGTTGAAGCAACTCAACAGCATAGATGTCTACAGTGGCATCTCAGGACTCAATTTTGTTCAGGACTGGGCGCCGACCATGGTCGGTGCTTACTTGGAGCAGAAGTATCGACACATACTCAACCTGGAGAAGGAAGAGGCAACTATTAAGGCGAGGCAAGAGCGCCGTCAAGCCAAAGTGAAGAGTACACGCGAAGCTCCTCCCGGTGCACCAGCAACGCAGAAGGTTTCTGACCGCCGTCGCGCCCGCGCTGCACGCAAGGCGGCTCACGACGCCAACACCAAAGTCCTCATTGAGGCTGACCACCAGTATCTACCCAAAGAACAAGCAGCGATGCATTACTCTCCCGAGTGTCTAGCGGAGCTCCATCCCGGTCGCCATTACGAAGAGCATAGCGCGGCCATATGCGAACAAAACATTGCGAATGCAGACGATATGCTCATGCTCCTTGAGTGGCAGATGAAGACGCAGCGTGTATCAGAGTACAGCGGCTACCTCCGGGCTCGTGCTAGCCAGGAGTCGCAGCGTGCTGTTCAAAGTACTCAGGGCTCGGTCACAGACAGCTTTGTTAGTTCTTTCTCCTCTACCCTGCCACTTGGTGGTAGTGGTGGTGTGTTCCATCACACCGACATGGATTATAGTCAGTACATGCAGTTCTAATGGTGGACGGTAACTTTCAATTGGTGAGACGAAGGGATTAGGGTCGAGGACACAATTGACGATATCAACGACGTATGACCGTTGAATGACCGGATAGGCGGGTAGACCAGGCAGAAACTGTATACCCTAGTGCCCTATTTAGATAGCTCTTTGCACACATGCTCAGGAACTGGAACTATTGATCTTCGACAACAACGTCGTTGCGATCCGTTGCTTGATCAAGTGCAGAATATAGATACTTTGCTTCAAAAGAA
>Ga0058698_10001292_pt1 | contig 11508 bp, 5 predicted proteins | sample AgamicAsSfe_FD_67288 | JGI IMG/M metagenome (GOLD analysis project Ga0058698, IMG submission 67288) | Agave microbial communities from Guanajuato, Mexico - As.Sf.e | ecosystem: Host-associated > Plants > Phyllosphere > Phylloplane/Leaf | place: Guanajuato, Mexico | collected 2012-05-30
TTTGAGTACACCCTGTATGATGGCGCTTGCAGTACCTAAGCCAACATTGAAGAATCTCGTAATCAATAATCTCAGGGCCGAGCTTGCGGAGCAGGTAGCCTTGGGTACCCTGACACGCGTCTTGTAGAATGTACTCTTGATCAGCAGACTGAAATCTCGTCTGAGGAGCACGAATATGTTCTAGTCTGAGACCTGGGGCATACTGCCTCCAATCTTGCTGATCATGACCCTTGGAATCTTCCTCAGTGTAGCAGGCGTTGTACACGAAAAGGGCTCGATCGGGGTCCTTTCCGAACATTCGATCGGAGCTCATTAGTCGACACAGCGGACAGGACGATGCAGAGAGCTCCTGACTTGTCTCTGGCACGCAGAGCAAAGCCAAACCATCCCAACTCTCGCGATCGTGAAGGGCTTGATTGGAGACAAGATTTGTCCAGTTTATGCAAGCACAACGTTGGCACAAGTTACCTTGGGGGTAAGCTTTCTTGTAATCAGCGTATGTGCGTCGGAGTGTTGCCAAAATGGCCTCCGCTTTGGCTGTTTCGTCAGAAGCCTCCGATTCTGTACTAGAAAATGCGGATTCTGCGTCGGAGTATGTATGATCATGAGGTCGCTCCATGACGTGTCCGCTCCTCGAGATCGCGAGATCTTCCCTCCAGCTGTATCCGACAATAGGCGCAGATTAGACGAGACAGTGAAATTGTATAATCAGGTAGTTGGCAGAAGAGTCTAAAACACTTCGCACAGCCTGGTCTGTCAATCAGGCTGCCAGGATGCTGACAAAGAAGGCGCAGGGCAGCATCTGCGCTAACGCGACGAGGCGCATGCGTACTGCACAGCTCTAAACGAATTGCATTCTCTCCGGCATTGCGGCTCAAATCCGTAAATCCAGATGACACGGGGGTCTTTTCGACTGCAACTGTAAAGATGACTCGATCAGCTAGTTTTCAGTATCACTCATCCTCATCTTTCAAGTGTGTGTGACGTGACTTTCATATGTAACATGTACCCAAGAACGCCATAATCCCAGAGGTATCTTAGAAAGCAAATCATAACCAAGCACCTAACCCAGAAGGCGCATACCAACCTCTTCTGTAACGTTATCTTCCTTAAGACATATGCTAATACTCATGCAAACGTCAGCCCGTACACAAACCCAGCTCCTGGTTTACATTGTTCTCCAGAAGTAGTTTGTGTAGAAGTGCCGTGAGAACTTGGGATCGATGTTTACGACATGTACGTCGCCCTTGGTGGCGTTGCGAATGACAGCCTTGTTGTATTCGCCGGTCGTAGGGTCGGCCTCAACGTCGATGCCAAGGGTGCGGTAGAGCTTGAGCTTCAATCTAAAATTCTTGTCAGTATTTGAGCCCCCTCACCTATGGCAGATTGAACTTACACTGTCGCATCCTCACCCGCTCTGGGTTCAACGCCGCCTTCTACGCCCTCCTCTTCCAATTCGCCAGCTACACCCCCTAATCTTGCCAGATCGCTCTGTAGCCTCTCGCCCTCAATCTCCAGGTCACTCGCCTGCTTCGCGATCTTGAACTTCTCTGTGTCTAGCCTCAGAATTTCCGCCGCATGGTTTGTTGGGTTGTGTTGGCTGAGGGTGTGGTTGTGGTTCGCGGAGAGTGTTTGGTGTGTTCGGTTCAGCGAGCTGAGGGAGGATTGGATGGAACGTAGGTGCTGGGTGCGGAATTCGCTGAGTGTGCTGAGGGATTCGTTTATGCGATGAAGCGACGTCTTGTCATTGGCAATCTTGAAGTGTGACGTGCATTGTGCGATGAGCTGGAGATTGTTAGGGGAGTTTGGTTTAGGGGTGCGTGAGAAGGGTGCATACGGCAGCGGGATCTTCGTCGAGAAGCATGTTGAATTGTTGTGTGTCGTGGAAAACACGAAAATATAGTGTGATCGCTTGAAGTATTATCGGATATTTGCGCAAGTTTATCTGATCAGTATACGAAGATGTCTATCGCGACAGCCCTATGGTGTTGATGTTCTTGTTTGTATGGCCCGTGCTGGGTCGCGTGCATGGCAACCGCGACCAAGTGGCGGAAGGCGCAGGCGTAGCGTGGCGTAAGCGCCCGTAGCCACGAGGCGTACGTCACGGTAAAAGATCGCCTGCTCGGCCTGCAGCAGGAGCTTTCACGAGACAGCCGGTAGTTTGACGCTTACCACTTGCACTAAAAGCCATCCCCACGATACCAGCCTGTAGTCCTCGCCTCCTCAGAAGACACAGCTCCCCAATTTTCTTGCGCAACACAAACAGCCGCTATGCCGCCTTCATTACCATGTGAGTGGGACAACGACTTTTGGGCCGACGAACGCTTATATCCTCTAGATGCCGCCGATGTTGAGTCGCCGCTGAAGCCAGAGGAACTACAGGTTCTGCGCGCGCAGTACGAGAAAGAGGGTGAATATGTTGGGCTCCAGACAAAGTTCAACTACGCATGGGTACGGCTTCCCCGCGTCTGGTGATATCTTCACATGCGCACGGCACCTCCCGCAACAAGCAAGCTCATAGCATTCTAGGGTCTGATCAAATCCTCCTCACGTCCCGACCAACAGGAGGGAGTGCGCCTCCTCTCTGAGATCTTCCGCAACTCGCGCGAGCGCCGGCGCGAATGCCTCTACTACCTCGCCCTAGGCAACTACAAGCTCGGCAACTATGCTGAAGCCCGACGGTACAACGAGCTGTTGCTGGAGTTGGAGCCCGCGAACCTCCAGGCTGGAAGCTTGAAGGGACTTATTGACGAAAAGGTCGCAAAGGAGGGGTTAGTGGGCGCCGCCATTGTGGGAGGAATCGTGGTCGCTGCGGGGGTGGTGGGAAGCCTCTTGCTGAGGGGTGGCCCTCGAAGGAACTGAACGGGCACCGTCCTCGCAAGTCCATGACACGCGCAATGTCGTTTGGATCATGTGTCAGGCCAGGTCCGCAATCATGTTGATGAGTACATGCATAGGCGTTTGGCGGTTTTCTATACCTTTGCCTGGGATGCTATAATTTATGGCAATTATTGATATCTGTATATACAAAGCTCTCCTACTATGCAAGCGATCGCGCCAGACTCGCACCGCATGCTGTATACTCTGTGTTGGGTGATCTATGGCTGATAGAAGGCTTCAGAACTAGATGGAACATGGAAGAAGCGGGAAGAGACAACAAGTCGAACAAACGTAGAGTCAGAGCAAGACAATCAACTGCTACCGCGTTCAACAAGACACACAAGGGACTTTGCCTCCGTCTCTCTTCCACTTCCATTCCCATAAATTATTGACCCCAAAAGGCAAGGTGCTGAATTAGCTCCCTCCATCTCAAGATACTGCGGGACGAATTGCTAGACCCCCACTACCCCTGCTCATCGAATAACGTCATTCCGGCCTGACAACTTTCGCGCCAAACGTCGATTACTTTACAGCAGGCCTTGCTTTAGAGCTTCTGCTACGCCAAACTACTCCCCTTCAGGTGTCTCCGCATTCCGCTACTTGACCCAGTACCTGTCTGCTGTTGCAGCTCGCCACCACGTCACTGCTTGGACTGGCAATAGCGCATGATAAGTGATTGAGTTGGTCCTCTTCCGCGCCTACTTCCGACACAAGGCCGTGAGTTTATACCCGTTGCTCGAACGTCACTTCCGGCTTACTTATCCCTCTCAGCCTCAATCCATCTTATCCTACTACCCTACGTCTCATCATATCCGTCTCAGACTCGCGACCATGGATCAGTCCAGCGATCAGAATGCGCCGTCACAGAACCAACGACCCGGACATCGCGACATGATGTTTTGCCACGAGTGCGCCGACGAATGGTATCGGGACGAACACGGTCTGTCGTGTCCAGAATGCGGCTCAGATTTCACGGAGATTGTGAGTTCAGCCGCGGAAATCAGCTTTTAGCTCGCTCGACACGAGATGAAGCGAATATGCACCGATTTCCGCTAACACTGATCAGATTGAAGATAACAATGACCCAAGGGCCGGCACCGGAATGTTTGGCCACGACGGCGACGAGTCCGACTCTCTGCCTGACCTCGAGAACGCCCCACCCCATCTGAATCCGCATCACAACCCATGGCAGACTGATGACCCAGAGGAGGGGGATATTAGCAATGTTAGATGGACAGAGACGGGACCGGGAAGGTACAACTTGCAGGCTACCGTCACCCGCTCTGTATCACCACAGGGCGGCATGCCGGTGCCAGGGTCTATAGGCGGATTTATGGCCATGCTGAACGGGCTTACCGGAGCTGGATTACGACCACCACAGGGTCAAGCACAGGGCCAGGGCGAGGGTCTGTTCTCTGGCGCCGCACCAGGGTCCAACCCGAACCAGTCTGCTTTCCAGGAAGCTCAAAATCAGGGTCCAGGTGGTGGACCTCAAATCCGCGGAGGGACCTTTACATATCACGGTGGCGCTCGTCTGTTCCCTGGAGGAGGAAACAACCCCGGACGGGCTGAGCCCGTGGATGAGATCACCAAGTAAGTAAGAGCGAACCACCCTGGTCGGTCACCGCTGACAGTATGCAGTGTCCTGACTGGTCTCCTGGCTACCTTTGGTGCACCGCCTCCTCGCGTCCAAGCCCACAACCACCCCTTAGGCGGCGCTGAGGGTACTTTCCGTGGTGAACACACTCATGGCGCTGGCGAACAGTTCGTGGGACACCCTATCCTACAACTATTCTCCTCAATGGGTATGATGGGCCCTGCTAGTAACATGGGAGACTTTGTCTACTCTCAAGAGGGCCTAGACCGCATTGTTTCTCAACTGATGGAACAAACTTCAACCAGCAACGCGCCTGGACCTGCGACGCAAGCCGATATCGATGCCCTTCCTCGTACTAATGTGACCGAAGAGATGCTAGGCGAAGAACACAAGGCTGAATGCAGTATATGCATGGATGAGGTCAACATCGGCGAACAGGTCACGCTACTGCCATGCAAGCATTGGTTCCACCACCCATGTGTATCCGCATGGCTGCTCGAGCACGACACCTGTCCTCATTGTCGAAAGGGTATTACCAAGGGTGGCGAGGGCCAGACGAACAACCCTGCGTCTGCAGACTCACAGACGGATCGTACGTCCCAGATGCCCGGCTCCTTCACTCCTTCCGGCTCGGGAACGTTCAATGATCCCTACGTCGTTCCCGCAGGATCTCCACCCCCACCGTCCAACGATCAGGGCAGCTCTTCTGATAACGCAAATGCAGGCCCGGGTAATGGTGGCATCAGTGATCGGATACGCAGGGGTCTGTTTGGATCTCCGCAATAGGGATAATACCCTTATGTCGGTTATATCAAGCTAATCTTCATGTATATGGCTAGGGCGTGACCGATTCAGGAGAAGCAGAGAGGTATTACGAGAGGCGAGACGTGTTAGTCGTGAACTTGCTTCTCGATCAGAATCGGCCGAGACTCAATCACCAGAGATTATCCTCAGCGGCAGAGCCAATACTGAAGCGGCACGTCGTGTATCTTCCTTTCTTAGCCCCCGGCCTCAGCGAACAGGAACGGACACTCGTCGGTCTGCCTCTGGTCTTGAGAGTCCAAGCGAGTCTTCTCCACAGACCACGTCTGCAGAGGGCACTGCGCATGCAGGCGGGCCTTCCACGCGAAGACACTCGCGGCGATCTGGTCGTTCGGTAATCAGGCGACAACGGTCCGCTTGAATTGCGTTGGCGTCGGTACATTGGTTTAGCGGTGGGTGTCGTTGTCTTCCTTCCCCGCGTGTTTGCTCAGTGGGTGCTGTACATAGTCTTCCTTATCATTCCTTAGACATCAGAGTCTCAGCATAGTCACGGCGTTAGAGGTCCGGAGTATACATCCACGGATGGGAGTTTCTGTAGTTTAAGAGCACCAATATCATTATATCACGAGTTACTTGCACAACCTAGAGGATCAAGGAACATTCTAGCATCGTTCACGTCCAAGATCAGCCATGCCTCCAATGCCGTCGCCACTTGACAATCACATGCCAGCCCAAGCAACCCCTCACTGGCGGTGTCACCTCGACAACGCAGCCGAAAGACTTTTTCTGCCGTGATTTCTCTACTCACGCGCCACGATACGACGTTGATGCGAAGAGGCGGTGGAGCAAAGAACGCGAGTGCTGACCTGGCTAGCGCGGCGCCTTGTCAACGGGTGGGGTGCGGTTATGCAGGGCCAGTCCGTGAGTGACTAGGTTCTGGGGTGCAGTGGTTTTGCGGTGAAGAGACTGCGCGAGACAAGGCGATGCGATTGTGTTGGGGCTAAGAGGAGAGGTTGGGGAAAGCAACGATCACAGCCACTTTCGGGATTTCAAGGCGGCTTCGGCGAGGTGACGGAGGTTGAAGATGGAAAGTTGACGGTCCGAGAGAGGGTTGGCGAGTCGAATTGACTGGGCAAGAATTAATTCAGCGGATCCGATCGAACAACGCATCAACGCTTCGACCGCCCATTAGGAAAAGCCCTGCATGACGTTTGCGCGCGCGGGCGCGCGTCAAGAGTGTCCTTGTCTCAGAGTTGGGCAAGGTGTCGTGCCTCAGTGGTTGCCTCGAGTTTGACGAGACGAAACGACTCTTGCAAAAGAAAGACCGTGTACCTGCAAGCCATTGGGGTTCGCATAACATCATGCCGAGTCACAGTCACACGTCGACGCGCCATGACCGTGACCGTGCGCGAGCCCTACGACGTCGGCTACGATCAGCGAAGATGTGCTGGCTGGCTGCTTATCGATTGCTCGCCCAACTTCCTAGAATCGAAGTTTGCCGCGCGATGACAGCTTCAAATGCCGTTCCCCGGAGCTCATGGCATGTTTTTTGACGCGACCTACGTGGTGGTACTGACGTGCATGGCTGTGATTGGTACAGGGTCTCGCCAGCTGATGGGGTGGAGACGACGTGTGTTGAGGACGTTGGCGAGTACAAAGGTCGCGATACCTCATCAAAGTCATGACTGCCTGTCAAAAGCAACGGCATCCTCATCATCAACACCCCCCAGGGCTGGGTAGTCAGCACGCTGGGAAGCGTCGAGGAAGCCCTGGCAGACCCTAGTCGAGGCGGTAAGAAGCAAGGTGGAGCCGCTTGGGAGCTCGGACAAGGGCCCTGGTGCCCTCGGCCTCGACATCCATCTGCGTTGTGCTTGCATTAATGCCTGTCCAGCCTCGCCCATGCTAATGTGCTACGTGAGTAGCAGAGTACATGACTGGCTCGTGCCTCCCCTCGAGAATGTATATACCTCGTAGCGGACGTCTAGCGCCCGACAATCCACCAGGCTTGCATGCAGGATCCAACGTGTTGTTGTGCTTGTACATAAGTAAAGCTCCATTTCGTTACCGTGCGGTGAGGAGACTTGGACGGCCCGCCCAAATTCAGAAAGGGCAACAAAATTTTCTTCCCCATTGATTGGACTGGCTCGCGCGGGAAACAGTGGCGCTTTCAACAGAGGGAACTGATAGCAGTAGAGCGTGAATCATGCCGAGCTGGGGCAGGAAAGAAAGCTATGAGTGAGTGCTACCCGTCATCCTCCCCTCTGCCTCCCCTCCATCCACCCCTCATCACTGCTCCATCTGTCTGAGGACATTACGATACACGAACTCTTTTCTTGTTGTTGCTTTTGGTAAGAAGCTCTCTCTCTGCCACGATACCACGTTGTGGTGCGGCATGTCCTAAATATTTTTTTTCTTCCTCGTATATGCCTAGATGCGAAACACCAAATGCTTTGTTGCCATTGTCTACTACCTATAAAGACGACAACTAACGTCTTATCCCAGAGCCTCTTCGAGAGAGCAGAAGCAGATCCTCGCTGATATCCAGTCGGGATCTCAGAAGTTTAGCAGACGCCTGCTACCACCACGAACGATAAGCAATAATAAGAGAGGCGGAGTCGTAGAACCCTTTGCACCCGTACCGACGACTGGCGAGCAAAGCCAGCCAGAAGAACGTCGAGGTCGAAAATCGACGAGTTCCCTGCGACCAGGACTCCCCAAGCGGACCAGCAGCATGAAGAGGGCGTACAACTATTTCTTCGGCGGACCCGCACCGGTGCCCGCAACAGCTTCACCAGCTACACCAGCGGTAACAACGGACGCCACACCTCCGAGCGTGGTCGAGTCGAGTAAGACGGACAATGGCGTGGACACCCCACCAGAGACACCGCGCGAGGCGCCTACACGGTTAAGTGAAGATGAAGCAGGTACGTGATGCTCACCGTGAACTCACCCCCCACCTGCCCGATAACAATATCGACAGCCCCTCCTCACTATCCGCTCTCCCTTCATTCGCGGGCGTCTCCGCTGCACCACCTACCCGCTCACAACATACTGACCCATCCTTCCTCAGCAGCAGACTCGCCCTCACCTCCTTCGCCAACAGCCTCAGACAGCTTCGAGACGCAAATCGAGAAGCTGAAGAAGAAGCTCAAGCACGCCGAGAACGAGCTTGACGAAGCACAACGCATCGCTGCTACACAAGACGAGCACGTGCGCAGTCTCGAGGGCGACCACGAGGAGCGCAAGAAGGAGTTCGAGGCCCGTGAGGCGTCGCTGCAGCAGGACAAGAAGGACCTCGAGGAGCACATGGTCAGCGTCGTTGTCCAGCAGGTACGCGAGGCCAAGGCCAAGGAGAGGAATACTGTGCGCGACGAGTGCGAGGCCGAGTTCAATGAGAAGATGGCGGACGTCAACAAGGAGGCTGAGGAGCTCCGCGCAAAGGTTGCCGACCTCGAGAAGCAGGTCGCCTCCTACAAGGACGAGGTTGAGAAGCTCAAGGGCATGCTCGACAGCCACCAGTCTGCCGGCGCCGAGTCGGTTGACAGGTCGGAAGTCGAGGCCAAGGAGGCTGATCTCGCCAGCGCCAAGTCGCAATTGGAGGAGCTCACTGCTGAGAAGAGCAAGACTGAGAAGGACCTCGCCGAGGCTCTTGCCACGATTGACGAGCTCAAGGCTCAGACTGTCGCCAAGGATGAGCTCGACACCCTCGCAGCTGACCGTGACGCGCACAAGACCAAGGTCGAGGAGCTCGCCGCTGAGGTTGCCGTTCTCAAGACCCAGCTTTCCGACCTGGAGGAGCTCAAGGCGAAGCACACCGAGCTCGAGGCTTCTCACAGCAAGCTCTCCGACGAGCTCGCTGCCCGCGGCACCCAGGATGCTGATGCTGACAAGGCATCGAAAGAGGAGGCTGAGGGTCTTCGCAACACCATTGCGGAGCTCCAGGCTTCTCTCAAGGAAGCTAAGGACACTCTTGACCAGAAGGCTTCTGAGCTCGAATCCAAGACCAAGGAACACGCTGAGGCCACTGAACAAGTCACATCGCTCACCGAATCGTCCAAGGGCGAGGTCGATGGCCTGAAGACCGAGATCAGCGAACTCCAGGAGAAGCTTAAGACCGCCGATCTGTCCAAGGGTGACTCCGATGAGCTTGCTCAAAAGGTTTCCTCTCTTGAGCAGTCATTGAAGGAGGCACAAGACAGCCTCTCAGCAAAGACATCCGAGCTCGAGGCTGCTTCATCCTCCCTCGCTTCCGAGAAGGACGCCGCCGTCAAGGCTGCCGAAGAGGCCAAGGGCCAGGTTGACAGCCTCACCTCCAAGATCTCCGAACTCGAAGCATCCCTCAAGGAGTCGCAAGATAGCCTCTCCGCCAAGGACGCTGAGCTCGAGACCGCCAAGGGTGATGCATCCAAGGCCATTGGCTCCGCAAAGGACGAGGTCGCTGGTCTCCAAAGCACTGTCAGCAAGCTTGAGGCTGAGATCGAGTCCGCCAAGGGCTCATCCGATGAACAAACCACCGCTGCCAAGAAGGAGGCTGCCGAGCTCCGCGAGACCGTTGAGAAGCTTGAGGCTGAGTTGAAGGCTGCTAAGGACGAGTCCAGCAAGGCCTCAGAGGCTTCCACCTCCAGGGTTACCGAACTCGAGACCTCGCTCAAGGAGGCCCACGACAGCTTGGCCGCTAAGGAATCAGAGGTTGCTGCCGCGAAAGAGGAGGCTAGCAAGGCCGTCGAGTCTTCCAAGGGCGATGCTGAGGGTCTTCAAAAACAGATTGCTGACCTCGAGGCATCGCTCAAGGAGGCCAAGGAGAGCCTGTCAACCAAGGAATCTGAACTTGAGGCTGCCAAGGGCGAGACCACCAAGGCTACTGAGTCTTCCAGCTCGAAGATCTCGGAATTGGAGGCTAGCTTGAAGCAAGCACAGGACGACCTCACTGCCCACAAGGCCGAGCTCGAGACAGCGAAGAGCGAGGGTTCCAAGGCTGCTGAACTCGAGGCTTCTCTCAAGGAGGCCAAGGACAGCCTTGCATCCAAGGAGTCTGAGTTGGAAGCCGCCAAGGCGGACGCTAGCAAGTCTACTGAGTCTTCTACCTCCAAGATCTCGGAGCTGGAGGCTTCCCTCAAGTCGGCTCAAGAGAGCCTCGCCGCAAAGGAGTCTGAACTCGAGGCCAAGTCTGCTGACGCCGGCAAGGTCTCTGAGCTTGAGAAGGAACTCGCATCGGCCAAGTCTGAACTTGAGGCCGCTACCAAGGACTCAGAGTCGTCGAAGCAGAAGATTAGCGAGCTCGAGGCTTCCGCCAAGGGTGGTGCCGATGAGTCTGCTGCCAAGATTGCGGAGCTTGAGGCATCTCTCAAGGAGACCACGAGCAAGCTGGAGGCCAAGGAGGCCGAGCACTCCGAATCGCTCAAGGCTGCTCAATCATCAAGCGACGACAAGTTTGCTGCTCTGGAGAAGGAGCTTGCTGATGCTAAAGCTGAAGCTAGCAAGGCTGCTGAGCTCGAGGCATCCCTCAAGGACGTCGAGAGCAAGCTTGCTGCCAAGGAAGCTGAGCACGCCGACTCCATCAAGGCTGCCCAATCATCTGGAGATGAGAAGGTCGCTGCTTTGGAGAAGGAGCTTGAGGAGACCAAGAAGGCCAAGGACACTGTTGAGGAGGAACTCAAGGCAGCCAAGCAGGCTGAGTCTGAGGCGAAGGAGGGTGCTGCCAAGGCGTCCTCAGTCGAATCCGAACTCGCTGACCTCAAGGCATCGGCTGAGAAGTCGACTGCCGAGAAGAGCGAGCTCGAGGAGAAGATCAAGGCTAACGATGCTAAGATCGCCGAGCTCGAGTCTACCGTTGAGGCCGCTAAGGCGAAGGAGTCCGAACTCACCGCACTTCAGACCAAGCTGGACGAGGCTACCGCCGCATCTGAGACTGCTACCAAGGACCTCGAGACCTCCAAGACCGAAGCTGCCGATGCTAAGAAGTCCCTCGAGTCTCTCCAGGCTACCATCAAGGAGCACGAGGAGAAGACCAGCGCCCTGGCATCCGACGTCGAGACCGCAAACAAGGAGCGTGACGAGATCAAGACCGAGCTCGCCAGCGCCAAGGAGCAACTCGAGAAGGCCCAGGCTGAGCAAGAGGAACTTAAGAAGGTCAACGCCGAGGCCCTCGCAAAGGCTGAGTCAAAGGAGGCTGAGAAGCCTGCGGCTGAACCTGCTGCTGAACCCGCTGCTGAGCCTGTCGCTGAAGCCAAGGAAGTTCCTGAGGCTAAGGAGGCAGAGGACACCCCCGC
>Ga0058698_10001293_pt1 | contig 11503 bp, 14 predicted proteins | sample AgamicAsSfe_FD_67288 | JGI IMG/M metagenome (GOLD analysis project Ga0058698, IMG submission 67288) | Agave microbial communities from Guanajuato, Mexico - As.Sf.e | ecosystem: Host-associated > Plants > Phyllosphere > Phylloplane/Leaf | place: Guanajuato, Mexico | collected 2012-05-30
GCTGGGACGTGGGGAAAGGGGACGGAGGGTGTTGGGGAGCGAAAGGAGGAGAGAGAGAAGGGAAAACGGGAGGAAGAAGAAGAGGCGAAGAGGAGAGAGCAGGCGAGGGAGGATAAGTTGAGGGAGTGGAAGAGGGAACATTGATGGAGAGTATCCTGATTTATGACCATTTCATTCCAATTGTGATTGAACATATTCTCTTGTTCCATCCATATCAAAGAGTACGATCATAGTACATGGTTCTCGAAGCCCAGAAGGGTCTCCGTGAGAGTGCCGTAAGGATTCTGCCAAGACTTGTGTCCTAGCCTGCTAAGACTTGTGTCCTAGCACAGTACAGAAGGATACCATTAACAAAACCGCGTAGTTCAAAGACAATGAGCACAATGGTGATCCAGATAACAACGGACAAGGAGCTGCAAAGTTAGTATCAAATTTGGTGATGATCGCAGTAGCGAGCTTTGTAACGAGCGTCAACAAGGCACCTTATCCTGTGTGGTCATTCATGCATGCTCATTCGCTGGTATATAAGAACCCCTTCGCGGACAGGAATGCTTTCCTTCATGACATCTCGCCGATCGCTCTGCTTTCTGATAGGCGACCAGTCGAGAACACTACCATCCTTGCCACTGCATGATCAATCTTGAGATGTGTGTTCGATTCCCATAATCTTGATCACCATGCAACAGACAGACAAAAACCGCAACGATCCTCTATGATCTGGGCTTTTCCTTCTTCTCCTTCCACAATGCCATCAAACCGACACCAGAAACCTTGACGACCTTGAAACGCACACCGGGAATATCTCCCTTGGCCTTGCCCTTACGACCGAATCCAGCGAGGAGGACCTCATCGTTCTCGTCGACGAAGTTGAGACAACCGTCGTTGGGCACTGTGAGGCAAATGTATCAGCATCATATCCTTCTTGTGCCACTCTTCCCCAATCTTGCATCTGATCTCCAGAATCTTTCTGCTACACTCTCCCCGCGAATCCGTCTTCCGTGTAGGATGATCTACTTACCGAAAGCAGTAACCTTCTTTCCGTTCTTGATCAACTGCACCCTGACACACTTCCTGATGGCGGAGTTGGGCTGCTTGGCCTCGACACCGACCTTCTCGAGCACAATTCCCTTGGCGTGAGAGCTACCACCGAACGGCGATGACTTGAAGACAGTTCCCAGATGACGCTTCTTGTATGACAGATCGGCCCATCGGTTATCGCGGCGATGGTTTTGGAGCTTGCGCGCGGCGTTGAGACCACTTGGCTTACCCATGTCGGCGGTTGTGCTGGTGTGGTATTAGTGGATTATGTGTTGTAGTTGTGGTAGATGACGGCCGTACGTTGTTTAGGTGCTGGTGAAGTTAGTTAACAGGAGGCGTCGACAACGAGGTGGTCGTGATGTTGCCTGACGAATTCTGCTTCCGTGCAAAATGGCGGAATGATATTCCGTCCTCGATTGTGACACGTGATGCAACTTCCTGTTTGTCTACCTTGCACGTCTGCCTTCCGATACCTCCACCACAACATCAACCTCGCCAGACTATGTGACAACTTGTGCTGAGAGGCTGAACAATCAGTCTAAAATGTCGTTCAACAGCACGACTCGCCCGCAACAGGGTGGTCAAGCACAATCCTTTTCATCAAAACCTATTCCTCTTCTTCGTCAGCGATCTTATACTGGTACGGAACGGCGGTCTCTCGACTTGCCCCTGCTTGGGCTTGATCCTACACAGCCTAGTGTCAGTGCATCAAGGAAAGCGACGCCCACGGCAGGTGTTGGCAATACCAAGGCAAAGAAAGATACACGCAGCACAGCCAAGCGTGATGAAAGACAACCAGGCGCTGATCTCGATGCGCAATGGATAGAGATGCAGAACACCTTGGGCGAGGTCGAGCGTAGTGGTACTTCTGGTGGTGCCTCTGTGTTCAGCTCAAGCCATGCACTCGCACTAGACGATCTGAGAAAAGCTCAGATTGCATTAGCACAGGCATGGGCCAGGACTGAAGCCGAGGAAGTGGATGCGGATGGAGACATCACCGACAAAGGGAAGACTGGCGGTGCGTCGGGTGGCACTGCGAACGTGCTTTCTGGCGACACAGCAGACGGGACAAGGAAGAAGGCCAATGAGACAGGAAGCGCTCGTAACAAAGACGGAAGGACGAAGTTGGAAGAGGAGACGGAGAACGATATTGCCTTGGCACGGAAGCGTAGAGCTGCGAATGATCGCTACTTTGAAAGGGTTAACAAAGGTGTTGTGGATGTGGTAGACAAGCTGGAGGCCGTGGCGAGGAAAATGCGAGGTGTGGAGATGGAGAGTAAGGAGATTTGGGGATCTGATGACACCTTCGAGACAGACAGTATGAATGGATGAGTCGCATTAAGACTGGGAATCATATGTCATTACTCATTTATTCGGCCACACGCGCACTACTCGCGAGCTTCCAGTGTCTGTGCATCACATAACAGCACAGCAGCTCTCCTTGAAGCTAGACATCCCGTCCTGGACTGTGATGGCCGACCGTGAGTAAGCATCCTTGACGAAGCTCTCAGCATCACTCTTCGAGAAAGTATCGGCGTCCAGCGGCAGTGCTTCCTCCTCATCACGTTGGGCTACACTCGGCATCTGCAGCGCGCGCTCTATACGTTCTGGTGTGAGCAGATACTGCTCCGGGAGATCATCTGCCGCAAGAAGATTCGACGTAACATTGGCCAATGCCTTGTCAGCGTCAAACGAGTCTCGGATATCCTCTGGCAGTTGGGAGAGGACCATCAACGCGACAGCACGTCCGCAGAGTGTGGCGTTTGGCATTCCATCTGATCGAGGACATCATCGTTAGCAGTGCACACGCAGGGAAGAAGTGTTTTACACTTACGTCCTGTATATCCGCCACAGAGCCAGACCCTAGGCACATTCGTCTTGCCCACCCATGGGTAATTGTCCCGACTGAATCCTTTGATGCCTGTCCATTGATGGCTTGCGATGAGCTCGCCTTGCTGCTTGGCTTCGGCATCGTCACCCTCCAACATGAGGAAGCCCAGGAGAGCTCTGCGTAAATACGCTGCTTCGCCTTGATCGATGATGTCGTCGTCACTGACGCCCAATCTGCCATATTGACGATGGACAGATCCTCCGCCGAACATCAGTTGGCCGCCTCTTCGTTGACCTAGAGCGTCTGTGTGGAAGGACAGCTGTATCAGGTAGTCGTCGTCTGTGTGATATTAGGTCAACGAGTGTGTGATTGCTCGTAGCACCTGGTATACATACCTGCCACGGTCTTGCCAACGAAGCCGTACGAGTTTGGTAGCCTCTCAGAACCTGCTGGTGGCTGTAGGGCACTCATCTCACATCGCGTAGGCACGATGAGATTTGCAAAAGATGGTAGGAGATGACTTGTGTAGCCATTCGTAGCGCAAATGACATGCTTAGCCCGCAATATCCCTCGTGGCGTATGCACAAGCACACCTCCGTTCTCTACACTACTCCGCCTCGTGCACGGCTCCAGCTTCGTGACCGGGGTATTCGTCTGCAAGTTCAAGCTGTCCTGCTCAACAAGCTCCTGCAACACCGCCGTGACATACTTATACGGCCACAACTGCGCCGCCCCATGCGTAATCGTCGCTCCATAAGCCTCTGGCGCTATTCTGTGCTTCGCAAGCTCCTGCTTATCAGTAATGATCGTGACCAACTTCCTCAGCTCCGGCGCCACCTTCTCCAGCGTCTGCAGCTCCTTCATGCCCTCGTCAAACAGCTGCTTCGAGAAGAACGCACGGCATGCATCGCCGAGGCGCCAGTCACATTCGACATTGTGCTTCTCGATGTACGATCGCACCGCTTCGACATTTCTGATCTCGAAGGCTCCGATGTTGGGAGGTCGCTCGGTCAAAAGTGGTTGTAAGTGGCCTCCATTACGGCCTGTGGCGCCCCAACAACATTCGCGGGCTTCGAGCATAACGATGGACAGGGCGGAGGAGCGGGCATCTTCGGCGAGGTAGCGTGCTATGCTGGCTCCGGTGATGCCGCTGCCGATGATCACAATGTCAGCGGTGCTGGGAAGGGTGGAGGTGGTGCAGTGGCCGAGGAGAAGCTTGTTAGGTTGGGAGTGCCAAAAGGAGGCGCTGCTGTTCGGGCACGGGAGGCCTGAGGGCTTCATTTCGGCGTAGACTTTTGAATTTTGTATTTTATGGTTGTAGGACACGTAATCTGTATCGCACTAACTTCACGCTATACAATGGTCACTTCACAGCGTATGTTGGTCAAGGCACTTGGTCACGATGTTTGGTGTTGTATGTGAGCTATCTGAACGGGCAGCTGCCTCTTCGGGCAAGCTATGGCCCCACATCATCTCTGCTCCATTGAAATGACTTCAACGTAGCAGTCGCTTAGTTCAATGACATCGTAAGAGCAGCATAGCAGACACAATGCAAACCTCGTGAGGCGAGGAATAGGACGATAGCTATGCGAATCAGTCAACGAAGGGAAACAATCTGACACTTGCTATTGCACGGTAAGATGATCAGCATGTAGAGGTCAGGTCGTGAGATGGACCGGTTATGGTCATCGTGAAGTTATGAGGACATGCTCCCAGCATGCAATTGTCTTGACTGCTCTAATCGTCGTCTTTTTACTTGTGGTCGGTCATCGGTGCTCGCCTTCTCAAAGGTCGGCATCTTCATCATAGTAATGATCGTCCACAATCCGATACACGAACGACGGTGCATGTGCACCACTACGTGATGTTGTTAGTCGAGTAATGGCACATGAAATACACCTAACTTACATATTCGAGATGAACAGAGCAGTAAGATTCGGCGGTATGAAATCTAGAACCGGATTGACGACGTCGACATTGTCCACAAGCTCGCCCTCTCTGTAATCGAGGACTTTGCCTGAATCTCCCAGCTCAACCAGCGCTTCCTTGTCGAAAGGATGCTGCGGACTCAGCTTGAAGACGGCACCCAACGCAATGACAGGTACGCGATGTGCTTTTGCAGCCTGAGCAATCAAGCGACTTCCAGACTGTGCAACAAAGCTCCCATCGGAAAGCACGGCGTGAGCTGGCAAGATGACTTTGTTGACGCGTGACATGAGCGCGAAGACGGCAGAATCCGGGACAACAACAACCGTCACACCGGCTGCAGTTAGAGCCTTCAGGCGATCATTACTTTCGAGATGCTCCTCATCAGTCTTCGGTCGACCGTTGATCATGGTATCGTAAGTGTCCGCGTGGAAATTTGGGTAGCCCTCGATGTGTATAACGGTGAACTTTCGCCGTTTTGTAGCTGCGAGCAGGAATTTCTGTATTGTGAGCGAAGAGGTGTATGTCATGATGATCTCTTGAGGGTGGATGTGTTCGAGAGAATAGCTTGCAATCTGCTCGTCTGCTTGGTCAATCTCATCTAGCATTTCTCGTAGGCCATTTAGAACATCCTCTCGCACGTCGCGCATCGAAACAGGACCAGCAACAGGAGCATCCTCTGTTGCAGCACCACCGAAGAATCGTGATTCCATAGATGGGAGGAGAGACGTCATGGGCATTGGCGTTGGCAGTCCAGAATTAGTGTCCCCTGCTGCTGTCGGCTCAATGACTTCACGAATTAGACCTAGCACACGGCGAACAATGTTGCCGACTGCCAGCTCGCGAGGTTGCGCATTTGCAAGTCTCCGACCTAGATTCCGAACACGTTCGAGTAGCTCTTCTGAGGCCTTGAATTTGCTCTCCGACACTACCTTCAGGAAAAGATGCGTCGTTGCTATTGCGCATGGCCGTGAACCGCGGACCTGTCTTCTTCGCAGGAGGCTGCAAAATATTAGCTTGGGAGTGGTGAGCGATGACAGAAGATCATACGCGATCAGTTGCTCAACAGCAGTATTTCCAGAGTGACTTCGTAATGACTTGAGAAAGGAAGGTAGATTTGGGGAAGCATTCGTGGTTGCTACCTGAGAAGGCATAATTTCGGATGCAAAAAGTGTACTCCCACGTAAGGAGAACAATCTGGGTGCGCTGAAAGCTAAATGATAGTTCACACAGCAAGTAGTTCTTCTTGAATTGATGTAAATGCGCCAGATGAAGTATGATGTTGTGTGCGTAAATGCTGTGACTCCTTTGAAACTTTAGGGTTTCCCCAGGCATTGATTAGACTTACCCCGGATCTGCGTCTCCCTTGGCGCGAGACGTGGTTGACTGCGGGAAAGGCAACAGGCATCATCTGGTCTTCACTAGCCTGTGAGGAAAAACTGCCACATTACATTCATCCCTCACTTTGCCTCTTGTGGCTTGGTTCATTCTTCCTTGTGCAGTCTTTGAGAGTCTCTCTGATCTCGCGTCCTTGTGGCATCTCAGGACACCGAGCTATCGCCATTCCAATTCTCGGAACACTGCCCGCATTGCTTAGTTCTCTGGGTGTCCTCCAGAGAGTCTGCCACGAAGGAGTTTACACTTCCTCCCAGGAAGATCGCATCGCTAGTGCTTCTACACAACCTGGTGGCGAAGGTGCGCGAGCACTTGTAAGACGACAGCCAGATGCCCTCAAACGAAAACATATCCCATCTTTAGTCGGACACCCAAAAGGAGCAGACATTCCAACTCTCACGTCTCCGGCATTGTATCACTCAGTGTGAGCGGCAACAGGCAAGGCTAGCGACGTACATCCCGCACGCCTTAGCCGAGGTCTCGGATATGGTACTTTCTACACTACTGGCAGGCCCTCGTTACTTATTCTCAGGCTTATACGATGAGAATGGAAACTTCTCAGCATGGAAATCAGACGATGATGGTAATAGAAAAGCGGTAAAGGAGAAACAGCAGGAGGATCAGTCAACATCAGCGGCAGATCGAGAAACACGAGGAGCGTATTCTACGGCACTGGCAAGTCGAAGAGATTCTTCTGGCTCGACGTTATCTGCTAGTAGCGACGATGATACCATGGTCAAGAGTGCAGATACGCAGGAAGCACGGCCCGAGAACAGGTCTGCGGACACAACTCGACCCAGTGATGAGACAGTCGACACGAAAGATGCGGCAGCAGGAAGTGCGGAGCCTGTCGTACCACGCCGGTCCACGCGCATAAAGATTGCAAGTCCAGAAGGAGCCCGACAACCAAGGGCACGACGCAGTCCGCCAGAAGCTTTGAAATCAAGATCAGGAGACTTGGCCACTCCAGCAATATCGAGATCACCACTCAGTCCTAAGGAGTCGACAGCCAGAATCACGAGATATCCACGAGCGCCAGCACCGCCTAGACCGCTCGTGCCGCAACGAAGAGCTTCATATGCCCCTTCTACTCTGCCACTATACAACCCTGCACACAAAACTCTAATACTCGACCTCGACGAGACGCTCATCCATAGCATGTCAAAGGGTGGGAGGATGGGCGAAGGTTATATGGTGGAGGTTAGGCTCCGAACTTCAGTCGGTGCAAATGGTATTGTGATAGGTCCACAAGTACCTATATTATACTGGGTGGAGAAGCGGCCGTATTGTGATGAGTTCTTGCGAAAGGTATGTTCGTGTCCTGTGGGTATAGTTGCACGACTGACACGTATACAGGTCAGCAAGTGGTATAACCTTATCATCTTCACTGCCTCTGTCCAAGAATATGCCGATCCTGTCATTGACATTCTCGAACGAGAACGAAAATACTTCTCCGGCCGCTATTACCGGCAACACTGCACTCTACGTGCTGGAGCTTACGTCAAGGATCTAAGTCAAGTAGAGCCTGACTTGAGTAAAGTCATGATACTCGACAATAGCCCTGTGAGCTACATCTTTCATGAAGACAATGCGATACCTATCGAAGGCTGGATCAATGACCCTGAAGATCATAACCTTCTACACTTGATACCAATACTGGAGGCCTTGCAACATACCACCGATGTGAGGTCTTTGCTAGCACTGAGGTTGGGGGAGACCGGGTCGGCTTAAGAAGGAAGGACTCCACGTGAATAGGAAACTCATTGTATACTTTGTAGGCGTTCCACTGTACTATACCCTCAGAGAGTAGGATTGGATTAAGAACATCATCAAAGAGGACAAACACAGTCGCTCACTGTGGGTGACACCATTGAAGGTCAGGTATACTGTACAATTACCCACTGAGCAGCTAGTGGGAGACTAGGACACCGATATACTCAGCCTGTCCACCGAGTTCTTCCGCCAGTCTCTCCCATTGCACCAAGAATCTGTCTACCAACCTCAACAGGATCTTTCCACTCAAGCTCAATTTCCTGACTCTTGCCCAGCTCTCCACGTATATTGTTCTCATCTTGTCACTCGTACCCGGCAGTCCAAAGAATCTCAAGACAAAAGATGCGAATACCACAATCACTGCTGTCGCAGGCCCATTTGAGACAATCAGATCCGGATATCCTAGTTTCACTTCAGACGCACTTGGCGTGGACATGAGGATGCTGAAACAAGCAAATAAACATTGCAGTGAAGAGATCGGGGTTGTAAGGAGACTCTGATAAATCTTTCGTGCTCTTGGCACAATCTCAATGTCGTAACTGCCGTATACCTCCTCTTTTGTCATGACTTGAGCCTCTCCAGGGTCTACACTGGTTCGTTGCTTCTTTCTTCCCGCTGAAGCGCGTGCACGAGCGGTATCGTAAAGTCCACGCTCGAACTCTTTCGCTTTCAGTGCGCTGAATGCATCCCCTGAAGAGACGACATAAGACCGATGTGTATATTTCAGAGTATCGAGATTGTGCAGGAGAGAGAACATCTCAGCTGTGTGACCGCCGGAGCCGAGTACGACCAGGAGACGTGTCGGTGTGTGGGAGAGGCGACCCCGAGGTTGTGATCGACGCGTCGGAAGGAGACTGAGGACGCGTAGTGAGACGAGTGGGATGAGGAAGAGGAGCAGGGGGATCGCGGCAGAGGAGATCATGGTCTTGGTCGTTTGAGGAGAGATGGGTTGCTATGTCTTACACGTCCTCATCGATTCAGACTGCCGTCAGAAACCAAGAAGATTGTGAAACGTGTGACATGAAACACAAATGCCAAGACATTCACGGACCTATTTTATAAACACCGATCCCTACCTAACTTTCGCATCAACAATAACCATGTCATTCACAACACGACGACGACAGCTTTCCTGCTTCTATTGCGGGCAGAAATCGTCTCACAAATTCGAAGGCAAAGCCCAGCAGTTCCATTGCAAGCACTGTGAAGCAGTCAACTACCTTGACAAGGCAAGCGCCGATGTATAGCTCCGTCATCCCATTTACTAATACAATCTGTAGCATGGACACATCACAGACCCTCCTGTTACTTCCACATCTTCGGTCACAAGCTCTTTTCGATTCGCGCATGCACCGGACCGTCCTACATCACCACTTCCAGTTGAAACAGATGACATATTCTGTCAGAAATGTCTCAAGAACCAGCACCTCCTGAAGGAGAATCTGGCGTCATACCTGCCAGCTGAAGATGATCCTAGCTACGATGACTACCTGGACTCATACGATGGGTATCGCAGGAATCTGGAGCAGCGGTATCCTCAAGTATGCGCAACGTGTGCACCCAAGGTGACGGAAAAGATCAAGAAGGCTTCTTATGCTGCAAAATCGGACCACTTGAGACGCATGATGGACAAGACAAGGCAGTCCAGTCCTGGCAATGCGCAAGGACTGATCTCGACTATTGTTCTGCGTATAGCTGGGCTGGGCTGGGCTACGAGTGCTGCCGCTCAGGTATGCTGGCATGCTATGTCAGCAATGAGTGTGCCACAGGCCTGGAGTCTGGACGAGTATCAAGAATCTCTGTACATTGACAATCTCACTGCTCAGCAATGCGCGCAGCAATTGATGAACGAGAAACGACTACACAAAGCTTGCGTTATGCCACTATCGAGTTGGATGCCATACGTGCTACTGTTGGCACTTTGCACGGTATGGTGGAACAACAAATCCCGATACGTACTCTGGAGAAGAAATGTTGTATCAGGTGGACTGAAGGAGCTCTATGTGCTGCAGGGCACAGCTTTGCTTGGCAGAGTCTTCTCCTGGTATTTCCTGAGTTCAGAAACACCACGTCTTGCAGGAGACGTGCTGAAAGCTGCTCATGTTTTCATGGTTCTCTTCATTGTTCTGGTAAGTGCAGTCACCTTGGTGTGATAGGACTCGCTGACAACGCTTAGACAAGCATTCTCATGCTTAACACAGTCAAGCTCGACTTGTCGCCTAAGGTCAACTTTAACATCGACGGTACGGCTTTACTCGGACCAATTGGTGATGCTGCGCCAGAGCCGGGTGGTCTAGCGTCATCACATCCCCTGCACCGCAAGGACGACTTCCAACCCTTTCCAATCAACCGATTGGCGTCCTCCAGCAATAACAACATCTATCAACAAGCTAGGCAGGCACCATATAGACAAGCTACTCCTTCGCCTGAACGTTATGTATCAGATACAGATGCCATGGACTGGACACCTTCGACGAGATCGACCCTGACTTCTTTCTATCCTCCTGTTCTCCAGTCAGATCCGACCATGTCGGCTGCAATATCAGGCCCATCACCGTTTCATGGCGGTCTTCCTGCAGCGCCACAGCCACCTGCTCATCGACTACTAAAACCTGCAGCTCTCCAACCAGGCGCTCTACGAAAAGTGTCTGCAACGCAGAAAGAAGCCTTTGCAACGACGTTTTCCACGTTCAAGGTCAAACCTGGTTCAACACATGCTCAATATAGAGACGACGAGGATGAGACCACCGCAACAGAGGACGAGAGCGGCTTGACGAGACGTGTTGGCAAGAAGAGAAGGGAGATGGAAATTGCAGATCCTAAATTCTGGCCGCAAAGTGATTTTCAGAAAGATACCGGCTTAGAAAGCATGTTTGGGGAGAGTTTCACAATGACTGATGGTCCTGCTGGAGTTCGGGTGAAGCGTGGGAGGAACACGAATACTGAGGGAGCTACTTCTCTTGGCTCAGGTGTGGTTGGCAACGCAGAAGGGGGCAAAAGTTGGACAAGTTGGGCTATGCTTGGAGCAGTGCCTACAGCTTGTCTTGGTGTCGCTGTAGTGTTAGTAAAAGGGGGCGTTTTATGAAAGTGTAGGGTTAGGGTTTTAAACTTGCATCCGACCACAATTCTGAGGCCATCGTTGACCGCTACCTACTGTATATCACTACCTTTCCGCCTTTACACATACAACAATGGAGGGTGTCCTCCGCCGCACAGCCCTAGCAAAAGCGCAAGCTGCACGCAAAGCCCGCATCCTCGAGAATAAGCGCACCATCCGCGATCGAGTCCAATTCCGCCAGCAAAACTCCATCCTCCTCAAAGAACAGACAGCCACCATCAAAGACGCCCGGCGATCACGGCGAGAAGACTGGGATCTCGCTAATATATCACCGTGGCGAGCCGCAGCAGCATATGCGACTGTAGCGGGTGCTGAAGTCGGCGGACAATCTGCAGGAGTGGCACGAGATGACTTTTTTGGATCGTTCAGTGCGAGGAGGGTGAATCCGCCGAAGGTGCCGGAGCGGTATAGGACGAAGGATT
>Ga0058698_10001294_pt1 | contig 11503 bp, 11 predicted proteins | sample AgamicAsSfe_FD_67288 | JGI IMG/M metagenome (GOLD analysis project Ga0058698, IMG submission 67288) | Agave microbial communities from Guanajuato, Mexico - As.Sf.e | ecosystem: Host-associated > Plants > Phyllosphere > Phylloplane/Leaf | place: Guanajuato, Mexico | collected 2012-05-30
ACCACAGGAGAATGAGAACAGGCCATCCCGTCCGCTCTGGCGTACTTAAGCATTCTACCGGCTGCGTAGTAGTTGGGTGGGTGACCACCAGCGAATTTCAGCTGTTGTATGTCCGATTTCGTTTGGTCTTTGCTTTTGACCTCCCTGCGCTCAAGTCCTCGTATTCCCCATTCGCTACACTTTTGCTTCGACGTTGTGTCCGAGGTGTTGATGTGTAAATGCTGTATAGTAGGTAGGTACAACGTCGACGTGCTTTTCGATGCGCCAGCCAGGTCCGAACGTACATCATGGGACCTAGATGACCCAACATACGACAACTCAAGCGATCAGAGTCACAGGTAGTGGTACGACGGATACTCGTGTCAGCCCTTGATGTAGTGCATTTATGGCGGCGTGGAGTCGATGCAGCAAGTACGTCTAGGTGGTTCAAGTGTCTAAACAATTCCACAAGAGCATCATTTCTACGAATCCTTCAACATCTGAAATAATATCCACAGAGGTCGAGACCAAGCCGGCACCAAGCGTAAAGACTCATCTCTGCTATTGACTCAGCACTACAAAGTCTCCAGCGTCGCAACATCAGTACTTTCCATCAGCCACAACGCCAACACACCAGCCGCCAAGCCTACAGTACTACCAGCCACGAGCAGCGCACCTGTCGATAACCAGTGCCGAGCATGATGCTTGGCCTTCTGCACCTGCATACTGACCTTCTGCTCCTTAACCGGCATATCCAAAGCCTCTTCCAGCTCTGGCAGCTCTCTGATCGGCTCAAGCTCCGTTGGCGTGAGTATTGGTTCTTGACTGCTGTGATCGTCCATGCTGTAGCCGGAAGCTCCAAGCTTGGAGTTGACTTGCTCCAATTGAATGTGGCCCGCCTTGTTGTCCACTGGTGATCCAGCGACGGAGCCAGCTTGTGTAGACGAAGGGACGATGAGCGGAAGTGGTGTGCCCTGAGGCTCGAGGATAGTGCCGGGAAGGTCGAAGTCGATGAGAGGTGCCGTGCTGTGCTCCGACCTGTCTGGGTTTCTAGCCGTTGCCATGGCACTCTGAATGACTTCTCCCAGAATCCCGTGCTGGTGAAGGCTGTCATTCGCAGGCGGGGACACTGCTAATTCGGAGAACTGCGACACGTCGTCGTGAGGAGATGGCACCTCGGCTGCCTTGCTCTGCAGCAAATCTGTAGCAGTCGCGGTCAGATGCGCGGCATTTGTGTGCGCGTCGTCGTTGTTCTTGGTCGCAGCTATTGCAGGCTCCGGTCCGGTCTTCACAAGCAGCGCCGAAGCTTGTCCAGCATTTAATGATGTGGTGTCTGCAATAGTGATATCGCTACCATATGGCAGCTGGGTACTGTTGTTTTTCCCTTCCACGACGATGATGTTGTGTTCATGACCCTGTGCATCTTTGACTGTTATCGTATCAGCATTGCGAGCTCTCACAGACTTCGAACAGTCTCACCAGTTTGATGCTCTTCATTGACAATCCACTGCTCGCTGGTATTGCCAGGCCTGAAGCGATACATATGCTCGCCCGGCTGAACGTCCACAAAGTCCTTATAGAATAGAAAATGACCACCATCAGAACTCTGATCAACCTCGTGCGCCATCTCATGTACACGCCAGCTTGACATCGAGCTGGAGATGTACACAGGTGGGTGGACTTGTGGCTTGCTGAATGTGACAGTCACAGCTTGTTGTATAGTGCCATCATCTTGATCAGCCGGTCTTGAAGACGCACGATTCTGCTCTGAGCTCGCCGCACCATAGTGGATTGTGTGCGCAGACTGCAATGGTGTCTTTTGTTTCTCAGCTGCTTGGGAGATGTTGCTGGAGGTGTCGGAAGCTGCGACTATGGCATCCGAGGAGGATGATCTCGAGGAAGAGTTTGGTCGAAGAGAAGCTTTAGGTGATTTAGGTGTTTTCGGGGAAAGGGCACGGGCGGCCGCAGCGATTGCGGCAGACTTCATGCCAGACATTCTTGCGAGGGTTGAGGAGAGGTAGTGGATGGAAAAAGGATGTGAGTGGTGAGAATGATGCTCTATTGAAATGGGAAAAAACAAACTGGAAGTAATGAAAGAATGGGTGTATGGTGTTCTGAAGCACGGAGGGATGAGGTGTCACAGTATTGCTCGATCGGCAATGGCAGCAGTTGGGAAGGCACGAAGAAGTAAGGGTGGAAAATCAGGATCGTCTCGTGAGATTATACATTAGTCGTGTTTCCCTCCTCATCGATGCGTCTAGTAGAGGTTCTCAACCAGTGTCTTCACAGCATCATAAACTTTACCACCTTTCTGCTTCGTGGCTCTTTCAGAGATGACATCTATCTGATCTCTACCTATCCCCCTATCTGTCAGGGTCTGTGTGAAGCCGAGCTCCTTCACCAAGCCAAGCACACGATCACCTACTGCGAGTGCATCTTTCGTGGCATCACCACTTGCTTGCACACCAACGAAAGGGGCAAGTCGGGCGATTTGCACTGCAGCATCCTTGTCTGTTTGTGCTTTGAGCTTGACAACATGTCCGAGAGTGAGCGCACTAGTTTCGCCATGTGGTCTAGCACTGATTAGCTTGGTTGCTACGTTTGAAGAGGGGCAGGTCATCTCACATCTGATACGGTGATCCCAAGGCATAACCTAGTGCGTGTGACAGTCCAAGACCACCCTTCATGTTGAGCCCGATGAATCCTAAACTGCTGTAGGCCGCGAGGAACAACTGTGTCGTGAGATCGTCATCTTCTCCGTGGGATTCCTTTGCTTTCGGCAGAAGATTGAAGAGGCTGCCGGCAGCTGACAGACATGCAACCTTAGTAATCTCTGTGGCGGTGGGGTTGTATAGCGTTTCGATGGCGTGATCGAGCGCCCTCATTCCTGTGCCCAGCCATAGCTTCAAAGGCGTCTTTGCACCGAAGGCAGGGTCGTAAAAAATGGCGTTCACAGCAACTTCAGGCGCTGCAATTCCAGTCTTCAACCCGTCATCCGTGGTATAACCAGCCATGTGCGTGCCTGAGCACGTCAGTGTGTGAATATAAAGTACCCAGAGTGCTCTTACATTCAGCCACAGACAATGTGGTTGGGATCGTGATGTGGTGTAACCATTTGCCTCCTTTCTCGTGAGCTCGATATGATATTGCTTTACCAGAGTCTATTGGGGACCCGCCGCCAATAGAGATGATGGTGTCAATCTTGTCGTCTTTCAATACAAGCTCAGTGGCCCTGTCGAGCTCTGCAACCGGGGCGTGCTGCTTGATATCGGAGAAAGTAGAGGCATGTCTTGCCCCAAGCAACTTCTCGACGTCTTTGACTAGTGACGTCTTATTCGCAAGCGATGAGCCTGTGAGGATGAAAGCTTTCGAGGATTCTGATGGAAGGCATGAGAGGAGATGCTTTTGTACGCAGTTCGGGCCGTAGTAAAGAGCTTGTAGGGGACGTGGCTGCCAGAGGCCGAAGAGTGGCTGGTTCGAAGACTCGGTCATCTTTGCTGAAATATACACGGAAGCTACGGAATGATAGTGAACAAGAAGGGAAGAAAGTGTACGAGAATTGAAAGACTGAGGGAAGTGACCATTGAGTTTTCGCACGTCATTCCTTACGGATCCTTCTCCGAGTCGGCTTGCCTCGGCAGATGTCTGAAACAAGCCCGGGCCGTCGACGATGTGTTGCGCGAAGCTGCAAGCTGCAGGAAAGAAGTCTGGAAGGATTCCGGGGAGACTACCGGAGGGACGCTGCTCAGACTAAAGTCTCAGTACAGCATCGGTTTTCTACCCTTGTCGCTACCTCGTCTTCTTCGCTAGGGAAGCACCGGGGCTATCCGGAGCTGCGAGGACGTAGTAGGCATTGTATAAGATCCACATCGGGATCCAGACCCAAAGTGAATTCATGAGCGTGATGTATACCCAGAGGTAGAGCCAATTTGCTGTATCAAGATTCGGCGAGCCAGATAGCCACTCAGGACAGAAAGTCATCCAGCCTGTAAGATGTCAGTTCCGGTCCTGCAAGCTGATCCCACTGCGGAGTATGAGCTTCACATACCGCCGTATATCTCGCTTGTGGCGATTACAGCAGCCCAGAACCATGCTTCCCTGTTCCTTCCTCTGGCCAGTAGCGTGAACACGTACAGTGCCAATGGGCCCATCACAAAGACTGTCAGAAGCTCCAAAGAGATGACTGTTAGGTCCGACCCGCCCCATCTTCTGTCCGCTTTGGCATACTCTTGCCACAACAACGCAGGAAGAGAAGTGCCATAAAACGCACCATAGAGCTGGTCGGCCTTCGACAGGAAGAAGACTCCCGGTGGCGTCATGGCATCTTGCTGGTGCTTTGGGAACGTCGAGATGGCGGAGATTGGAGAGGAAATGGCAAAGCAACTGTAGAGATATGAGCCCTCTAGGAAGGTATGGATCAAAACCTGGTATCGTATCAGCTGTGGACATCGTGGTAATAGGCGCGTAGTCAACGCACATCAAAAAGATGCCATATTGCAAGGACACGAATAGTGGTGGTAGCATTCTTCGGCAGGTATCGCGCGGAAGCGCCATATGCTATGCCCAGTAAACCGAGCACAGCTAGCAATGATACAGCACTGGTCAATGTGAAGAACGCTGGAGCATCCTGAGTTTTCTCCATGGTGGAGAGGTTCTTCCGCGAGATGTGGCAAGTACTTGAGTGATCGTGACCAGGTGAGGGATGTCCTGCTGGAAAGTTCCAAGGCGGTCTGCACAAAATACTGCACGAGCACGATCACGCTGCGACAAGTGTTTGTGCGAATACAGAAAACAGCAGCACAAGGAATATCCTGCCACCTGTTCCTTTGCACAATCTAACGTTACTGATGCGGTGTTGCATCTTAATTGGATTTCTCGATCGCGACAACCTTCAAGGTCAGATGACAGATGATCCGCGACTGGTAGCATAACTGCTTCGCGACGAGCTCGCGTGGCATCTTGCATCGTGCCGGCCTGCCTGCCCGCAATACGAGCCGGAGCCGGCCAAGAACGACAAGATTGCCAGTCCTGTCTCGACCTTCCATGCACCCTTCGCAGCACCTCCCTCCCACGCCCTTGATCTTGCGATATCATCATTTAGTATGTGACGCCGAGGTTAAGCACGAGACATCTTGCACTACTTCAATGTCTTCATCATCGGACCAGCCTTATAGGAATCTAGAAACTGGTCTGCCATTGGTGGTGGGGACTTCGGGTAAAACAGGCACGCTCAATCTTGGAGGAAAAGAGGGGAAGGTATGCTGTCATCATCTGCATGGCCGTAGGAGGTAGACCGATGTCGCGATTTGGGCCTTGTCATTCACCTGCTCTCGATGATGGTAACCCATCGCACACACAAAGCATCTCTAAGTTGAAGGGAAGAAAGACGAAGCGAAGACGAGCAGAGCCGTGTTTGTAAAAGGTGTTGAGACTCTGGGCGAGAGAGCTCTTATTGTTTCTACGAGTCCAGCAAGTCCACGCGGTCCATTGGGAGGAGGACCCTGAATTATTTAGCGCGACTTTGTTCTTCCATCGATTCACGAACCAATTGCCACCAAAACGTCGCCCCAACCAAAACTCTCTCTTTCCTTATATTCGCCTTCATCCTCTGCCACCTTTGCTTTCCTCCATCTCACATCCCCCCTAACCACCAACTTCAACCACCCTCTTTATACATATCAGATCCTTTGATTTGCTCCGTTGCAGACAAAGCCTCAGCTCAGTCCAGAACTGTATTCAGCCCTTGACCTCCGTCCTTCACTCTACTTGAATTTCTCGATCTGAACTACACCCTACACCCTTCCGACGATGCCTTCCCATCAGCCCGCAGTCGGCATGGAGGCCGTCAAGCCTGAATTCCTCTCCTCTCAACCCTCCGCCATGGCCAGCAAAGACGAGCCCAACAGGAACAAGCAATATGACCCCAAGAAGCCACACATTACAGACACCCCGTTGACGAGATACAATTGGTACAAACACGTCAACTGGCTGAATGTCTTTTTCATCCTCGGTATACCAGTGATGGGTCTCATCGCTGCAATCTGGACGCCGCTCATGTGGCAGACTGCAGCATGGGCTATCTTCTACTACTTCTACACTGGTCTCGGAATCACTGCTGGATACCACCGTCTTTGGGCACACACATCATATAAAGCAAGCCTGCCTTTACAAGTCTTCCTCGCAGCTGTTGGTGGTGGTGCCGTTGAGGGTTCCATCAGATGGTGGGCAAGAGACCATCGTGCGCACCACCGCTACACGGACACCGACAAGGACCCCTACTCCGTCCGCAAAGGTCTTCTCTACTCTCACTTCGGCTGGATGCTCATGAAGCAAAACCCCAAGCGTATTGGACGTACCGACATTTCAGACCTCAACGAGTCTGCCGTTGTCAGATGGCAGCATAAGCACTACCTCGCAGTCGTCTTCACCATGGGTCTTATCGTGCCCTCTGCAGTCGCTGGACTTCTGTGGAACGACTGGGTCGGTGGCTTCATATACGCCGGTATTCTTCGTATCGCTGTTGTTCAGCAAGCGACGTTCTGTGTCAACTCCCTTGCTCACTGGCTTGGTGACCAGCCATTCGACGACCGCAACTCGCCCCGCGACCACGTCCTCACCGCTCTTGTCACTCTCGGTGAAGGATACCACAATTTCCACCACGAGTTCCCGTCAGACTACCGCAACGCCATTGAGTGGCACCAGTATGACCCCACTAAGTGGCACATCTGGGTCTGGAAGCAGCTCGGTCTTGCCTCCGACCTCAAGCAGTTCCGCTCCAACGAAATCGAAAAGGGTCGTGTCCAGCAGCTCCAGAAGAAGCTCGACCAGAAACGATCCACCCTCGACTGGGGCGTTCCTCTTGACCAGCTCCCCGTCATGGAGTGGGATGATTACGTTGACCAATGCAAAAACGGCCGTGCCCTTATCTGCATTGCTGGTGTCATCCACGATGTCTCCGCGTTCCTCAGCGAGCACCCCGGTGGTCGTGCAATGATCAACTCTGGTATCGGCAAGGATGCCACTGCCATGTTCAATGGTGCTGTCTACCGTCACTCCAACGCTGCTGCAAACATCCTGTCAACGATGCGTGTCGGCATCGTTCGTGGTGGCATGGAGGTTGAGATCTGGAAGCGCTACCAGAAGCCAGAGACGCCATTCCTCGTCAAGGACGGCGATGGCAACCGCATTATCCGTGCTGGAGAGCAGGTTGGTGTGATTCCAGAGCTATCATCTGTCGCTGGCGCAGCATAGATGGATGTGCATGATTTTGAGTGAAGATGGTCTGAGTGAAGATGGTCTAATGTACAATATGACGAAATAAGATGCTCTCAGATGAGCGAGTCTGCGACGGCCGAGGGTATAGATGGGATTCGTAGCGATGGCGTTTGGGGGAATAGAGGAACTAACATGATCCTTTCGAGCTGAGATCACAATGTATCAGCACACGCGTTCGTTTGCTATCGGTGGCGGCGATGCCATTCACGATATAGATGGCCAGAGTGGTCCAACTTCTGAGAAATGAAACAAATCACCCAACAACCTGACTCTACCATTTGACGAGCATCAAGTTTCAACGCGTTGGATTTATTGATGAATTGTGACTGTGGACGGATTGTTAACATCGTGTTGCAGTGATTTCTCGTCCACTCCGTGCACGAGGAGCGTAGGGAGGAAACGTAACAGTCTTTTCGAGAAACTCACAAACCTGAATATCAACAGTACGAATTGCATATCTTCAGTGATCACGATACACGGCAGGCACTCTTACAACGATGATGATTACGATTATTTGTTGCATTATCTGTGAAACTCCTTGCGCCTGCGTCCGAACACCTTTAAACTCCTGAAACGCTGAGAAGCTAGGAGAAGCGCTTAACATCCCTTTCCTCTGTCCGTACCTGCGACACGTGTTAGCTTCAGGATCATTAGCAGACGAGGAGAGTAGGAACATACCTTTTTGAATGACGTTGTACGTCGGGTTGTGGTAGTAAGCCTGTCCAGTGTATGTCGTTCCAGCATCACCGAACCCGTTGCCATTCTGGTCCGGCGCGCAGTAGCCCAACACGAAGCGGTGGTTCTGCGCCAACAGCGGGCAAGGGATGGCAATCTCGTAGGGCTCATTGTTGCAGAAGAGAATGGCGGCGTTGTAGCTGCAGCTGAAGCGACCACAGCTGTTGGCAGCAACGCCACACATGCCGTTACCGTAGTGCGTGGTCAGGTACGCGACATTGGTCTCCTCTGTGCCGTAGTTGGCCCACGGGTACGCGATGTTGTTACAGTTCTGCGCGAAGCGGTTGCTGCGCTTGGCGATGCTGGAGTTGGCATACTGCTCGTGGGGTTCGTAGCCGGGGAGGGAGCCGTTCATGACGGCTTCGTGGGTGGCGTTCTGGTAGACGCCCTCGCGATGCCACCAGGGCTGGTAGGACTTGATCTTGGAGGTGACTTCGTGGTGGGAGCCGGTGATGTTGACGATGGGACCGCCTTTCTCGAGCTCGCCGGACCAGCGGATGGGAGCTTCCGTGGGGAGGACGCCGTGCTGGTAGCCGACGCCGGTGACCATGGTGGGCTTGACGGCCTGGGGGGCGGCGGAGGCGAGGCCGGCAAGGGCAACGACGAGGATAGTGGAGATGGTGTACATGTTGTTGGTGGTTGTTGGCTGTAGGGGAAGAGGACAGGAGTTTCACGTCAGCTCAATGTAGTGTGAGATAGTATGAGAGTGTGTGTGAACGGCATTGGTAGAGCACGACTGTGACAGTATATGTAGTGCACCATCTTCAAAGAGAGACAGTCCATACACACGCATACTGTCCTCAATAGCAGTAGTGGTGCTCATTGTCATATTGCTGTTGGACGTGTATTCACGTTCGAGATCCTTTGTTCTCTATTGATGCCCTATTGACACCCATTTTCGACCGAATCGCACCTCTTTGTTTTCACAACATCACGCATGTTTCTTTCGGGGTCATCCACAGCATGGCACGGCAAGATTTTACACAGCATAGCACAAGTGGCGAGCGCAAGGGATGACGAGCACGCAAGCACTTGATCATGAGTCTGAAAATAGGATCGAAGGTGTCAAGTCTTGGCCGGAGTCTCAAAGCCCGAAAAAGTCCCAAAATCCCTCATCTCCTCCCGTACTTAAGACTTCTCATTACCCCCACGTATCTCAAGGTATCATACACACCTGCAGTTAACGATTAGACTGCCACATCATTGCCGCAGAACCAAGATAAAATCGCTCAGGGATACGACCTGCTGACCGGCAGAGTTTTCATTCCTGATCGCAACAACGCGGCTGCGCACCATCCGACATGCCTCGTGTCCGATGTCTGGTGTCTCCTGGTCTCCAAAGCTACTTGGCAATATATGGTTGATGCTGTGTACTTGCGCTCCACTTGCAGTTAATGGCAAAGTCGAGAAAGATCCTGCAGATGATTTGATCACGCGATGGAGTACGTGACAGGTCATGGTGGATTACGCCATGCCCCTCGTCCTGAGTATCTGTGTCCTTGACTTCTGCAAGCCTTGTGTACATTCATAAGGACGACGGGTCCCAGACGTTTTGCTTTCTTTTTGATGCTTGACACTCTGTGCGTTCTATCTTCCATCATTATCGATCCCTTCCGTCTCTCCTCTCTGTAAAACCTTTCTCAGAACGAAATACAGCCCCATCCCTTCGTCGTGATCATGCCAATCTTTACCTCAGATGATGCAGATGATGCTTTCAGGTGTTACATGTCTCGGTATGACCATGGCGAACAACACTGCAATGAAGACTACTACATCAGGGCTGACAAAGACTAGATTGCTCAAGTCATCCTCCCATGCAGACCTGACCATCCGCTCCGGCGCATATGAGATCAAAGCTCATAAGAACATTGTATCTCAATGCGGCTTCTTCGCTGGTGCATGCAGCAAAGACGGTGCCTTTCTGGTGAGAAGATGCCTCCACCGCTTCACTGTCGTGCCTTCACCTGCCTTGCCTCACCCCCCTCATGCTCTTCTCCAACCTTACTCCGAGAAGTCCTCCATACTGATAGACACGAGGAAGCACAAACTGGCGTCATATCGATGCACTCCGATGAACCTTGCGCCCTAGCCGCAATGATCGAGTTCCTCTACACCACGACCTACACACTCAATGAGACTTTATCAGCACTCCTCACTCACGCCAAAGTCTACGCCATCGCCGACAAGTACTGCCTACCACACTTGCAGTACTTAGCGACTTCCTACTTTCTCATCGCTGCTGATCAGCTCACTACCTCCTCCCTCAGCAACACCAATCGCTCGGACGCATCTTGTGCCGCAGAACAAGAGGCTCTTCGCTTGGACTTCCTCGCCGCGGTGCAGTACCTCTACACAGAGACGCCAGCACCCTCACTGGACGATGTAGACTTTACCTCGGAGACATCACTGTCACTACCTCTGCAAGCCCATGCTGTCTCCATCGCCAAGCAATACGCCGAAGCTTTCTTCCGTCCAGCCGTCGCAGGCGCAGCAGTCTACAAAAGTGCAAAGCAATTGCTACACGACTATCCTGAGTTTGCGGTCGACATGGCGCTGGCCGCGTATGGCCTTACAACGGGAAATAGTCACGTTGTTAGTCAACCGGGCAAGTCGACGATGTCGAGTCTAACGCACTCGACGAGCAGCACAGGATCTTCTGACAGGTGAGTCAACTTCATCGTCGCTGGCACGTTTTGTCATTTGCCCTTCTCATGCCCCTTCCTCATTGAAACTGTCTCTGTATGCGCCCCCGTCCTCGCCCATCCCGGAGCAAGAGAAGAGAAGAGAAGAGAAGACAAGACAAGACATTAAAACCCGACCAACCACCCTCGTCCGTACAGTACCCACCCCGCCCACTTTCACCCCCGCAGTCGGACACACTCCCAGCCAAGCACCATGATGATCGACCGCTTCGCTGTGCTATGGACATGAATGCTCGGTGCGTGATCCATCATACCTTGCGCATCCATCATCAGACGACATTATTTAAAGGCCAGCACGACTGACGCTGGGTGACCTAGTAGCCACGATACGACGATGACTCCAGCACTGTACGACAGTGACGACGAGCAAGAGTTTCTGTGAGGGTGAGTGTGAGGGTTTGCATGCGGTCGATTTGCTTCTTTTCTTTTCTCTTCTCTTCTTGTTTATTGCATAGCATGGGGCTGTCTGGGCAGTGGGAAAAGTGCCATTTTCGGGTTTGATTTGTTTGCCCCAATGCGGCAAAAAAGTATGTACGCATGCGAAATGCAAGGCTCATAGTGCTTTGGGAAGTATTTTCAAATATCTGCAAAGTGGGATAATGTAACAATAATAATAATAATAATAGTACATGAACTCATTAGCTCCTCAGAGCTGCCGCATGACAGCACTCCCAATCGAGGCTAGCAATCCTCATCATCAATCATATCTCATAATATCGTGCCTACCATCCGCTTCAAGCTTCAAACCGCCCCAGCCCCAACCGCATCCGACACATTCCCCGCCACCCCAGCAACCAGCTGCGCCCTATAGC
>Ga0058698_10001296_pt1 | contig 11490 bp, 14 predicted proteins | sample AgamicAsSfe_FD_67288 | JGI IMG/M metagenome (GOLD analysis project Ga0058698, IMG submission 67288) | Agave microbial communities from Guanajuato, Mexico - As.Sf.e | ecosystem: Host-associated > Plants > Phyllosphere > Phylloplane/Leaf | place: Guanajuato, Mexico | collected 2012-05-30
GGCAGAGGCAGGGGAGGAGGAGCAGGGGGTGCTGGTAGTGCTGTGCAGTAGGTGAATTCACGATGTGCTTGGACGAAGGATATGCACTCGAGCGTGTGTAAAGTAGTGCCTTCGAGATAGGACCATAACAATGATGCAAATTACTGCTCAACCCAATACTGCCACTCATCCATGTCGCCTGCCATGGTATCCGTGGCTCTGACTCCATCAGAGTTTTCGATGGAGCTACCACCTCTAATTCTGCTCGTGATACACGCACCATGCTCGACTCAACCCTTCAGCACAGCCGTCGCAATAATCCCTCCTTGGACGAACTTTTTCCTCGGTTCTTAGCAATCAACCGTAAGGTCAATGACATAGACCTCGCCTGCCACAATACCCACCCCTGACCTCATAGCGCCCCGCGTGCGAGGCTCTTCATTTGATCATCGACGAACGACAGTGTCGATGCTTCCACGACCTGTTCAACGTCGCGTTCGGCCTTCATATTGCGCTCGCTACAGGTGGCGGCACTCTTCAGACTGAGATGCACTGCCCTGCGAACTGGTCTTTGGAAAGGAAGAAACCTATGTGCCACGCCGCTAGTGTCTGGCGTTTCAATCGGGTGGAGCTGGATGGTCATGAGATCAGGCATGACGGCGGTGCTCTTCAAGTGGGAATCCAGCGTGGGCTTGTCTTGTCGCGATGGAGAAAGAGATGAGAGTTGGCAAAGCTGGGAGCTGGGAAATGAGATGAGCGAGTCATGGCAGAGCAGACAGAGGAGCGGGGCACGGCACAGCGAGCTGGGTTCTTTCTGTGGTAACAAGACTGAGACGCAGAGAGTAATGTTCATGCGAACGAGATGTTGTGCCCTACATGGAAGCTTGCTGAGGTTGTTGTATATTGGGGCTTTCTGCGCACGTGACGTGTAATTACGATTATCTAAGCACTCCAGACGGCAACCCTCACCATTTCACCTGACAATCCACATCCCACTTTATTCCTCGCGCTCGTCGCAGTCGTCATATTTACTCGTAGCTCCAAGCCCGCTGTCCCTCGCTTCAGATCTTCCACAACACATCCTCCACCGTCATCTTCCCAAACACGTCCATCAACTGCCTCTTACAAATCCCCGCCGCATCCCGATCGGGATACAGCGTCCTCTTCCCCGTGCTGGTCGTCGCCTTATTCGCCGTCATCCAGACCTCACTCGCCGCTAATGTGCGCTCACAGACACATCGACATAGTGTGCCTGCCTCTTTCGGCGGATGAGTTGAGTCGCTGATGATGCCGAGGACGCCGAGGCAAGACCGGTAGATGAGGAAGGGATTGATCAGGCCGACGGCGGGGGGTGAGCTGTGGCGTGTGGTAGAGGTGCTGGATGTGGGACATGGTTTGGGACTGGGACGGAACTCCTCGTGGAGCACGCGTTGGACAGTCTTGAGGTAGGTGGCGAAGCCTCCTGAGGCCAAGAGTTCGTCTTGGAGACGAGCTGCGTCGCGCTTGATTGTGGTCTGTAAGGGATTAGCTGTAGCTCATGACACATTGTAGACGTGACATACCGATGGTGCTGGGGCCGTCCTGGCAAGCACTCTTTCCAGCACATCCAGATCGACAACGTCCTTATTCTCCGTGACTAGCGCGAATAAGGATATCTTGCCAGGCGTGAAGGCGCGGCACACTTTGTCACCGCCCTTACTAGGATCTGCTTTTACACACATGTCCCACGTACGGCTGGCCTGCGAGGAGTGTCGGTGATGACCTGTGAACTTCAGGTGGCCGCCAGTCCATCGTTTGTATGAGGTGTAAGGCTTTGCAGCATCGCGGCAGCCGAGGAAGATCTCTTCGGAGAAGAGCTCGCAGACATGCTCGAGCACTGGCATCTCATCTCGTCGTAGTTGTCCGGTCTGCACGAGCGTGTTGTAAACGTGCAAGACGAGGCCGACATAGTATCCGTGGTGCCATGCCTTGAAACCGTATCGTGCTGAGACCACGAGGTTCTCCACCATATGCTCGCCGGACATCCAGGGTGATTGGATCAGCAGGTCGAAACGCGGCGTCATGAGCCAATTCTCCAGTTTGGTATAGAGGGCATTGAGCTGCTGGACGACAGACACTCCATTGACTTGCAGGCATCCACATGGAGCATCTGTGCGCTCGAGCATGAGTTGAAGCTCGGTCTTGAGCGTTCGAGCTGTCTGGAGGGATACCAATCTGGGGTTGACAACCATTGACGTCCATGGCGCTTTGCGTTCTTTGGCGCCGGTGAGGTAGGCTTTGTATGACACTATCAGCAAATGCAGCCCGAATGAGAGATGGCAAGCAAGAGCGGGATCTTCGCTATCGTTGTACAAGAACTCGTTAAGATCCGCCATGATGCGCTGACAGGTGTAGCGCTGTGGTTGTGCACATTGTTTGAGCTGAGTGAGGTGTTCCAGCATTTTGGCCAGCATGACTCTGAGGCTATCTGTCTCGTGTGTAGCATCAGCAGGGTTTGCTTTTCCATTCAGGCCAAACCACTGGTAAGCATCCTGGAAACCAGATTTTGCTTTGCTCGAAGGCAAGCCGAGTTCACAATCTTCATCAATCAGACCACATTTGACTTCGACCAGGGTCGACCAGATCGTGCCAAGACTACCAATGAGATTACTGCAATCCTCCATTTCTTCTTCATGACTACAGGCAACCGCCTCATTATGATCGTGAAGTCGTGCGGTAAGGTCATCAGGGTCATATACTCCATAATCTGGCAGAGTACGTCCGACCTTTTTCGCTGCTAGATAAGCCAGCCGCGTCGTCGTTGCCACAACTGGCAATGGTATGTTGCCTCTACCCGCCACAAGATGTGACTCTTTCACAAAGTCGCTGAGCTGCTGCAATTCCTAGACAGCATGGTAAGCTTCTGTGCCGTTGGCATGGCTGGTGCCTGTACTCACGATCTGATACATATGCAGACACATCAGATGCTCCAGGTTATCATCTTCTAAGGTGCAAGGTACGTGATCTTCAGCAACACGGTGCGTACTAGACTCTTGAATTTTCGGGGCAGCAGTGTTCTTCTTGTCATGTAAGGTGACAAAGTCGTTCGAGTCCTCCATATGTAGACACGAGAACGAGTTGGTGCACGCGACATCAACATCGCTACAATGACCAGAATCACAACTAGCAGCCTGGCTGGTGGCTACTGGCCTCTTCATGCTCTTCCCTGATCTGCTCAAGTCTTTGTAAATGCCACGCAGGATCGCGTTGAAGACTATATGTCCATTCGTGGCTTCCTCATCTGCTTGATTCTTTGCGACCGTCTGGTACCAGCAGGTCATACAGTCGCGAGCTTCCAAGGTAGCGTGAAAGCTAAACAGCACTTCTTCGGGGACAATGATAGCATTCAAAACGATGTAGTCGGCGAGAGCGCGGAGTACGTCCACTGTAAGAGACTGATGATTGCACGACAAGCCCACATCTGGAGACCTGCATGACCTGCTCAGTATTGGCGACGGTGGACTTTGTGGTGAACAGCATCGGAAAGCTGGAGATGCGGTCGAGGTCAGCCATTTGACTATCTTGGCTGTGCCTCTCTTGTAAGTTGCGTAGGCGAAAGTTAGGTCGACAGGAAGTTTCGTCGAGGTTGATGCGGTGACGAGCATTGTGAAGTTGTCGTTCGCTAAGCTTTCACTGACGGATTGTGAGGTTGTTGTATGTGAGAGATATGGGCGTAGACAACGCACATGGCCTAAGACATTCCCATTGGTGCCCTCTTCTTTCACGCGCAATCCTCATGAGGACCTTGATGGCTGAACCATCACGGTACTCGCGAGATGATGTCATGATGGCATCTTCGCATTCGCGTCTGAGTGGCCCTTTTGTGGTGGGTAAGGTATTGACTTCGACGCGATTTAGAACCAGACTTTCAGTGGATGAGAGTGACCAAGATCAGTCGGTCGGCACAGTACAATCCAACTCAGCTCATGTTGTTGCTGATAGGGTGCCAAGTCGTCTCACCTATAGTCGTACCGATATCACTCATGACAGTACACCCGCCCGTGACTGTCATTGGCGCCTATCTGCAACCTCGTTCTGGTCATTGCTACGGCGTCCACCACATGACGCTGTACAAATCTCTTTCAAGAGAGTGTGCAACTGCCAGGCAAGACGTGCACTGAAGAAGCCCTAGCGGCCTATACGATAACGAGGTGAGTTCTCCTAAGAGGAAGCGTTGTTGTTCCGCTGTGTGGCTCTGATCTGATCTTCTGACGCATCACGTATCCGTGCTGCGGACGTTGGTCGTTGTCGTTGAGTGCTGAGTGCAGGCGGCGATGAAGGAGGAAATGTCAATCCAATGGTAGAACCGAAGATTACCCTGACATTGATGCAGATCGTCGTTCTTCTCCAACATCACCCACATCACGCGATGCGGCCTTCCTCTTCTGTGCATGAACCTTCTGCCTTATCTGCCACGATCGTCATCGCGTAGCATGACGCTGGAGCAGGGACTGGCTCTGGCGAGATGGGCGCCCCGGAGCAGCCTCACTGTTGGTCATTCTGAATCTCTCTCCTCTCCCACTTGTATAGGCAGCAACATCACAACCTAGACAAGATGAAGTTCTTCTCCTCCCTCGCCCTCAGCTCCTCCCTCCTCATTTCCCAGCTCTCGGCCGCAGCCCCAGCTCCTAGCCCACCGTGCAATGTTTCCAGTCTTCTCGACCCCAATCAAGACAGGTTGGGTGCAATAGCATCTGAGAGTGCAGAATGTACGCAGATAGGCATTAATACCTTGGCCGAGGGCGGTAATGCTGCCGATGCAATGGTCGCTACTGTCTTCTGTGTAGGTGTGATTGGAATGTATCATAGTGGAATTGGTGGTGGGGGTTTCATGACTGTCAGAGCACCGAATGGGACTTATGAGTTCAGTGAGTCCAGATGACGAGGTCCTGTCTTGAGCATACGGTCCACAAGCTGACAACCTGCTCTGCCATAGTCGACTTCCGTGAATCGATGCCAGCCCTCGGCAATCAGACAATGTACAGCCAGAACATCAACCTCAGTTTATATGGTGGACTGGCAAGGTCAGCATAAAGAAAGAAACGGCAGACTGAAGACAAGCTGACAACCAGCACAGCGGAGTCCCCGGCGAGCTTCGTGGCTTGGAGCACCTCCACAAGGGATACGGCATCCTCCCGTGGTCAGGCCTGATTCAGCCTGCGATTGACCTGGCACGGAATGGCTTCGTGGTTTCCCAAGATCTGGTCAACTACATGGCCTCGGCCGTTGCTGGACAATCCAATTTCCTCGTCAATGACAGTACGTACTTTTCTTCGGATGGCGTTGATCCACAATTTAACACAATGTAGTCTCCTTTGCCATCGACTTCGCACCGAACGGCACACTCGTCAAGCTCGGAGACACAATGACCCGTAAGCGATACGCAGACACATTAGAGTCGATTGCGAAGTACGGCGCGGACACGTTCTACACCGGCGCCATGGGCAATGCGACAATTCAAGCTATACAGAACACTGGCGGTATCATGACAATGGAAGACTTGGCAAATTACACGACTCTGTCGCGCAAGCCATCGCAGATCATATACCGTGGTTACCGCATTACCTCAGGGTCAGCCCCTTCGTCTGGCGAAGTTGCGCTTTCGATTATGAAGACACTTGAGGGGTACGAGGATATTGGCTATCCCGAGACGCTCAATATCAGTACACATCGCGTGGATGAGGCGATGAGGTGGTCTTATGGCATGGTATGTGTTGTGATTCCAAATGATCTGGAAGATGTGATTGCGAAGCGGTCGCGCCCACAACTCTGCCCCCGGTCGACGCTGCAATAGTCATGCAATGAATATTGCTAACTGCAATCCAGCGTGCCAACCTCGGCGATCCTCTCTTCCTCGACGGTCTTCAACAATACGAAGACGAGATGATCTCACCACAAGTCGCCAGTGAAGTCCGAGCTAAGATCACTGACGAGTCCCACAATGTATCCTACTACAATCCTGCCCTGCTGGAGTCTCTCGAGACGCCTGGAACGTCCCAGATTGTTTCCGCCGATGTTTCCGGCATGGCCATTTCGCTTACCACGACGGTGAATCTCCTGTTTGGCTCACAGGTTTGCGTTCCGGAGACCGGGGTGAGTTTGTGGAAGGAAGATAGTGGACTGTGAGATAGGTGCTAATGGGTTAAAAGGTTATCTTGAATGACGAGATGAACGACTTCAGTGTGCCCGGCGGTAAGTTCTACCTTCTCTGACCCCCATTACCCTGCTAATTCCCAACCCGCAGTATCCAACGCATTCGGGTACGCCCCCTCCCGTAAGTCTCCTACCTGCTCATGCTCTCGGACCCTTCTAAGTCCCGTCCCTTAGCCGCCAACTATATCGTCGGCGGGAAACGACCCCTCTCCAGCATCTCCACCACAATCGTCGAGTACCTCTCCAACAACTCCTTCTACTTCGCCATCGGCGCCGCCGGCGGCTCGCGCATCATCACTTCGACCGTGCAAAACCTGTGGAATGTGCTCGACCGCAACATGACGACGGCGCAGGCGCTGAAGATGCCTAGATTACATGATCAGCTTATCCCGAGCGTGACGAGCTTCGAGACGACGTACGACAACATCACCGTCGCATTCATGGAGGAGCACGGACATAATGTTAGTTGGGTTGCGCCAGGCCAGAGTACGGCGCAGGGACTGAGGCTGTTGCCGAACGGGACCTTTGAGGCGGCGGGCGAGCCGAGGCAGTTGAATAGTTTGGGCGCTGTAATCTAGAGTGGTCTGGGAGAGTGTAAGAACAGGGATGCAAGTGGCGCATTGGATGATGCGAGGGGCCAGTACAGGTGGGCCGTCGGTCGTGGAGTACCGTGCTCTGTTTGGAATATTAATTAATGGCACGCCGTGGTGAATGGAGAGCTCGACCGGTAGCAGCCAAGACCATGATCTGATAGTGTAATGTATCGTCTATGTTTACTCTACCTGGCTCTCGTACCCTTGCTGTTGTACATGCTGGTGAACGGAGCACAAGAAGTCGTCCTAGTATGGTATTTGTTGATGATGATGAGCGATAGAACAACGCCATGATGGATGAATTCAGCCGTTAAGCCTTGGAAAAGCTTAGCACAAGCTCGCACCACTGACGTCTCGACCTTCACATCAACAAACAGCATAGCACATCTTCGACTGTCTTATGCTAACACCAAACATTCTTCCTGGCCTACAGCTTGACCGATCAGCCACGCATGTATGGTCTCTCGTCGCATCTGCGGAACCGTCACGATGATCACGCTATAAAGTACAATCAACGTCTACACCAAATTCTGGCTACAGCGTCTCCGTCGTCCGAGCAAAGACCGGCCACAGAGAAAGAACAGAGAAAGAACTTCAGATAGAACTCCTCGCGACAACCTTCCAGGATGGTGTTCGGGCCATGGATCGAAGCGTGGACATGGCTGAAGAGCCTGAAGCCCGACTTCAAGAAGTGGCATCGACCAAGTTTCAACTACATCACCCTGCATTACATGTACCTCATCTCCCTTACAATCCTCGGATCGATACTCCTATATCCGATCAAGAATATGGCATATATCGATGCCTTATTCTTCGCCGCTGGCTCCGCAACGCAAAGTGGACTCAACACCATCAATGTCAATGACATCTACCTATACCAACAAATTGTCCTCTACTTCATCTGTATGATTGCAAACCCGATCTTCATTAACACCTTCCTCGTCTTTGTCCGGCTTTACTGGTTCGAGAAGCGCTTCCAAAGTGTGGTACTAGATTCGCAGCGGATGAGACGGACAAGAACATGGGGCAGCAGGAGGGATATGACACAAGCGAAACAAGACGGAGATCCTTCGTTGGCAGAGGCAGGGCTGGGGGGAAAGAAAATCACAATCATGAATCCAGGACCGATCACTATGCATCAGGCAGAGGAAGAAATGCATGGTGTTGATCCTGATGAGAGAACGCAAAGGAAAGCAGGCAAAAATGAGGACATTGATGACGGCGATGACTCCTCCGGAAGCAATGCTCAAGACGGCGAAAACTCAAACTCGTCGGGTGAGAACTCATCATCCATGCTACAACCTTTTCGGCGAGACATTACATTCGCCGATGAAGTCCATCATCCCAGACATGTTCGAACAACATCGTCAGGCGATCCAGCACCACCGCAAATCAGTACAGCACGAAATATTGCATTTCTGGAGAAACAGCGTGCGGACAAAGACGAGGGCACATTGTACATTCCAGGTCCAAGAGATTTCGATCGAGGAGACGTTCCGCAAGAGCTACAATTCGATGGCAGCAATAGCCCTATTACACCTCGCACCACTGCACCAAAAGGAAGATTCATGAGTCGTCACGACACAGATGCGACTAAGCTCGGCAAAACTTCGACGTTTGACAAAGCTGTTTCCACTGCAAGATCAACGTGGGGCAAACGACTACAATATACGAAGACTGACAGAACGGACAAGACTGATGGTGAAGATGCGGATGACGATCCCATGCGATCTCAAGGATTACGTAGAAGAGGCAGAAGGAACTCACTAGCTAGCTTCATCGCCACTCGGGACAGTTCAGAAGGTCCTCTACCATATCTGAGCTACCAACCTACAATCGGTCGTAACTCTACGTTTATAAATTTGACCGAGGAGCAGAGAGAAGAACTTGGCGGAATCGAGTATAGATCGCTGAAGACTCTTGCAGTGATACTCTGCAGTATGTGGAATATAGACATTTGGAGAGATGCTGCATTGATCAGCTAACTAGCTTGACAGCCTATTTCGTCGGTTTCCACCTACTTGGACTACTCGTGCTTGTGCCATGGATGGTGAGAAGTGGTCGATGGGGTCCGATAGCCGAAGCCGATGGCTTTAATAGGACCTGGTGGTATGTAGCTTCTTTCGACACAACATCCCTGGTTTCTAACCTCTGCAGGGGCATTTTCACCTCAGCCTCGGCCTTCAATGATCTCGGGTTCACTCTTACTCCTGACAGTATGGTTTCCTTTGAGTATGCTGTTCTTCCTCTCCTCCTTATGAGCTTTCTTATCATCATTGGTAATACTGGATTTCCCTGTATGCTACGATTCATCATCTGGATTCTCTCACTGGTCGTCCCACGTTCGAGTGGTTTGTATGAAGAGATCCGATTTCTCCTCGACCATCCTCGACGGTGCTTCACTCTGCTCTTCCCAGCGCGAGCAACATGGTGGCTATTCTGGGTTTTGGTCATTCTGAACGGCACTGACTTGATCTTCTTTATTATTTTGGATGTATGTCTCCAATCTATCCTTCTCTCCAGTTACAATAGCTAACACCGATTCCAGCTCAAAGATCCCATCATCACCGCCCTTTCCCCCGGTATCCGCGTCCTCAACGGCTGGTTCCAATCCGCCTCCACCCGCACCGCTGGCTTTGCCGACGTCGACCTTGCCGACCTCCACCCTGCCATCCTGGTCTCCTACCTCGTTATGATGTACATTTCCGTTCTCCCCATCGCCATCTCCGTGCGCCGGACCAATGTCTACGAAGAGAAATCTCTCGGCATATACGCTGGCCAAGACGAAGACGACGACGACGATTCTTCCAACCAGAGCTACGTCGGCGCCCATCTACGCCGCCAACTCTCCTTCGATCTGTGGTACGTCTTCTTGGGTCTCTTCATCATCGCCATTGTCGAAGGCACGCGCCTCCAGTCCGGAGATCCCAATTTCACCCTTTTCGGCGTTCTGTTCGAAATCGTCTCTGCATACGGCACCGTCGGCCTGAGTCTAGGCTACCCCACCATCGACGCAAGTCTCAGCACAGAGTTCCACGTGATTTCAAAACTGGTCATCGTAGCCATGATGCTCAGAGGTCGGCACAGAGGTTTACCATACGCCCTCGACAAAGCCATCCTCCTTCCCAGCGAAGGTAACCGCACCATGCAGCGCAAGATTGAAGAAGAAGAGGAATTGCGCCGTCAGCGCAGAAGAACGGGCAGTTGGGCTACGCCGGCTACCAGCCGGACGGGCAGCGTTACTCAAGCCGGACCACCATCACGCGACTTTGCCCTGGAGCGGGAGCGGGAGCGTCGCCGTGAGAAGGAGGATGATGAGAAGACGCCTGAAGAGGACGCCACATTGAGGAGTGGTCCTGGACCCGCGGCGCCGGGTCTGAGGAAGTTGCAGAGCAGTGGGGACGGGAAGGATGAAGATGAGGGAAAGAGAGCACAAGTGAAGAAAAAGGCGCAGGGCGGGCTGGGCAGGTTGATGAGTCAGATGCTGAGTGCGGGTCCGACGGTCAAAAAGAAGATTTATGAGGGGTACATGGGTGATTGATTGTATTCATTGATAGGCAAGGCGTTTCTGGACTGAATGGGTGAGGGTGTGTAGATGATGCTCTGGAAGAGGCGCACTGTAGATACTATCTGGCAGAGCTGGGCGCTGTAAATGTTATGCTTCGGCCATGCTATGACGGCTTTCCCTGGACATTCTCGAACATCAACGTGCTGCCTTTGCCGTCTTCTTAATCCTGACCGTCATCGCACCTTAGAAGAAATGGCTTTCGTCGGAATCTGACACAATTGCGAAACACGATCCGAGCAAAGCATGTGATTGCCAATGACGTGCGCCATTGGTTGGCCGACTTTGACAATCTTCCTGTAATCTGAAACATCCTTCCTGTTTCATCGTACTTCGCGCAGCATTCCGTCCAAAGAGAGCACAGACGATGGCTACTACACAACCAGAGCTACCCCAGCCTGCCTACCCAGACCTTGACAGCATGCTTAGCCGCAAATTCGGTCGAGAAGTGGCGAATTACTTGTAAAAATTCCGAGGTGATGGGCGTGCGGCTTGAGCTTTGCCGCAAATGCCTTTATCCTTACTGACGCCTCATCCTTGTAGTTCTGGCTCTCCAGTCAATCGAGTCTCTTTCCTCCGCGCCGACAACCAATTCCTCACAAAAGCCTTTACGCACCCGTCTACTCGCTTCCTACTCTTCAACAACCTTGCACCACTCGGCCACAACATGCAAAGCATGTACTATGGGCGACGATCCGAAATTACTTCCCTCGTCGGCGAGAACCCCTGGTCGAAACCGGAAAAGCAGATGATGGAGGAATATAGCTCTAACATTACGATACCTCAAATGATCTTCCTAGGTCTGGACGAGCGAACGCACGCCAAGACCGAGCGGGTCGGTGACGAGAAGGATGATGGCGAGGGATTTGCGTGGAAAGAGGTGTATAAAGGAGCGCCACTGTTCGCGGTAGATGTCACACCAAAGGGCAGCATTGCCGAGAAGTGCGAGACACTGATCAAAGAGATGACGGACAAAAAGTTGGAGTTCCTCGAAGGGAACAGACGCATGATCCTGTCTCTCCCTGCTGAAGAAGGTATACTACCACTCTACCCATCCACTCCCTCCTAATCCTCACCCACTGACCCCTCTCCCACCAGCGGCCATCTACGGCCAAGCCCGCGCCCTCCTCGACTGGAACGCCCGCAACCCCTTCTGCGCCG
>Ga0058698_10001297_pt1 | contig 11483 bp, 15 predicted proteins | sample AgamicAsSfe_FD_67288 | JGI IMG/M metagenome (GOLD analysis project Ga0058698, IMG submission 67288) | Agave microbial communities from Guanajuato, Mexico - As.Sf.e | ecosystem: Host-associated > Plants > Phyllosphere > Phylloplane/Leaf | place: Guanajuato, Mexico | collected 2012-05-30
CCCCTCACAGGTTTATGTCATCGGTTTCGATGGGCGCATACCGTATTCAATCGCCTGTTGTGCGTGGAAGCTGTTCCTGCATTAGCATCTCCTTCCCTTGTCGAATCTTCCACTCCCACTCACGTTCCCTGCTTTCCAGTGAAGCCCTGGAACAGGACCTTGGTGTCGCCGTTGATGCGAAGGTTCTTAATCGTCTCGGCATATTGCGAGGAAGCGGTCGCATACTGCCTGGTAGCGGCCTTGGAGAGCGCGGAGCGCATCGGTTGCCGGATTGCCTGCATCGTGACGGGTATGGTGGTCACGAAAGCAACTCTGGGGTTTTTGGAGGGTATCGCGGGTCGGTTTAGTGGTGGTTAGCGGTTTGAGCGAAGCTGCGACATAGCGGGAGTTCTTCGGGGGAGCTTGGCCAGCCTAAAATCTCGTGCCAGGGTCCGTCCGCGCCCGACAACTTCACGAAAATAACTCGTTTATGTGCACCCTTTAGAAACGGGATGCAATCTGGTTGTACATAGTAAGGGGACAAATGGATGCGCTTTAAGACACTTTGTTCATCATGCGTAATTTGTTTGTCATCACTATTGAATGTTTGTTGAGTGTGGTATTACTAGCTGTGCATGTGTTCAACTTTCGATTTCAATCATGTTACACAGTACGTCTCGCAGTAGTAAGATATCTACAATCATCACATAGCATAGCCAGACAAATACGAGTCATTGCTTTGGCTTGTAGGTCTGTGATTGTGCCATTTGCTCTTACTGTACAGTTCCCGACACACTGAGCTAGGTCTCTGACCGATGATGGAGGGATATGTCTCTCAGTTGTCAACTCCACAGAGTCAAGATGTGAGACCAGTGATGCAGTACGGGCAATCTAGCGCAAGGCGTAGTCAACTCTGAAATGTTCTACACGTTTTATACACCACAGATGGACACCTGCGCATTTAGTCATTGAGCTTGCCGTAGAATGGGATTCCGATGGCCTGGAGAAGTAAACGTGCGTCCTTGTTGTTGGTGGCATCTGTTTGGATGGTGATGTGGCAGCCAGGAATCATCTTAGGCGGGTACCTGAGATCTGTTAGTCAGGAAACGGATCATGAAAGAAAAGCGAACTCACGCATCATAATTGACCTCAATCTCCGGGAAGAGAGCGAGCTGGTCTGGGGTAAGACCAAAGCTCATATTACCGTGTCCGTCTCCAGACGAACCTGGAACACCCTTCCACTCCTTGATTCTCGGCAGGACCACATCGATGAGCTTTGCCAAAAAGTGCTCGGCATCTTCCCGCTCCATTTTGGCTGTCACGGAGACATATCTGCCCGCACGCAATCCCCACCCAACGACATTGTGCTTTGCCTTGTGGGATGTAGCTCGTACGTTGCTGATGGCTTGTAGGATCATACCCGCAACGTGCAGATTTCCACTATTCTCTTGGGCTTCTGGTACCATGGAATGAACTGTGACGCCTGTGATCTTGGGAACATTGCGGAAAGTGCGGGGCTCTTGGAGCAGCCGAAGTACCTCACCCTTACCACGTGGAGGCCTTAGGGGACGGTTTTTGAAGTATGGAGAGTCACCGGTCCATTCTCGCAGTCTTTGATCTGTTTTGGCAGCCCGGTATCCTGGGGGATAGTGCTGGTATGTGAGGGTGAGCAGGTCGGATGCGATCTTGCTCTGATATGTTTGCTCGAGGCGGGAGAGACTAAAGGGTCCGGGTTGGAAGAGTCGCGATGAGGGGTCAGACTCTGGAGGCGGTTGATGAGGGTGAAGAGGACCCCGGTAGTATTTGGGCGAACGGTATTGGTATCTGATGTCTATGAGCCCATGCTTGAGTGGTGTCCTATCTGAACGCCATACCTGCTTGGTGGCAGCTGCTTGTTTCCTCGTCTCCGCAGTCTACTCCGTGCTACGGGGTCGTAGTTCTTTGCGAGTTCCTGCGATGGCGCCGGGATCTCGAGTGATGATGCATCCTCAATTTCACGGACTGCTTCGGTTGAGGCATTGCGGTGGCACAGGGGAGCGGCTGCGCGGATGGCGGGTCTGGTGTTGTTCCGAATGACCGCGGCGGTCCGGAATGGCAGTTCGCGCAGTGCCATGGCTGTGTGATGCGACGTCGTGGTGGGTATGGCCCTCAGCAGCATGCTACACAGTCTCGAACGGACTTTTCCTCGGAATACGCTATACGCGAGACGCGAGAGCTAGAGGGATGGGCGGCGTCTAAGGGCCGCGACTAGCCAATAGGGCTACCCCACTCGTCCGCACCTGCCTCTTCTCCAGGTCAGCTTGCGACATGCGGCTGATCGGGATCTGGGACCTGTATCTTTCTTTTGCGGTCTTGGGTTGAGGTCATTGTTCACATCTGCCTCCTTAGCTGTGCGTCATAGCTACCCTTCACCGACAAACCCCGTCTCCCACCAACCAAACACACAACCACCCTCTCGCTTCCCCACCGACCACCGAGCTCAGGGCTCGTCTGCACCTTCCTCGACCACCACACCCCGAGCTCGCTGCCTACCCCGCTACCCACCTGGCTGCCCTCATTCTGCCAGCGGCCGCGGACCTCCACTGAATGGGTCTCACCTTCACCCACCACCACAACCATTATGAACGGCATGTCGCGGTTCCTCAGCCGGCGCGACAAACACCATGAAAAGCGCGCGTCCAAGCACGCCAATACCAAAGTACGCCTAAGCTCTTTCGCTTCCGTCAACTCCCTCAGTCCTCTACTATGTCCTGCCGTTGCTACAGCGCCGCAAGACTCTCCTAGCTGTCCACGGCGGCTGTCTGCAGGCATCGAGACGCTGTATCATAAGCTCCCATTTGTATCGCGAACGTCGGTAGAGGATAGTCTTCTATTTCTACACCAAAAGCTATCATGTCGCGTTTCTTCCCTTACTCCCAGCGCCGATCAAACCTCAACATCGCATTCTTCTGACTATGTACTTGTGCAGTCTAAATCCAACAACCCTTCGCCCGATCTCTACAAAATATTCACAAACGAAGGCCCGAGGCCGCCAGCCAATGTTGAAGCCGAGAAGAAGGTATGCAAGGAAACAAGGCTGAGCGGTATCATATTGATTGGTGTAGGTCAAGATGCTCCTTTCACGCCTACAAGGCGTCGGCATAACGAGCATGGGCGAGGAACAGGCGGAACATGCTCTCGCCTGGCATCCCAACGACATCGACAAAGCATACGACCTCCTAGTGCTTGCCAATGAGTCACTCGAAGGTGAACTAAAGGACTACAACCCAGATGTAACCATGTTGGGCGCCATAAATCGAAATATGGTGACATGTTACCTCGACGCATTATTGTTTGCCATGTTCGCCCGTCTCGACAGCTTTGAAGCCATGTTGTATGACAACTTCGAAGATGAGCCAAGAAAGAAGCTGGCGGCTGTCTTGCGCCTATGGGTCAACCTCCTGAGGAGTGGACAGCTCATCAAGGTCGATCTGGTACCATATACCTTGTTATCCAGCATGTTCATGACTAATGCGCATCGTAGACAAAGCACCTCCAAGATTCCCTTGCCAAGTGCGGGTGGGAAGATGCCGGACAGGTCCGCCAACAAGACGCTTCAGAAGCCTTTACTTTCATCACCGGTGCGCTTGAGCTGCCTCTGCTCACACTCAAGATGGACATTTACCATACTGGACGTGAAGACAAGGAAGATGACCACAAGTTCGTCAACGAGCGCCTGCTCGAGGTCGCCATTCCAGAACAAGAAGGCGACGATGTTGTCACATTGGAAGACTGCCTGGAAACCTACTTCAATAACAGAATTGAGGTCAAGCGCTACCTGCAACGGCAAAATACGATAGCTTCTGTCAAGTCCAAAGACGACGAATTTGTAGACAAGGATCCTGAGAAGAATGAGACCATCCATATTGAGACCATGGAGATGGAAGGCTCAATGACTCCCATCGTCTCGACGCCGATGACTTTTGAGCCCACGACCCCAGTAACTCCAACACGGCCCAATCTGGAGGGTCGCCGCCGTGCTGATAGTATCTTCAGCCAGCGATACACACGCCAGTCCCAGGACACAAGCAAGTTTGACGAAAAGAAGCATGTGCAAGACATGCTAGACAACAGCTCTGGCGGCCGACCGCGATCAGCTTCTCTGCTTAAGAAGGAGATTCTAATGCCAGCTTGGCAGTTCTTCAGTCTTATACCCTGGTATACCGACAATGTGCCGAAGACAGATGCTCAAGTTGCTGCACATTTCTCAGTAAAGCGTCCGGTGCTCGGTATATGCCTGAAGAGATACACGATGACCCCAAATGGCACTCCGAAACGCCTTGATACTTATATTGATATTCCGCTTGACATTGGCTTGCCTCACTTCATCTCTGATGACAGGATGAAAGAAGAGGGTCCATTGTTCGGCAATTTCAAGCTAGTTCTCCAGTCTGTCGTATGCCATCGAGGTGTGTCAGTCGATTCTGGGCATTACATTGCGCTTGTCCGCGCCAACGCTCGCGAACGCCCAGGCACCGCACAATCAGATTCTGAGCAAGAACAGGAGAAGTGGATACGCTTTGATGATCTTTCACCTCAACGAGTGACTGAAGTCGATATCAAAACAGCCTTGCGAGAAGAATCACCGTATCTGCTCTTCTATCAGGTACAGCCCATTGACGAAGAACTCGCTTCCCGGGGAGATCCTCCGACCTATGCAGAGGCGCAGTCTGGTGTACCGTCGGTTGATCCTTCACGGGAAACGTTATCTTCCCTGAATTCTACAGCAGCAACGGATGCTGAAGCTGGTGCAAACAACGAAAAGGTCAACATGGCAGATGTACACACCGAGTCCAACTCGACAGACGAGCCGGCTAGTCGAACCAGCATGTCCAGCAATCGGCGTAGTAGCACCGCGATAGAGGATGGCGAAGGCAGCTTACGTGGCCGAACGGAACCGCCAACGCCAGAAGACCAGAAGGGCAGCTTTTTGTCCGTGTCCCGACGCGGCTCTCGGATATGGTTGTCTGGGAACAACAGAAGTCGACCAGGTAGTCCAAGCGGCGAGACCCGTTTGTCTCTTACTTTGTCGAGGCTAACGGGACGCGGTAGCAAGGACAAGCTGGTTACGACTGAAGCTACTACCAACGACGAGCCTACTATTGTGATTGACAGAGTGAAGAGCGAAGAGAATGATCAGCAAGACAATTCTCCGACCAAAGACAAGAAAGAATCCGGCCTTGGACGCAGCAAGAGCAAGAAGGAAAAGAAAGACAGACGGAGAAGTAAGAGTAGAGATCCTGGGGCTTTCCTAGAGAAAGGCAAGCACAAGGATAGACCGGATCGCGAATGCCTGGTGATGTGAGGGAGTCAGGACTTGTGTATACGGGGGAAGGTCCGTCCCCAGTTTTGTTGTTTACTTGCTTGCATTGCATATCGCCTCGACACTATTCTACTACATGGTGTCTACGAAATCGGCGGAGGAGTTTTTTGAATCATTAGCGCGGCGTTATTGGAACATAAGATTATCGCTCCATGTTGGATCTGCGACAGGGCATATGCATATTGGAGTACTATAGATGAGATACCCTGAATCGAGACAGCCGGAAAGAATGAGTGAAGGCTTCGGCTCGAGATGTCTGTACATTCGATAATTTGTGATGCGCGTTGGAGTCCTTCTGTGGCGCCTGCTACCATGTGTTCAGAGAAGGTATTAGACAAGACTAGAAGAGTGAATGCCTGTTAGGGCTAGCCAGCGGCGGGCAACCTTGGAACAACCTGGCCTCTTGGGTCGGCGCGCTAATGACGACCCTCGCCCACCACAAAAGTCGCCCGCTTGTTCCCTTACCCTCTCACCCACGTTCTGCGCAACCACATCTCTATCTCCAGCCTGTTGTTAGACGATCGCGAAAGCGAATCTCAGTCCTCCTCCCGAACCATCCGCTTCAAACATCACAATGGCGATCAGCCCGCAAATGTACGCCGAACGTACCCCCGAGTTATTGAAGACAGTTGGCTGATTCCATTGCAGTTCCAACCTGGTTATTATCCTAGGGTTTATGCAAATTTCGAAAAAGATACCGTTCGACAACGAGAATGTCCTCAATGGCGTGCGCGCGCTCTACATCGTCTCCAACCTGATCATCGCGGGTATTTACCTCTACGTCCAGGCGCAGATCAACAAGAAGAATGGTGCGTCAAATAAAGCCTAGTGGTTCCCCAGGCAGTTGCAGCGGCTAACACAGTACAGACATGACCGTCGTCAAATACGTCGAGCCCGCTCCGATGGGCTCCGGCGAGGAACCAAAGTTCGTCGCTACCACAGTCAAGGCCTACGATCTCCAGAAGCTGCGCGAGCTCTTCAAGGCCCAAATGATGGGTGTCGGCATGATGGGTGTGATGCACCTCTACTTCAAGTACACCAACCCGCTCCTCATTCAGTCCATCATCCCCCTCAAGGGCGCTTTCGAAGGCAACCTCGTCAAGGTCCACCTCTTTGGTCAGCCCGCAACTGGCGACCTTGCTAGGCCATGGAAGGCGGCCGGCGGTATGATGGGTGCTATGGGTGGTGGCGAGATTAAGACCGACAAGAAGAGCATCGAGGCTGCTGAGCGTGCTGGCCGCGGTGGCGTCAAGGACGAGTAGACGGATTCTCGTACCTTGTAAACGTTTTTATGCAAGGGATTCTTGCATGAGAGCTGTCTTCTTGATAGGGAATACCTAGTCTACCGGACTTGTGGGTGTGATTGAGCGACTCATGCGCCTGCTAATTGTATAACATAAACGTTTTATGCTGCTATTGTTCTTGACTTGTGATGCTTTATCTTTCTCAAAATCGTGTACAATCATTTCACCTCCTAGGGCCCAGCCCTACAGCTCTCTCATCCAGAAAAACAGCTATCCTCTATGTTCAGTCTATAAACTCCAAATTCACAATCAGCCATGAGTTCCGCGCCAACCAGTACGCCTCTGATCACACCGATCCTCATGCTGTGTAGGTCTCCAAGAAACGCCATATTAAACATAGTACCTAACCAAGAAGAATGGTGGGAAAAAGCGCTTCAAGTTCCCATGCAGCTAGTATCGAAAACAGAAAACGATAGCAACAGCGTTGTCGACCAGAGACTTATCGCCGACATTTCCGTCGGCCGTGGGTTGGATACGGTAGACATGGCTCTCGTCTCTTGCTGTGCGGTCGAGTACCACCTTGTATGAAGTGAGAGGACTGCTATACTGATTTCTCAGCTCTTTGCGTGGCGTATGTATTCGTTCAACGTGTCTCGATGTTCGGGGGTGGTTCAGAATACGGTGAGTATTGCTTGATCCGCTTCTGCACTGCGAATCATCCAAACCACTGAGGAAAGTAGCCGTCTTGTAACGGCATTGCAGCAGGCTCGTTCTCGTAGTTGAAAGGGTCGCCCCAGAATCCCTGCCTAGTTAGCCAGATACACTCAATGATCCCAAAGTATCGCTTCACTTACAAAGTCGAAGTCGGGGATTACATCTGTGTTAGCTTGTACATCGCCTACGATGTTGTTAATGTTGCTAAGGTTTATATCATCCCAGCATGGTGCACGATCCTGGATGGACTGCATTGATTGCAGTAAGTCTGGCTCAGTCGCCATTGCTTGAGGTTGAGAACGTCCTGAGATAGGCTGCCGGTCAAAGGTCGCAGACGAGTTTTGGAAGGCGTAGCTTGGAATAGCTTGCATCGCCGGATATACGCTCGTGTTACTGCTCGATGCATTGTTCATCGGCACGGATATGGATGGCACCATTGGTGGATTGATGTAGTGGCCCGTAGGCTGCGACGTGCTCCTTGGGGAGAGATTATGTTCGGATACAGCCTTGTCGATCATGTTCTTCACAGCTTGCCATGCTTTGGCACTGTTGTTTTCTCGAAGTATTCGAGACATCTGTAGAGCTCTAAGCGCGCGTTGCCGGTCCGGTGCGTCGAAGAGAGGGTTGCGAAGTTCCGATAGGATGTGCATGATAGCCTGGAAGGAAGCAATCCCACCTTCAAGGATTAGCTCTTGTGTCTAGGAGTGTTGGTATTACTGACCAATGTGCCATTGAAAGCGAGCGGCGTCAACATCCGCTGCTGCTCCATTTAGTGTCTCTACACAGTTGACTGATTTCTCGAAGATCCTATCATGGTCAGTTGTTCTTGTTCTGCGAAGTAGGATATTGTGCTGTAGAGGTACGTACGACCGGCGAATCTCATCCGAGAAGACTACATCACGATAAGCACGCGGCATTCTAAGCCAGAACAGCAGGTAAGCGCGCCACTCCAAAAGCGAAGCCAGTCCCAATGTCAGCCTCTCCATTGGTACCTCCGGGGTTAGATATTGCAGGAATTTTCGTTGGTTCTCTTCATGAACTTCGTCAAGCATGACCTTGATCTGTTCGTAGAGATCTCTAAGCTCTTGTGCAGGATCAGGACGGGATGTTCCATGGAGCCCAGAGTCGAGCATACGTCTTTCGAGGCGGTAAGTACTCTGGATTATGCGTCGTAGGGCTCGCATGCCGTTGAATCTGACTAGTTGAAACGACATGGATGTGAACTTTTGTTCGTTATATGGGGCCGGACCAGGGCTTGCGCCATCTACCAGGTCTTCATCATCGATATTACGTGGCAATAGCGTAGTGTAGAAGTCTTCGGTGATGCTCGGTTCCTGCCCCTTACATTCTGCGGCCCGGAACTCCAAGTGGCCTAGCTGATGCCACATACGACGACGTAGTTCGATAGTTAAGGCGTCCATAGAACCGGTTGGGAACAAAGACGGATCTCGGTGCAGACCCTGGTTCAGAGCGATGCGAAATGCAATACCTATCAAAACCCACGCTTTGCCTACTATACGTGTAAGCGTTATTACATTACAGAGAAATGGTTGCGCTTACCCATGTCCTCTTCCCTGGTAATACAAGTTAACCACAGTACGAAACCCTGGAAGATCTCCAGACTTGATGTCGTGAGATAGTTTTCCCGGGCCAGCGAGATTTCAACACCCAACTGAAATCGATCGAGAAGCGATTCCTTAGTCTCGCCAAACTTGTTGTGTACTACCTTAGGGGGTAGCGAGTTGATAGCAGAGAAGTAGATGGCATATGCGAGAGGATGTGCTTCGTTGTTGTAGGTGGAAAACTTGCGGAGCACTGTTGGTCTATGTGTGATCCTAACCATCGGGTCTACGTTTGCGAAATAGACGTCGAGGAGCGTATCACGATGCTCTTGGGTGCTGGGCAATAGGTTTTCCAGATCTGATCCTGCTCCTGCACGACCCAGGGAGAGCAGATCAACCAGACTGCTTTGTGGTACTTCCTTTCTCTCTTCATCGGTTTTGTCGCCAAGCAAAGCCTTGATGTCTTGTATCTAATATTCCATCAGCCATATTCCAGGTTTGAGAATTTAAAAACCAATAGTTCTGTATGTACCAGCTCTGTGGCTCCATCTGCGAAAGAAACGAGGCTTTGGGAAGCGACACTCACCTCATCAGCGAGCAATGCGAAATGCAAAGACGAAACAAATTGAGACTGTCCATCATTCAACAACAGTGTTCCATCTCCGCCATCGGAAGCTATTCCTCCTCCATGTGAAGTTTGGCTATTCGATGATGGGGTTAGTGCTTCCGCCTCTTTCCTATCGAAATCAACACTGGATCGTACGGATCCCGTGGGCTTTGCCCCCTGTCCTGCAACGGCTTTCTCTAAGAGATACTCCAGTCTGTCTAAGCGAGCTTGCACGTCACTGCCTTTTCCGATCTTTCCATTGTTGTTCGTGGCTGTAGGTTTCGAAATCCTTCCAGTGGCGGTGGAAGCCGCTATCTGATCTGTCCAGGTACACACATGGTTTCCTCGCGTACAGGAACCACAGACTGGATGAACATGATCACACTTGACCTTCCTGCGTCGACACGTCAAGCATGACGAAATGACGCGGTGCCGCCCTCCACTGGGTTTGCTTGTTGAGCCTGGCGAATTAGACGATGTGCTGGTCTTCGTTTCCACCATGCTCGGGTAAGGGTTGTGACAGTCTGCATATGAGACTTGAAGTTTTCAACAGTGTGGATCGGTCGCCGGGAAAGAAATGGTTCCGTCACACCCTGAAGTTCGTTGCGATTCTCGCCCCACTAGCTGAACGGGCCGCCGTTACCCGTTTCGGCCTTAGTGACGATCAGCCTTGCTCCGAGAACGATCCGCCGAAACTTTGACACCAGACACCTCGGTACATACGAGAGCCTCATAGGTCGAACATCATCCAGTGTCTTTAGGCTTTGCTTACGAGCCCTGTGTCGTCATGGTATCACATGCCAAAGTACAGCCTCATTCTCGTTGGACAGTGTACAGATCTCACACTACAGCTTAGGTAAAGTTAGTAAGCGTGCGTCATATACCAGCGGGTGCGGTAATAAATCGCTATCAGTTAAGGGGTTTGATAGGAATCTCCGAGGTATCTCGCAGGTGTTTCATTTGTTTCAACAAAGACTCTTCTCAACATGATCCGGCGTAACAGCAGATTGTTTCTCTGCAGTCTTCCTTTCTGTGTCGTTGCCATGATCGATCATTCTTACTGAAGTCCTCAAGTCATTTCGGCTGTTCGTTATGTTGGAACATCTAGACGAGCGCGCAGCCTGAACGGTATAGAGTTGTAAGAGCGGGAAATTTCTCGAGAATGCAAAGAGGGAAGCCCAGCTGTTTGCAGACAATACGAGAGAGGATTTTAGGGATTTGCACATCGAGCCGCGTCTACGAAAGAGAGTCCTCCAGAGCCTTCTATCGATACTCACATTCGATGGAAGATTCGAGCTTTGGTTTCACAGTTCATAACGAGGAAGGAGATGCTCTCATGTTATACATGCCTTCGCAACACGACCCCAGGTACTGCTTATAGTCAGCGTCAGCCGCATGCTCACGATATGATCCTTTCCAGCCCCCGTTTTTGCTGGAACACTTCCCAAGCAGGAAAAAAACACCTGTGCTGACACCTCTTGCCCGCGCATGAGAACGACTGCGATGGGTTTATGTCGTCCACGCGTCGCATCAAGCAACGTTCTCCACCTTTTTGTTACACGACATCGGATCTAAGCCAAGCGTTTTCTTTTGTTGTACTGCGGCAGGGCCTCTTGCGAATCGAATCGAAGTTAACATGTTGTGGCATTGCTCAAAGATGCTAGACAGCGATCTAGTCCTTCGAGAACGAGGCTCTTGTGTAGAGATTGAGATCGAGATCAGTGCAGCGACTTTGAGCACTAAGGCGTGGTCATAAAGGATTCCACAATCGCCAAACATCAGTCGCGATATATGGAGGCTTGCAGAGGAAGCTTTTCTGGTCCATGCTTCTTCTCGTAGGCCTCATCGTGATCAGCGCGTTTGTGGACGGAGCTGTAGGCAGCTCGATAGCAGCCAGAGGGAATAGTGACGGTGTCTTGCAGTCGTCGTCTGCTCAGAGGTAAGCAGCCCGAACCCGGATGCATGTTGTCGTGTGTGTACTAATGTATACAACTCCACCAAGCATTGTGGACGTG
>Ga0058698_10001299_pt1 | contig 11471 bp, 10 predicted proteins | sample AgamicAsSfe_FD_67288 | JGI IMG/M metagenome (GOLD analysis project Ga0058698, IMG submission 67288) | Agave microbial communities from Guanajuato, Mexico - As.Sf.e | ecosystem: Host-associated > Plants > Phyllosphere > Phylloplane/Leaf | place: Guanajuato, Mexico | collected 2012-05-30
GTCACACATTATTATTTTCCTGCTTCCTTTGCTCCCGTCTTTACCACCACCACCTCCTCAACATCATCGTCACGACTCCCGCTGCCGCTTTCACGCCCACTCGCTCTGACTCGTCTCCTGCGCCAATTGCAACGCCCGCCATGATTGCGACGAATCCTACCCACTACTAGTCCAGTCCCTTCTCCCTGGGTCTGCACCTGCACCGCCCTCACCCGGAACTGCCTACTCTCACCGCAACCCAGGCCTCGTGCGACTCTGCTCAGCGCGCAGCACCGCTTGGGACGCGCCAAATGAGCTCCGGCCGCTTGCTGACTCTCGACGGCCGTTGTCCTGGTCGCGCCTCCACTAGGCTGCGTCCGCTGTCTTTACTGCTACAATAGCCGAGACTCTCCCTGCCCCTACCACAGCATAATCACAGAATTCTGCTGATCGGTCCGGGACCCACCTACCCCAAACACAACGTTAGGCGCCACCACTTATGGATGCATCTTAGTCGTTGACTACTCCTTCAACTTGCTCTTCTCTGCGCCCAGCGCCCTGCAACACTTTGACCCTTACGCGGATTTTCGTTACGAGTCGATCCGCCACACTCGTCGTGCCGCACCAATCACATCGCCTGGGCCACGACGCGACCATTTCCTATTTTATCCCTGTACACTAGTCTCGCCATACTCGAGTCCTATCGATCACGCTCGATCCCAACCCATTGCCACTAGTGCTCTAATAATTCCAGACATATCGAACCCTCAACGACCAGCCCATTTCGAGAGTTGGTCGCTACACCACACCACCCCAGCGGTCGCGCTCACGCCCTCCTACATGAGCGACCTGAGAGAACGTCTCGCGCGATTGGGACTGTCCCAATACCACGAAGTGTTCACGGCCGAAGGCTTCGACACATGGGAGACTGTGCTCGACATAACAGAATCCGACTTGTGCGTGCATACCCCACCCGTACCTGGAGACATCTGTGCTCACTCTTGTATAGAAGTTCCCTAAACGTCAAGCTTGGACATCGTAGAGTAGGTCACTTTCCTTTGCCTGAAGCCTTACCAATAACTAAGTTCCTGTAGAAACTTCAACGGGCCATCGCCGAATCGCGCGGACAGTCTTCTGATCGGCCCTTACCCATCAGTCTTGCACGAGCTGGAAGCACTGCCGGCTCATACCGCAGTGACGACTCAGGGCCAGAGGCCAAAGCCAAGCAGCCAGACTCTACCAACACTGCGCCCGGTGGCACAGGCGCAAAGCGAAAGTACCGGCGACACCCAAAGGTAGCTCATATGTCAACTTCTGCCATGTCCTGCAACCTTGCTAAATTGGCATAGCCTGACGAACATGCGCCCGAACGCCCACCATCGGCTTACGTCATCTTCTCAAACCGTGAGTTTTGCCTTGGTGCACTGTGAAGTCAACTAACTCGTAGCAGAGGTGCGAGAGTCACTGAAGGGACAAGATCTTTCCTTCACCGAGATTGCCAAGGTGGTCGGTGAGAAATGGCAGGTCTTGCCCGCCGAGGAACGCGAAGGCTGCGAACGACAAGCCAATGGTGCAAAAGAGAAGTACTATGCGGAACTGGCCGAGTACAAGAAGACGCCAAACTACGAGGCTTACCAGAAGTACCTTGAAGACTTTAAGGCGAAGCACTCGGTGCCTACTAAAGGTCTGTTTACAATTTCCATTTAACTCTCCCGCAAGGTATTGACACGTGCAGAAGGCAAACGTTCGAAACTGGAGTCCGAAACCAGTACTTCAACACGAGGAGGCAGCTACGAACAGAACGACCAAGCCACAAATCGAGCATTAAGTACTATCCAGTCAGATGCCCAAACAACACCGCAGCAGAAATCGGATCCCATCCCGCTCATTGGCTCTTCACGACTTCCAGCTGGTCCAGTTTATTCCTCAACCTCAACGTCGCCGGCCAACCGCCCCCTTTCTGGCTTTACCTCTCCGCGCTCAGGCGAACAGTTCTCCCCCACTTCTGCCTCTCCACGGACCACTGGCATGCAAAGAGATGGTGCTTTTGATTCATCAGTACCCAACCCCATTCGGGATCCAAGGATTCCTTTTGATGCCAACCCATATCATCAACCTTCTGCGTACAATCTGGATCTCCACCAGAAAATCGCATCCACACCACCGCCTTCATATCCTCACTCAGCTCACTACCAGGCGCCCATCGACCTGCTTTCTCGTAGGACTCCGCGGGAATCCGCGCGTCTTCCCCCTCTCAGCCACGAAGACACGACACTATCATCCGAGAGTGGTCATAGCACGCAAGGATCCACAGGGTATCCTATGACAGTTTACCCCGGGCAGACATTACCTGCAGACCCGAGCAAAACGATGCGCATGCTTCCCCAACCGGTGCCTAGCATGGGACCACTAGCTTCTCCATTGGACCGGCCGATGCCACCGATACCTTCGTCCCACCTCTCACATAATTCCCACGATTATCGAAACCAGGGATCACTCGCCGTCCTTGTAAGAGCAGGAGAAATAGCATCAAGAGCAGCGGATGACGACGTGATGGAAACCGAAGGTTCGCCTTGATTTTTTGAATTTATACCAATGTTACAGTACACGATATGGTAGGAGCATTCCACATGGCTCGTTCCAGTGGACAGCATGTGCTACATGCGAGCAGCTGTATCGCTGCACAACCTCAGTAAAGCCACGTTTGGCATGCGTGTATCGCACATCAGCCCAGTAAGCATACGCGGAGACGCTTTACGTTTTCATATGTTATTTGCCATTTCGAGATGATACCCCAAACGCAATCAGTCGACCTTTCGATTACCAAGTGATTATACCGAGGACGGATCCCTGCCTGACAGAATGAGGGGTTGGAGTTGGATGATGGGCCCTTCTAGATGCGCAAAGCCTGCGCCGTTTGAATGGATGTTGTTTGCATGCAGGAGACCTGCCATTTCGGAGTAGAGGTATGGGAAGCCTAGTTCCCGTGGGATGTTCCGTGAGAATACACGGAACTGCTGCATGGCGAGCATGTGGGCAGTTGCAGGAGCACGCGGAGTTTGTACATAGGAAATCTAGATCTTTTCGCTTGAACAACACTATGTGCTTGACTATTTCTCTCGTACAAATGGGGGCTGGAAAGTTGGCAACGGCGATGGTCTGGACCCTTCCACCAGCTTCGTTGTATAGTGTGGCAGGCAGTCAGCCTCGTTTGAATCGACATGACCACAAATCGTACGAGGCGATCTCGATGCTTGCCCAAGGCGGGTTCAATGGCGCCTAACGGAGAGCATGCATCCGAGAAGTAACTAACTTGCCACTGTAGTAAAAGTCATGCTAGCAGCTAGGGCGGACTTATTTCATTCGGCCGTCCCGAGCAACATCGAGCTTATGCGCTTGGCATAGCGTGCTGAGTGGATTTTGAGAGATTTATCCATGTCCATCAACATCGAAGATTTGGCATGCTGATCCAGCACCACATGGCAGGGATTCAATCGATAATCAGTATCACGTGACAGGTGAGTCCACGCCGCACAACAATGTTCTATCGTCAGCGTTGTATACCGGGCCCGCGCTTGCCGATCGACAGCACGTTCAAAGGAATAGAGCGAACGGGTCCACCCACACTTGAAAGCTCCCGACATGGCAAGCAAAGACGCCCCAATTTGAAATGACAACATAATAGCAATAGCCTTTGTCGATTTTAATCCGCGGCGCGCTCGGATTCCGGATACACTATGAGGGCCCTTGTCTACCTACCGCGGACAGTGGCTTTTATGGCCCGCGGGCTCGTTCACATTCCGCGTGAAAAGAGGGAGATTATCGCAAGATTTCACTATGACAAAAACAGCTGATTTTGTGTTGTCGCCTGATTCAAGCATCGGCATGCAGCTTATGGTAGTAGATTTGGCACTTCGGCATGTCGTTTGAATGGGCAAAGGCAAGGATATATGCATTATGCAGGTGCTGTGGAGTACCCAAGTCGCAGCTCACTGCCAGTGAGAGCTAGTCGAGACCACAGTTGAGCCAGACGTCCGGTACGAGAATCCTGCCATTGCCGGGTGGGGACGGCGAGCGAGGGTCCTGCAGACATTGGCTGTGAGCTCCGAGGAGCAATCGTGTTATCAGTTTGACGCCCGCGGAACGTAAGTACTGACAGCAGGACGATCTCGGGACTAGACAACCGGCTTTTCTGACTCGGCATTCAAAAGTGAATATCGGCCCGCATTTGCGTGTTCTCTCTATGACCCAATGGTGATGGAGTCGATAGATCAGAAGGGCACCTACTGATCTGTTGCTTAATTCTACACGCACACCCTGTACTTAAGTATGCTAGGCACCTGTGGCAGTCTCACATATATCTTTAGGCCTTCCAAATTCATGGACCAATTCCGCTTTAACGCATGTTGAGTGAGTCTTGTGACACTACCTGTTTGTTATCCAACACGCTTCCAAAGAATTATTAGCGAATGGAATTGCATTACTTAAGTCGCATACTTTGCCATTTTCATTACAAGGGGTATGTGCAACCTTCGGTGAATGAAGAGCGTAGTCCTGGAATAAAGAATATTATTTGTGTCATGTCGCTAGAGCACAGCAAAGAGTTGAGCCTATGTCGCGCTTGCTAAGTAGCTTGCCTGCCAGCTAAGTATTGTACCTAGTATCTCCATGCCAAAGACTTGTAAATCTCAGAACGCGAAACCCAATACGCACTATCGTTGCAGGTTGCCTACAAGACAGTATTTGTGTTCCATCTAGGTAGCATGTAGTTCAAACCGAACACTGGCTGCTTTCCAGCTAGCACATCGTAGCGTCACACAAACAGGCACGAGCCAATCAAGGGCACTTGTACTTGTCGATCTTCCGTGTCAGTGTTACAACTTCGTCCTCTATCGTCGCGTTTTCCATCAAGCCTCTGCTTGGCATCTACCAATCGCCTCTACAATACATACAACACTTCCTCTATATACAGTCTGTGCAATTCCAGTCCGTTCTAGATCATCGCGGCACATGCGCAGGTGGTGTATTACCTATTAGTCACCACGCTCGCATTACACACTATTCGCGCCTGCCGCCACATACAGTCCTTGTGCGAACTTGTGGCTCACCTAGTCATGTACGTAAGAAAATGGCTCAAGTGGGATGGGTTGCAGCTGATCTATATGCTGGTAGCCGCAACGATTACCCGCTGTACTAGACGATTCTTTGCATCTCAGCGGTCTAGGCCTTCAACGCACTTGTCCTGTCACCTGTCAAACGACTGCAGCGGATCTACGTTAACGACCTGTTGTATTCTGCTGCATATTTCCAAGACATCCGCTCCGCTAGAACCATGGCACAACCTGTCGATGCAAGGAATCCTGTCCAGCCCGAGACACTACGATCCCAGCACAATGTCGGGCAAGATGCTGATGCTAATTCCATGCCTGGTGACACTACGGTCATCACCACAGCGACGCCAAAACGTCAATATCTCAACCTGAATCCTCTGAAGAAGCTCGATTTGCCCCATCATCAGGCATACAACAACGCTGCCTCAGATCATAATGTAAGCTTAGTGCACTTTCTCGACAGCCTCTTTAGCGAAGTACGAAGAATTCAATTCGATGAAGGTTTTGAGAACCGCGGGACCTGGAGCCCCGACAGTGGAAATGTAATGATGCCTCCATTGAACGCTACGGAGAGCAACGATGAGATTCCTGTCCCAGTCTCGGTCGAGAAGCGCATCAAAGACTTGAACCAAGCCAAATGGGCAGTCAGGACTTCTACTCATAGCAATACCCATGTCAAGTTTTCCGAGTTGGGCGACCTGCTGGCAAAAGACCACAGTCGCAATGAAGCTACCTATACGCCGAGCGTTTTCGACGCCATCGAACTTTTGAAGTGGGACCACGAAGAACTATTAAAGGCTGTACAGCGCTCAGGTCACCATGAGGAAATTCACAATGTAGAAATGTTTAGTAAGTCTCTCATCTGGGAGTTATGCGTCTGTCCAGACTGTTGCTGAAGTATCTTAGTATCTCAAATGTTCCATATGATGCCCAAGGTCGCTGGCCTTAGCTTACTACAAGATCGTGTATTCCATGTGTTGGTCGTCACAGCAAACACATACCAGAAGGAGGCTCCTTCTGAGCTCTGCAAATCATTCACAGTTCAGCTTCCGATTGATCATGTATCGTTCGGCGATGTCAAGATCGTACAAGAGACGAGTCGAATGAAGATGCGAGGTTCTTCCCAATGCTATCATTTCCCTTCCAGCGCGGAGTCTGGGTCAACACCTGATGCAAACCAGAAGCAGCGACAAGGGAAGAAGCTGACAGAGGGTACCTACGTCTCATTGGAAAGGCTCATTGGAGCAGACTCTGCGAACAACGACCGTCATCGTTGGGATATGGTAGGCCCCGTGTTTCAGGCGCTAGTGGATGTATGTTGACGTGACGCAGATGACGTTGAGTACGGCGGGAGGCATGACACGTAAGGCTCCGAAAGGTGTCCAGCAAAAAGAAACACTGGAAGCGATTGCGATGGACGTGGAGTATGTCCTTGCGCATATCGCAGATCAGAGACGGAGAAGTAGGATTTGAACGTAAAGGCGGCTGGTTTGGTTTACGAATCTACTGTGGTTTGATCTTATCTCGAGAACTCACTCGATTTCACCTTTTGGTGTGCAACGACGATGTTGAGAAGAAAGCGAGTTGGTTTTGCTAAGACAAGGGCCAAGACAGGAGGAAGCCAGGCAACGGGAAGCGGGGACAAGAGCACATGCAGATCACCGCGTGGCTGTGACACCACTCCACTTCCTGCACACCTGGACTCGAGCATTCAGCCTTGTGCCGTGTAGGCGAAGCACAGCTTGACGTATTTCGGTATAGCCTTCTTGTACTTACTATCTACATCAATGCCATACGATTTATCTCAATTCGCTTCGTGATCCAACTCTAGCACTTGCCGTACATGTGCATATCACACTTCTGGGGAGCCTATTAATACACACAGGCACTTCAGCTCGTATCTCGAGAGCACGCGCCCAACCAAGACCATCTGCCACGCCTTGCGACACACATAGACCGGGCAGGTAGCGCGAGGAGACGGCACTCGCGATGCAGAACTACGGGCAAGCCCCAGGCTATCAGCGGCCAGGAAGCACGACAAGCTTCACCGGACAGGCTGGCCCTCCACCAGTGCCACCACCGCCCCCTGGATATGGAGGTATGTCTGTTCAGCATCGGGCATATCTACGTAGCGAGGCGCTGACATGATGGCAAAGCTTCTCAGGTTTACCAAACATCCGCTCCCCAAGCCCACGGTCAATGGGCTGCGCCGACGCCAACACACACATCAGGCCCATGGAATCAAGCGCAACAACAAGGGACGGGAGGATACAACCCAGGCACATATGGCACTATGCCAGGGGCGCAGCATCATTCATACCAACCCCCGCCTCAGCAGGATCAGCCTCCTCCGCCTCCGCCGAAACCCTATGGCTTCGCAGCGGCAGTCCAACGGCAAGAGCAACAGCAGCAGAGCACGCAGAATTGGTCGCAACAACCGCAACAGAACACCGGGTACGCTCCTCATGCGCAACAGGGAGGGTATCCAGTGCAGGGAGCGCCACAACAGCCCTATCATCAAGCAGCTCCTCCTCCGCCCTCTACCACACCTGGCAGGCCAAATTTCCCTTCTTCACAAGGAGGACGGCCCAGCTCCGTCTACGGTACAGGACAGCCCTCCACGGTTACAAGTCCGAACGAGCAGCAGCCGGCCTACACACAGCCGCCTTCTAATGGACATGGTGCACCAGCATACGTTCCTCCTCCCCCAGTAGCTCCAACATGGCACCAGTCACAACATGCGCCCCACCAGGGCGGCGCAAACAGCTTCACGCAACCTAGGCCAACCGTGGACACTGGTATTTACTCACAAGGTTATCATAGTGCACAGCAGCAACAAGCACCACCTCTGCCTCCACGACATAGCCTACAGAGCCCGCAACATTCAGAGCACCACCAACCTCAGTACGGATATCCAACGCCTGATCAATACCCACCACCATCGCAGACACCTCACCAGTTCCAGCAATCGGCAGGCCAATACCCGCAGCAGCAGCAGCAGCAACATCAACACCAAGGTCATTTCGGGAGTGTGGTACCAGCTCAGCAACAGCCCGTCGGACAACCAGTATATCCACAAGCACAATCGCATCAACAGCCCGTACAGCAACAACACGGATATTCACTGTATGAACAGCACGGTCAGCCCCCTTCACAAGACTCGCACTTCCAGAGACCGTGGCAGTCTGCATCTCCTGCGCCTGGGCCCAATTATCAACACAATATAGCACAGACGTATGAGCCGCACCAGCAGCCCTCGCAATCAGGAAATCAAACACAAAGTTCTTTCTCGGGACAGCAGTACTCTCAGACAACAAACCAAGAGGTTCAAGAACCAAAGCCATTCAATCGAATTGATACCGCTACGTCTAATTTCTACCATCAGCCAAGCCCACCGAGTCAACCCGTGTCTCCGATATCGAATCGTCCGAGTGTAAGCTCCGCGTCTGGTTACCAGCCCGTGTCTGGGCGCACCGACTCCGTGAGCTCCATAGCTCTTGCCAATCTCTATGCACAGCGAGCAGAGAATAAGACATCCTCGCCAAACCCTCCTGCATCCAAACTACCTATACCACCTCCACCCCGTGATGACAAGTCGAGGTTTAGTGTGCTAGCTGCTGGAGCGCCTTCTGATTGGGAACACTTGGGTGGCAGTGAGGAAATCGACGACGAAGAACTCTTCGGAGTAAAGAGAGAGGAAAAGAAAAGCGAGACTATCCAACCGGAAAGCGTTGAGCTGCCTGCCCACGGTCCATCTCCTCCCTCCACGCATGGATTTCCCAGTCCTGCAGTACGTCCCGCACACGTGAGTTCGAGCGAGTGGGACGAAGGCTATACACCCACACCGCCATCTGTAACGACAAGTCTTGCTGAGCGACAAGGATCACCGTCGCCCAACCAAGGGTTCGCAGTAGAAGATGCCATCGTAGCGCCCTTGAGAACTACACCAAAACCTATGCACGGTACGAAGCCTCCTCATCAACCTGCTTTGTTCGTAACAGAGTCTGCCATGACCGAAGGCGGATGGAATCCATCACAACACACCCCGACACAACCAAAGCATCATTTCAAATCACAGAATAACAATGTATTTCAAGATGCAGAGATCCCCAGTCATGATTATACTGTGAAGTTGAAAGAGAAGGATGACCTTCTCCATCAGCTGCGCGCAGATGCAGAACGGGAAAGTGCTGAACTACACGCGAGGATTGAGGCACTACAAGCTGAGAATCAGAAACTCTCATCTGAGTATCAAGCCAACAAGACGCACAGCACGAGCGAGATGATCGTCTTACGTGCGCAAATTGAGACTATGAGAACAGCAGCAGACCAGGCCACTGCCAATTCCGAGGCTTTAGTGAAGGAAAAGAACATGACAATTGAAAGACTGCAAGAAGATGTGGAAGGCAAAGAACATAATATTGAGGAGCGTGACAATATTGTCGCTGAGCTGAAACGCCAACTTGAAGCCGAAAAGCTGAGAGAGTTGCCGAAACCCACCCCTTCTGATCTTATCTCGGATATCGACCCATGGTACGTTGGCTCATTAGAGCGATACATAGCTATGCTTCGTAGTGAGGCAACAGCACCACTAGTTGAAGAGAAGATGAAGATTTTCAGAGCGTTCATGAAGGTAGAGTCTAGCATGCGGGCAATCAACTTTTTTGACGCCTCAACGCAAACGCTTCCAGTAGTGCCAGAGGTGCCGCACGAGACAGATCAAGTTGCGCGCTCTCGTGCAGCTTCAGACATGTCCACCAGGAGGCAGGACCTGAACATACAAGTTCCGCACAGGTCTGCATATGAAGACGACTATGAATATAGTCCTGGTGGAAGACCTATTCTGGCACGTCAGAGTACGATACCGCCTATTGAGAATTACCAGGGTGCTCCAAAGGCACCTCCTTCGGTAGTATCAACAACAATCCTAACCCCGACAAGCTCTATTGACGACGACACGAACAAAACGCCAGTACAGTCGTTGCCCGAAGAGCAGGTGCAACCTCAATACAAGGCATACGTTCCTCCTGCTAGCATATCTGTCGATCCTCCTCAGCTGAGGCACAGACAAACAATGTCTTTCTCCAATACTCCAGTTGTGGCTTCACCGTCAGGGCGTAGGAGCAGCAAGGGACATGATGAGATCTTCTTTGAAGCTCATCGAGCGACTGCGCAGGCGCCTGTTGCTCAACCGTCCAGTAGCGAAGCAGATGTTCCTTTGCCCGCGCCATTGACTCTAACTCCACGTCGCCCAACGTCCACCGCTGCACCATCGAAAGAAGATCCCAATCAAGTTCTCAAAAGACTGTTGTCGAAGCAAATCGATTCGGACCTTCCAAACCGCCGGATACAGGACCTTAGAGCTAAGCTAGCGGATGTTGGGTCAAAATCCAGCAAGGTCGAAGAGCTTACCAAGACATGGGAGAAGTCAGCATCTCTAAGCCGCCGCAAAAAGGATGACGCTCGTCGCAAGCGCCAAGAAGAGAACGAGGAGCACAATGACGATTTATTCAACAGCAATGAGATTTCGTACGCAGAGATGAACCAGCTCGAAGAAGAGTTCAAGCAGAAAGAAGCAGAGCTCAAAGCACAAGAAGACAGAGACGAATATCAGAGTTATGTGGACGCCGTATTCGACCCGGTCTTCACTGGCCTACATGGCGAGATCAAGGTCCTCATGGATCTGTATGTCGAAGCTAAGCAGCTACTTCATTCCTCTGTACGTGGACTCAGGAGTCTAGAGGGAACAGATGATCCAAGCACGAAAGACTGCTTCGAACTGCTAAGGGATGTTCACGAACAGATCGAGAAGAGACACGACAGCGTTGCTCAGCTCGTTGCAGAGCGCGACAAACGCTATAAAAAGACCGAAACGCAACCTCTGTATGCCGCTGGCAACATCAGCCAGATGAAAATCGTAGAGAAGCACTTTGAGAACGCTGAGAAACAAGCCGTATTTGGAGCTAAGCGCGAGAAGGCTGAGCGTATAAGCGAGCTTGTCCGAATTATTGGGGAGATCGTCGTCGATGCAGTGAGCGATGAGCAAAAAGAAATCGACTACGTCATTGAAGCTATCAAAGATCTCAAGGACGGTACTGGCGACCCGGAGATCCTCTCTCACGCACAATCGACTCTCAAAGCCCTGAAAAAGTCATCCAAGGCTCTTCTCTCCTTCTTCAATACGCTGGAGATTGAATCTAACAATGCTGACATAGATGCCGAAATTGCACAAGTGAAAGCTGATAAGGCGGACGCAGAACGTATAGGAGAATTGGAGGCTGAGAAAAAAGAAGCTAGGAAGGAGTTAGTGGAGGAATTCGAAAGGAGAATTCGTGTGCTAGACAGCAACGAGGGCGAAATTGCGGAGTTGGCGCGAAAGAA